>ENA-UPTF01001483-UPTF01001483.1-marine-metagenome-genome-assembly--contig:-NODE-1483-length-14673-cov-8.544327_pt1 | contig 14673 bp, 18 predicted proteins | sample MGYA00238166_ERZ767019 | MGnify/ENA primary metagenome ERZ767019 (study PRJEB28930, sample SAMN06266391) | marine metagenome | isolation source: Sea water from 250 m depth | place: Atlantic Ocean...
AATAACATAATCTAGAGTTTTCCTTACAACATTCTCAAAAAAAGGATCTTTGGTAATCTGATACGCTTCAGAATAAACTATTGGTAATAGTGCATTATCATACAACATTTTTTCAAAATGTGGTACTAACCATCTTGTATCAGTCGAGTAACGATGAAAACCGCCACCAATCTGATCAAAGATTCCACCTTTAGCCATTTTTTTTAAAGTTTTCAATGCAAACTCTTGGAACTTGGATATTCCAGAAAGTTTTGAGTATCTAAACATGAATGATAAATTGGATGCATTTGGAAATTTTGGCGCTTGTCCAAAACCGCCATGTATAGGATCAGCAATCTGTAAAAGATTAACCGCCGCTTCATCAAATATTGATTTATCAATTGAGGAAATTGTGGTAATAGGTTGAAGTTTGTTTAAATTCTCCACAAAATTATCAGCTGCCTTTTCAACATCTTTTGGTTTTTCTTTCCATGACTGTGCCAATTGTCTGCAAATGCTTCCAAATCCAGGTCTTCCATACGATTCCATCGCAGGAAAATATGTTCCAACATAAAATGGTCTTTGATTTGGGGTAAGAAATACACTCAATGGCCATCCACCCTGCCCGGTAGACATTTGACAAACCTTTTGATAAATATCATCTAAATCAGGACGCTCTTCTCTGTCTACTTTGATATTAACAAAATTATCGTTCATGATTTTTGCAGTTTCTTCATCCTCAAATGATTCGTGTGCCATAACATGACACCAATGACATGAACTGTACCCTACACTTAGAAAGATTGGTTTGTTTTCTTTTTTTGCTCTAGCAAGCGCTTCATCATTCCATGCATACCAATGTACTGGATTTTTAGCATGCTGTAATAGGTATGGGCTAGATTCATCACCTAGTTTATTTTCGCTCATATTATTTCCATATTGCCGCGTCGTCACGTTTGTAAATTTCCACATTAATTTGATTTAGTAACTTCTTTTTCGATCTGTTTGCCTTTTTTTCATGACTATAATCCTTCTTTTGCAATAATTCCTGTAATCGGATTAATTGTTCAAGGCTCAAATTTTGAAATTTGTTCCTAGTAACCTCATCAAGAAGTTTTATCCTCTCTTTATCCTCAGCAGTAAGTCGGTAATCCATTAGTAAAAAATAGCTTTAAACTGATTTTAATTCTTATTGTTTACAAAAATTTAAGAGCATATATCAAAGTTAAAGATCATGCCTGAAAAAATGCGTGCCATGGTTCTTTCAAAACTTGGTCCCGTAGAATCAAACCCATTGAAGATGACTGAAATCGATAGACATGAGATTGCAAATCCAAAAGAGGTTTTGGTAAAAATTGAAGCATGTGGTGTATGTCATTCACAACTACATTCCATAGAAGGAGATTGGGAAGATATCGGTATACCACCAACGCTTCCAACAGTTCCTGGACACGAAATTGTGGGAAAGATTGTAGAGGTTGGAAGCGATGTTAAAAAATTCAAGATAGGTGATAGAGTAGGAATAACTCCATTGCTTAGTTCTTGTCTAGACTGTCAGTATTGCAATGAGGGTAAAGAGTATCTTTGTGAAAATATGGATGTGACTGGTGAATCTCTGAAGGGTGGTTATACAGAATACATAACTGTCTCAGAAGATTTTGCAACAAAAGTTCCTGATACTATGAAACCTGAATATGCTGCACCTCTTTTCTGTGCTGGAATCACTGCATACAAGGCAGTAAAAGCTGCTGAACCTAAAAAAAATAAGAAGATTGCAATCTTTGGTATAGGTGGTGTAGGTCATATGGCTATACAATTTGCCAAAGTTGAAGGATGTGAAGTAAGTGCGATTTCAAGAAAAAAGAAACATTTAGAATTAGCAAAAAAATTAGGTGCAGAAAATACTTTTATCTATTCATCTAATCAAGAACAATTTCTACAAGACGTTAGTAAAAAATATGGTTTGTTTGACGCCGCAATTGTTTTTGCACCAGTTGATCAAGTAACAGATACCGCAATTAAATCAATAAAGAAAGGAGGTTTGGTAGTTATTGCTACAGTTGGTAAAATCCCAAATTTTTTGGCATTTGAAGAAAAGACTATCAGAGGCACTTTGATAGGATCAAGAAAAGATATGGAAGATGTAATTAAAATCTCAGATGAAAATAAATTAGAAGTGATAACAGAAACTTTTCCTCTAGAACAAGTGAATCAAGCTTTGATTAAACTCAAAAATTCAGAAATGGATGCACGGGCGGTTCTTATTCCTTAAAATATGCGTACTGGGTTTAAAATTTGTGAACTGTATAAAATGTCATCATGTCGATGAGGCACATCTATCAATAGAAAACAATTCACTCTTAAAACGTGGGAAATGTATGATACCTACCTGTGATTGTAAAGAGTATTCTGTAGCAATAAAAAAAATTGATGAAGATCTAATCTAAAAAATAGTTCATATATGAAGTGATAATCAATACTTCATGGAGAAACACATTGCACATGATAATATCGTAAAAGAATTAGATATTATGATATCAAGAATTAATGGTCTTGAAGCTTCATCTACAGATGAATACCAAAGATCAATGTCTAGTGTTCTTAAAACACTGGCACAGGGTGAGCTTAATATGTTTCAGGAATTAGAACATATGAAAAAGGCACTTGATCTACTCACATTAGAATTATTCAAAATAAAAAACAAAACTGGTGCATGAATCCGCTCAGTTTTTGCTATCTTCAACGGCTTGATTACAAATTGGCTCGTATTTATTGACAATTTTTTGAGCTAATTGCAGCCGTGCGGATTCACTGGATTCCCACATTGGATAAATTGAAAGGTAAATGTTTTCCTCATTACCCGCATGTGACATCCAACATTTGAATTTAGGATTTTTTGTAAAAAAATCTAATTCTTCTGTTTTATCAGATTCACCAACATATAGCATGTTAAAAACTTCCTTGTTTTTTGTAAATATGATATAAACAACTTTGTCCATCGGAGGACCCCATTCGGATAATCCTATTGGGCCAAGAAACTCATATTGAAGGATCTGTATAGCCATAACAATTGATAAATATTCTAGTTTTTTTCTCTTTCGAATAATTCTATAACTGCACTAGTTCTAAGGATCTGCTGAAGAATTAAATGGTACTAGTTTCGTTTCAAATATAATATGAAAGAACCCCATCACCGAAGAAAAGTTGGATATGGTATGATTATGGTTGCAGCTTCATTATCTCTTATAGGACTATTACAGATAACCATAGGTGAAGATGTTCTTTATGGTGACACAATACAAAGACAGCAAGTGGCAGTTTTTGAAGATTGTAAAACTAATGGTTTCCAAGAACCACAATGTGCTAAATGGATAGATCAGATACAGGTTCAAGAATGTATAGATACCATGGATGTTGATAGTTCTGAATGTTGGAAATATAGAACATGGGTAATTGCTCATGCGGAACAAGAATTATTATTGAGTGAAAAGGAAAATCAAGAATAACTGATTTATAGATAACCGTTTGAATAATCTTCCCACATGTTTTGTTTGGTTGTTAATTTATTCATCTCATATAATGCGCCAGATATAATACCAGCGTAGAAAAATGTATACAAAAATACTTGTGAGTGAGTTGGATCATTCTGTGTAAGGCTAACTGATACCATTGAAAAGAAAACAAATGTTCCAACAAATGAAATGATCTTACCAAGATAACCTCCTCCTAAGCCTACAATTTTTCGAGTGGCTGCAGCCATTAAAACTATACTAGATACAATGAGAAAAGTAGCTCCACCATTGTATGTAACTAATTTTATTAACCAATCAATCACACCGACATCAAAAATAGCACCATCTGGTACCATACTGCCTCCATGTAATGCAAAATTTACGGAACTAAATAACCCTCCAATAACAAAAAAGAACAAGAAAATCTTTACAATTCCACGTTTAATTGGGCTTCTCGTATCGGATGGACTCATCACACGCTCAGTAATCTTCAGACCGTAAAGAAATCCTATAATGAATGTCGGCACAAACATGATGTTGATTATCATAGGTGTTTCAGAAGTAACATCTTCAATTATTGGCTTCAGTGCAACAAAAAGAATTAGAGCAGATGACGCCGCTATACAGAAAATTACAAAGGTTGAATGGCGGGCAAATAAAGAATCAGTTTCACTTGATGATGATAGCCAATTAGACATATCAAATACTAAAAAAATCTGGATTAAACATAAAGTAAAAAAATCATTAAGTTATTGCTTAATTCTGTTTACCTATAGCAGTCTAGAACCCAGAAAGTAGAGGTTTATCAGGCTTAATTATTTCTCGAAGAACAATAGTGGCAAAAGAACCTCTTGAAAGTGAAAATGACACAATATTATCTTCCAATTTATAATTATCACATTTTATAGATGAATTTCTAAATCCACCATCATTACTTATCTCCTGCATTTCTTTAACAAAAAAATCCTTCTCTGTGATTTGTTCATCATCTAAAATTTTTTTTATGTAATGGTGAAAACGAGTTTTTTTGTAATATGAATATCCAACAAATGGAATAGATAATCTTTGGTAAGGATCATTTTCAAATTTTCCTAAATTACCATTTTTATCATAACACACATCATTCTCTTGTGGAGAAAACAATTCTTCGTTATTTTCAAAAGATGCACTCAGTGTCTTATTAAAAATATATGATTGATAGGATTGTACAAAAAATCGCCTTATTGACAATGGTAAAGCACGTATGGCTAGAACCGGATCATCATGTTCTATCATTTGTTTTAACACAATTTTTTCTAAATCCATTCTAGATGGTATAACACTCAAAGCATAAGAAAACCTAGATTTGTCTTTCATTACTTCTCGAATTTCAGTATTCTTTGGCGTATCGTATTCAGAAGTGAATGATAGTAAAAGCTCAACAGCCATATCAAAATCTTTCTGAATTAATGATTTCCCAATTAAATGAGTTACTGGTCTTTTGGAACCAAATCTTTGGTAGCCATAAAAATTTAAAATTTTATCATATTCGTTAAAATCACATAATGCTGTAGTTGGCTCATTAATTTTGATTTGAAAATGATTACCGATCATATTTTTTTTTGATAATGGTTTAGATGAAAATCCAATTTTTTTTAAACTATATTTTGGTTCTTGAACTTCAAAATCACGCCTAGTTTTATTTGTTGTAAAAACAAATTGTTCAGTGATGGCTGAAGCATCCTTCAAACCTAATGCTTTAAGCCTAACGCCATATTTTTTAAAAATTTCATTTAGTGCATGTGTAGTATCAATCCCATTTTTTTTTAGTTTGTAAATTGCGTAACCAGAATCTTCATTAATCATTGCCTTTGCTTTTTCTGTGATAATCTCTGATACAATAAAATCATCATTTTGATTTTTGATTGATCCATCAGATCCAAGAAATTTTGTTGAATATACCGTTATTCCTATTTCAGAATCAATTTTTGGAATCACTCTATTGTCACAGTGATAAATTTGGAGATTGCTATCTCATCGTTATATGCACCCAGAAGAACTTTATGTGTATCTGGTAATGCACTGTCACTTGCAGTAATTTGTACTATGATACTTTCTGAATCTGAATCGTTAGAATAAAATTCAGTCGATTCAGGATTAATTATCAAATCTGCAAATAATGACGTTGTAGATATGTTTACCAAATGTCCATGCGGTGCGATATCTGTTGAACTAAATTCAAGTATAATTTCAGTAGTTTCACCTCTCTTTAAAATAATATTTTCTCTATCAAGATCAATGTCAAATGGAAGTGATATGGATGTATCCACTACACCGATATTATTTTCTACCCACTCGGTAAACCAGATTTTTTTACCATCAACTGTAAAACCGAATACTTGGGAAATACCACAATACTCTATTCCTTCACAGTCAGCCCAACTAGTGTTTCGTGAAGGAACGGTATATTCCACCATTGTTTCAGTGGTAGGATCAAATACTGCTATACGGTTTGCATTATGTTCGTTCATAACTAATTTTTCATCTAACAGTTCAATCCAATATGGATTTGATGAATAGGTTGGGAGTTTTAAATTACCATAAGAATCTTCGTGTGGAATTGATGTAACATATTTTGTGAATTTTTCTATCTCAGGATCAAAACTGAAAAAAAAGTTTCCCGATGTATCAGCTATCCAAATTTTTTCGTTTGGACCAACTGCAATTCCATTTGGTGTATCCATTCCAGATGGAAATTGGTAAAAATCAATAAACTCCTGTAAAAGAAGTCCATCCGTGATTGTGGAGGATATTGCTTGCTGTTTTTCATATTTAGGATAGTCAAACTTTACAAGTATTCCTGCCTCATTTGGAATCCAAGTTGTATACCATACATTATCTTCAGAATCAATTGTAAAGTCACTGGTTAAAGATTCACTGATTGGTGAAGGTATACCAAAAGTTCGTATCGCTTGTCCTACTTGAACAAAGTCAAAAAAAGAAAGCTTACTTCCAAACAAGTCATTAATAATTATTCTTGAACCATCAACTTCTAATCTTTGTGGAAAGACTTGCTCTGAATCATCCTCACGTGGAAATGAAAGTACGTGATATGATTCATCAGATAGTGAAAATTTCCATATTGCCCCATTATCACCATCAGTATACCAGATAGAACCATCTGGAGAATAATCCATTCCCCACATCATTGAACGTAATTTTATTGGCAGCGCATTCTGTAGAAGTGCCTCCTCAATCCATACTGTTTGTAATCTATCCCAGTCTGAGTTTGGGTATTGAGTGAATGTTTCTGATGATGGATCAAATTTTGCAATCATTCCAGTGTTTGTTTGTGCAAACCAAACTGTTCCATCTGGCACAGTTGTTATTGCAAGAGGTTGAGTACATGGTGTAGGTATCTTGTATTCTTTTACGTATGAATTAGATTTTGCTTTATCATTTACGCCGCAAAATTGTAATCGTTCATCACCAATATAGTCCAAAGAAGCAGGATCGTAAGGGTCAGTACCATCCAAAGAGTCTAATGTAGTATTGCTGTTTTCAAAAAATGAAGCAGGTATAGCTATTGTAACTCCAGAAGCTAGCATAATTCCTGCAACTACTGCAAAAAAGATAATTCCCTTTGTTCGTGTCTTCATAATGAAAAAACTACAATACTACGTTATATTTTATTGCAATAAACATGAAAACACTCACAGTAATTTCAAATTTCCAGTAATCTTATCTATTTTTTCTTCTGGAGCAGGACCAAGTGAAATACAGGTTGTGGTTCCTGGAGAGATCTGTGTATGCCCAGCATCAGTAACTTCAGACCATGGTAAACCAAATTCGATGGCATCCTGTTTGATTTGTTCAAGTTCTTTCAAGCTTGAAACTTTGAGTACAACCTTTTCTTGTCCGTTCCACCATTCAGAAAACCATCCAGGATTGGATTTTCTTACATGCTCAGCACCTAGCACACATGCATGACCTACTTGAGCAGCAATTTTTCCCTTTCCCATATCAAGGTCATTTCTAACTACAATTACCTGTTTTATTGTCATATGCTTACAAGAAATTATGTATTATGAAAAACTTTGCAATTTGGTCGAAACATTAATTGAATAATACAGATTTGGAGTGTTTGTGGATAAATATGATGTAGTTATCGCAGGTGGAAGTATTTCTGGTCTATTAACTGCCAGAGAAGTAGCAAAAAAAGGATATTCTGTTTTAGTTTTAGAAGAAGGGTTTGAGGTTGGTACTCCTGATCATTGTGGTGGATTAGTAAGTAAGATTGCATTAAATGACTTAGAGATCAACCCATCGGAAAAGATCTATGACTGTGCAATCAATAATGCGTCTATTTTTTCTCCTAGTGGGAAAATGCTTGAAATTAACTCAAAAAATCAGCAAATCATTTCTATTGATAGAAGACAACTAGACAAGCAGGCAGCATATCAAGCTCAAAAATATGGCGCAAAAATAATTGTTAATTCAAGCTATAAAGAAAAGACGAAAGAAGGTGTCAGTACATCAATTGGTGACATTGATTGTAAAATTCTAGTTGATTGTAGAGGGATTGGAGCATTAGTAAATGATAACAGAAATGGTATATTATTATCTGCACAGTATGAAGTATATGCAGATTGGATAGTGAGTGGTCGTGTTGAAGTGTATTTTGATCAAATTAAATATCCTGGTTTTTTTGCATGGATAATACCATCAGGAAATGGTATAGGTAAAGTTGGTGTAGCCGGTAAGGATATTAACACCTCTAAAACCATTGAAGAATTTCTGAAACATAAAGGAAAATATTCAACTATAAGAAAAATATTTTCTCCAATCTGGATAAATGGACCAATCAAAAATTTTGTTTCCAAAGATATTGTGATAGTTGGTGATGCTGCGGGACAATCAAAACCAACTACTGCAGGTGGGATTTATTCATGCGGTATGGGTGGAATTATGGCTGGTAACGCAATTGCAAAATATTTAGAAACAAATGATAATTCTCAACTTGCACAATATCAAGAATCTTGGTATAGTAAATTTGGAAAGGAGTTTGAAAAGCAGCAACTTGCCAGAAAGGTACTACAAAAAATTGACAATAAAACAGTTGATAAAATATTTGATATGATTACGCCAGAGATATTATCCGAGATCTCTAACAAGGATGATTTTGATTTTCATACGGCATCTATAATAAAATTACTCGGTGTACGTAAATCTCTATTAGCTGCACAAAACCTTGTGGGATCTGAGATTAAACGTCTACTAGTTGGTTAGCCAATTAGAATGTAATAAGGTATAAATGCAGTACGCCATCAGCAAGTTTTAGAATGTCACCTAGTTTAGAATTACCGATTTGTAGTTGTTGTCATAGAAACATCATGCCTAATGATAAATCCGTCAAATTCAATTGTCCTAATTGCGAAAAAGGAGATCTGATTTGGAGATGTGAAAGTTGTAGAGTGGCAGTTAGAAACTATAAATGCTCAGTTTGTAATTTCGAAGGTCCTTAAAAATGGCACAATTACTTTTGATTACAAAAATACTTCCTACTGGAATAGACGTTGATTTAGATGGATTAGTAGAAACTATCAGGACTAATCTAAAAGATGGTATAAAATTAAGGAATTTCCAAAAGGAGCCACTTGCATTTGGCCTACATTACCTAAAATCAGAATTTATTTTGGATGATAAAGAGGGACAGATGGATTCATTAGAAAATACTCTACATTCGGTTGATGGCGTAAGCGAGTTTGAAGTTTTGAATATGAGTAGAATGTCTGTTGATGTGTAGGTAATATCATGCCAGTAAAAGAAGAACCATTACAAATGCGAGTAGGTGAATCTAAACAACGAGACGTTGGTAAAAAAAGAGCCAGAATTGGCCCTGATGCTATGGATTACATGCATGTTACGCCTGGTGATATAATTGAGATACGAGGTAAAAAAACAACTAGTGTAATTGTTTGGCCCGCAGATGAAGATGAAAAAAATCCAGATATAATTAGTATAGATGGTCAAACTAGAAAGAATGTAGGTGTGTCTATCAATGATGTAGTAACGGTAGGAAAGGTTAGTACAAAAACTGCTAAATTAGTAACATTGATGCCAGTTAATGATGTTGTAACTGTTGATAAAGAATTTACTGATTTTGTCAAAAATAGACTGAAAGGATTACCTTTGACAAATGGTGATGAAATTTCAGTTATGATCTTGGGTAACTCTATAGAATTTAAGATTAGCAAATCATCTCCTAAAGGCGTTGTTAAAATTGACCGTTCTTCCAATCTAAAAATACTTTCAGAAGCTGCTAGTGATAAAAAAACTCGTATAACATACGAGGAGGTGGGTGGACTTGGTGATGAACTAAAAGCTATGAGAGAGATTGTTGAATTACCACTTAGACATCCTGAGCTTTTTAGCCGACTTGGTGTAGAACCACATAGTGGTGTATTACTTTATGGTCCACCTGGTTGTGGTAAAACACTCATAGCTAAAGTTCTTGCTAATGAATCTGATGCTAACATGTATCTAATTAATGGACCTGAAATTATGAATAAATATTATGGTGAGACTGAAGCTAGGCTTAGAGAAATTTTCAAGGAAGCAAAGGATAATTCTCCTAGTATCATCTTTATTGATGAGATTGATGCCATTGCGCCAAAAAGAGAGGAGGCATATGGAGATGTTGAAAAACGTGTAGTTGCACAATTATTAGCACTTATGGACGGTTTGAATGAAAGAGGTAACGTTGTAGTACTTGGTGCAACTAATCGTCCCGATAGTGTAGACCCTGCATTACGAAGACCTGGAAGATTTGATAGAGAAGTTGAAGTTGCAGTTCCTAATACTGATGGAAGATTAGAAATTCTACATATACATACTCGTGGAATGCCTCTTGCGGAAGATATTCATTTGAAAGATTTTGCGAGTGAACTCCATGGATATACTGGTGCTGATATCAAATCGTTATGTAGAGAAAGTGCATTAAAGGCTATACGTCGCTATCTACCTGAAATTGATCTTGAAAATGAACGTATACCATCTAAAATGCTTGAATCAATGGAGATAAAGCTGCGTGATTTCTACGATGCAATGTTTGAAGTTGTCCCAACAGCGATGCGAGAGTTTTATGTTGAACGGGCAAAAATTTGGTGGAAAGATATTGGTGGATTGGATTATGCCAAAGAAACACTAGAAGATAATATGATTGCGTCTATTAACGAACCAGATAAATTTGCTAAAATGGGTGTCAAGCCACCAAAAGGTGTATTACTTTATGGTCCACCTGGTTGTGGTAAAACACTCCTTGGTAGAGCATTATCTGCTGAATGTGGAAGTAATATGATTCTAGTCCGTGGTCCAGAAATATTATCAAAGTGGGTTGGTGAATCAGAGAAAGCAATTCGAGAGATTTTCCGAAAAGCAAAAGCATCTGCACCATGTATAATTATTTTTGATGAATTAGATTCTCTTGCGAAATTTAAAACAATGGATGGTAATGCGCAAGGTGAAACCGTCTTGAGTCAAATGTTAACCGAAATGGAAGATAGTGGAACATCACGAATTGCAGTTATAGGTATTACAAATAGACCTGATCTCATTGATAATTCTATGCTTCGTACTGGTAGATTAGATATCACGTTGTATATTCAACCACCTGATGAAAAGGGTCGACTGGAGATAATCAAAATACTAACAGAAAAAATGCCGCTAAACAAGGATGTTAATTTAAAAGAGATTGCTGTAGCCACACAAAATTACACTGGTGCGGATTTGGCTGCACTTTGTAGAGAGGCAGCAGTTCATGCTATGCAAAATGATTCTAAAAAAATTAATAGTAATGACTTTGCCTTGGGACTAAAGAAGATAAAACCATCTATTACGCAAGAAATCAATCAATGGTATAATACATTGAAAAATGAAGTGTCAAATATCATCCCCAAATCTGCAGATAAAACATTTTATGGATAAAAAAGTATGAACTATAAAGATATAATATTTGGTAAGGTTAAAGCGGACAGCTCACTTACTGATAAAACTCTCATAAAAAATCTAAAAAAAGAAGGACATGAATTAACAGAAGATATGTTTAACAAAACTTTATTGGATTTAGAAATATTGGGACTAATCAATGTAAGTTGGGTTGCAAAAGATACTCGTAAAATAGAAATTGCTTCCAAATATGAAGAGGATGATGAAGTTGAATTACAAAATAAAGAAGCTCTAAAAAATGATTATGAAGCAAGCTTTCCTGGAACTGAAAATCAAGTTTAATTAAAATCTAAAATGAAATGCAGCATCTAATGCAATACCTATGAATATTATCGTAAGGTATGGAGCAGTTACCTTGTATGCTTTCCATGCAAAATCAGATGTTGGGACTTTTGTGAGCTTATAATGATATCCCAACATCAAACCACCAGATACTACCGCAAATGCCATGTAAACTAGTCCCATTCCAAATGCATAGAGCATGAAAGAATAAGGAAGTAGTACTAATGTGGATAGCAAAATATACTTTGATGTCTTTTCCATACCAACTAATACAGGTAGCATGGGAACATTTGCCGCTGCATAATCATCACGAATTTTCATTGCAAGACACCAGAAATGAGATGGAGTCCACATGAATACCAAAAATCCAATCAAAAATCCCAATGGATCAATTGATCCCGTGGCTGCAGACCAGCCAGCCATAGATGCAGCACTGCCTGCAAAACCACCAATTATAATATTTGACCAATTTTTGCGTTTAAGCCATGCAGTATAGATGATCACATAGAAAAATATTCCAAGTGCAATGAAAAATGTTGATAGAGGATTAATTAACAGATAAGCATAAACTACTGCCAAAATACTTACACCCAATCCATATGCCAAAACTGAATTTGCACCAATTCGTCCTGATGGTATAGGTCTTGTACTTGTCCGCTTCATTTTTGGATCAATATCTTTGTCATAGAAGTGATTTAGTGCACTTGAACCAGCTGAAGCAAGCGAACCAGCTATGATAATATGCATCAAATCAATATAATTGAGATCAGGACCCACAAACTTACTTCCGGCATACATGGAGGTAACGGCTGTTATAACCAATAAAATAATTATTCGGGGTTTGGAAACCTCAAATATCTCTTTTAGTACCAATTATCTTTCCAGAATATAACAAAATTTAATTTATTCGATGATCGAATTTATTGGCAAAACGATTAATTATCTAACATATTTCAACAAGCTTGAATGAGTAATTGGGAATTAGTCATGCCTGGAGGCGGACTTACGGCTATTGGTATGGCAGGTCTTGTGACTTCCTATTCTGGCATTGCACACACATTCATAGATGGAATGCACGCGCTTACTGGTCTTTTATTCTTTATTGGATTGATATTCCTGAGTGCCGGTATACTTGATGGTGGTGTTTCAACTTCGAACAGAACAAAAGCCACGGTTCTTGTTACGATATCAATAGTTTTGACATTTGGTGCTGCAGCTTTCATAGGTAGTACGAGTACCACATTACCAACTCTTACTGGAATTCTTATCCTAATTGCTGCTCCTAGTATTCTTATTGCATATATCGCAATGAAAATGCCTCAATACGTAAGACCAGTTGGAATTATAGTTTGTTTTGCTGTTAGTTTAGGAATTGTATGCTTTTTCGTTTTCGGTATTTTTGGACCAAGCGAATATTTAATCGCCGACGTTGTTGAAGATGTTACCGAAGAAATTTCGGAGAAAGTAGGACCAACTAGTATATTTGCTATCTCAATACTGGCTGGTTCAGCAGAACAAGGAAATCCTGATTATAGACCAGACAACGCTATAGTTGAACATGGTTATGTTATAGAATGGATTAATCATGATGATGTAATGCATACTGTAACTAGCTCACTTGACTTTGGTGAAACATTTGATTCTGGAATAATTGATCCTGGAAACACATTCGTACTTGATACAGCAAATCTTGAATTAGGACAATATGAATACATGTGTATTGTACATCCTTGGATGATTGGAACCGTTACTGTTGAGTAATATTGCAAAAAAAAATATTATTACCTAAAGTTTTCAGGCAAAGTTTAGAACAACATGCAAATGTACAATCACCACTTGAAGCTTGTGCAATACTATTTGGAACTTCAAATGATAAGACTTGGGAAACAACTGATATTTTTCTCACTGAAAATATAGATAAATCTGAAGTAAATTTTACAATTTCAAACAAACAATTGATGGAGGGATATACGATAGCTGAAGACAAAGGACTTGATATCGTAGGAATATTTCATTCACACCCAAATTCCCAACCATCTCCTTCTAATACTGATATAAAATTCATGAAAGGAAATCCGGTTCCATGGATAATCTATTCAGGAGTTACAAAAGAAATGAAAGCGTATCTTTTAGATTCTGATTTAATACAGATTCCAATAGAATAATTCAATATTATATTTTCTAATAATTATGATTCTAGATCATGAGATTAATTGTTTAGATTAAATATACCTGATTTTATGCATTAGTATGGCAATGGATATACATGTCTACGATACTTACGTTAAAGCCAAAGATGGTCATACCATGCACTTTGATGTTATAACAAATGTGCAGGATCACGATAAAGCAATTGAATTTGCAAAACAATGGCTAGCAACAATTGGTGAGGAGGGCGCAAAGGTGACAGGAGAGGAATGCCGATTTTGTCATACGCAAGGAGCCCCAGAACAAGTTGAAAATGAAATCAAAGAAAAGGGATTCTTCATCCAAAAAATGGAAGGATGCCCATAATTCTTTTTTTAATTTATTTTAAAAATTCTAAAGTATAATTACCGCAAAGAAAACAGGGACAAAGACTATTGCAATTGTGTTAAGTAGTTTGATTACAGTGTTTAATGCTGGACCTGCAGTATCTTTGTAAGGATCGCCGATAATATCTCCTACAACTGAAACTTTGTGTTCTTCAGTACCTTTTTCACCCTTCATCTCAATGAGTTTTTTGGCATTATCCCATGCACCACCAGTATTTGCTAAGTGATATGCAAGGCATATTCCAGTGACTACAGCACCCATAAGTAGACCTGCAACTGCAGATGGTCCTAATAGTATACCAACAACAATTGGTGCAGCCACAGCGATTGATGCAGATTTCCAAAGTTCGCCTAATGAAGCAACAGTAGCTACATCAACA
>ENA-UPTF01001484-UPTF01001484.1-marine-metagenome-genome-assembly--contig:-NODE-1484-length-14669-cov-4.605400_pt1 | contig 14669 bp, 12 predicted proteins | sample MGYA00238166_ERZ767019 | MGnify/ENA primary metagenome ERZ767019 (study PRJEB28930, sample SAMN06266391) | marine metagenome | isolation source: Sea water from 250 m depth | place: Atlantic Ocean...
GGGCGCAGCGGTGACAAGGGTGATAAAGCTAATATCGGCATCATCGCCCGCCAGTCCGAATACCTGCCCTATATCTGGACCGCGTTGACACCCGAGGTAGTCGCCAGCTGTTTTTCACGCTTTCTCGACGGGCGGGTAGAGCGCTTTCTTTTGCCTGGAATACACGCCATCAATTTTGTGCTGCACGATGTACTTGGCGGCGGCGGTATTGCCAGTCTGAGAAACGACGCGCAAGGCAAAGGTTACGCTCAGATTTTGCTGGCTCAGCCTATCGATCTGCCAGTACCACTCGCGGAGCGCATCACATGACTCAATACCGTTCCCGTATTGATCCCAGCAGCGAACGATTCGTTGTCAACCGCAAAGAGATGCTTGCCTTGGTGGAGAAGCTGCGCAGCCTGGAGACACGCGCGCACGACCTGTCGGAGCGCCGCCGACCGCGATTTGAGGAACGGGGCCAGCTGACACCGCGCGAACGACTATCGGGCCTGCTGGATCCAGGGCTACCGTTTCTTGAGCTCTACAACATGGCTAACTATCTGGTCGATGACCAAGATCCGGACAGCACTATTCCTGGTGCCAGCATGATCTGTGGAATTGGCTTTGTCAGCGGTGTGCGCTGCATGGTGTTCGTCGATGACAGCGGTATCAACGCTGGCGCTGCGACCACCACGTCTGTAAGTAAAGCACTGGGTGTTTTGCGTGTGGCGCAGGAACAGCGATTGCCCCTGATCCACCTGGTGGAAAGTGCAGGCGCCAATCTGATGCAGTACACCGTCGAACTTTGGGCCAATGGTGGCGGTATGTTCCACGGCCTGGCACGCCTCAGTGCTGCGGGCATACCGACCATTGTGGTGTTGCACGGTCCATCAACAGCCGGTGGCGCCTACCAGCCAGGCATGAGTGATTACGTCATCGGCGTAAAGAAAAACGGGATGGCGGCACTGGCCGGCGCCGCTCTGGTGAAGGCCGCGACCGGTGAAGTTGCCGAAGACGCACAGCTTGGTGGATCGGAGATGCACGCGTCGGTCTCAGGGCTGGTGGAATATCTGGCTGAAGACGACAGCCATGGTCTCGAGATCGCTCGCGACCTGATTGGTCGGTTGGACTGGAACAGTGCCTGCCCACGTCCTGAACCAAGAACATTCCAGGAACCCGCGTTCAGTCCGGACGAGATTGCCGGCGTTGTGCCGGTGGACTACCAGAAACCCTATGATGTGCGCGAGGTCGTTGCGCGAATCGTCGATGGTTCTGATTTTGTCGACTTCAAGCCTCGTTATGGCGTATCAACCGTGTGTATCCATGCTGAGATATTTGGACAGCCCTGCGCACTGATCGGCAATAACGGTCCCATCGACCCCAATGGTGCGACTAAGGCCGCACAGTTCTTTCAGTTATGCGATCAATCCGATCTACCGATCATATTTCTCAATAACACGACCGGTTACATGGTGGGTACAGAATATGAGCATGCTGGCATGATTAAACACGGATCAAAGATGATCCAGGCAGTCTCGAACGTTAAAGTGCCGAAGATCTCGCTGTACATTGGTGCCAGTTTTGGTGCCGGGAATTACGGTATGTGTGGCTATGCTTATGAACCGGATTTTTTATTTACCTGGCCGAACGCCACCACGGGTGTCATGGGTGGTGAACAGGCAGCACTGACCATGGAGCATGTGATGATCAATTCAGCCCGGCGTCGAGGCAAAGAGATAGATACTGCAGCGCTTGAGGCACAAAAAAGCACCATCATTGAACACTTTGATCGGCAGTCTGATGCCTTCTACACATCAGGACGTTTGCTAGACCACGGCATGATCGACCCGCGGGATACCCGGAATGTTTTGGGTTTTACTCTCCAAACCTGCTGGGAGTCCCGTAATCGAACACTGCGTCCCAACAGCTTTGGCATTGCACGGCTGTAAAACGATGCCTGATTTGCCCAACACTAATACCCTCGAAACCGATGTCCAGCATGCCTGGCTCACGATCTGGCTGAACCGGATAGAGTCCCGCAACGCTCTAAATGAACAGATGACCACCGAGTTGCGCAATATCCTGGAGCTGGTCCGAGATGACCGATCTGTTCGAGGCATCACGCTACGCGGCCGTGGCGGCGTTTTTTGTGCCGGTGGTGATCTAAAGGCTTTTCGGTCAGATTTTCAGGGCGGGGAGAGGTCAAAAGAATTGGTGGCAGCAGCGAGTCGTAGAGCAGGCGAACTTTTCTGGCTGGTGAATGAGATGCCGCAGGTGGTAGTGATTCTGGTGGAAGGCGCAGCTATCGCCGGCGGGCTGGGTCTGGCTTGTGCGGGTGACCTGGTGGTGGTGACCCGCGAGTCGCGGTTTGCATTAACAGAGACCACGCTGGGTATAGCTCCAGCCCAGATCGCACCATTTGTTGTTCAGCGGGTGGGCTTATCGGTGGCCCGGCGCCTTATGCTGACTGCAGCCCGTTTCGACGGGGAGCAAGCGCAGTGCATCGGATTGGCAGATCAGGTGGTAGACGGTGTGGATGCTCTGGATGAAGCAGAACAGAAAATCAGAACCCAGGTGATGCGCTGCGCACCCGGTGCGAATGCAATTACCAAGGAACTGGTTCTTGCGACGGCCCGACTCGAACCTCAGGCCATGTTAGATCTGGCGGCAGAACGCTTTGCCGAGGGCATGTTAAGTAGCGAAGGCAGAGAGGGAATTTCGGCGTTTATTGAAAAACGAAAACCTAGCTGGTCAGTCTGACGCCTGGAGGGACGGTGAATATTTTTAACAGCATACTGATTGCCAATCGGGGTGAGATCGCAGTACGGGTCATGCAAACGGCATCTGCACTGGGATACCGGAGCATAGGGGTTTATTCCGAGGCAGATGTGCTCTCACCGCATGTGCGTCAGGCAGATGAAGCGGTCTGCATAGGTCCACCACCGGTCGCACAGTCCTATCTCGATATTGACCGAATACTGGCGGCAGCTCGGGAAACCGGTGCCGGTGCGATTCATCCAGGGTACGGGTTTCTGTCTGAAAATTCTGAATTCGCCGCAGCCTGTGAGGCAGCAGGTATTGTATTTATAGGGCCCAGCAGTGCTGCGGTAGAACTGATGGGGAATAAGGCCCGCGCCAAAGCCCATATGGCGTCGGTCGGTGTTCCCTGCGTGCCGGGTTACTCAGGGGAGGACACGTCCGACGATGCGTTTATTGAAGCAGCTAGCCGGATCGGTTACCCGGTGATGATCAAGGCTGCAGCAGGTGGCGGTGGTCGAGGCATGCGCGAGGTAGATGATCCGGCGGCGCTGACGAAAGCATTGGCTCGCGCACGCTCAGAAGCCCAACACGCATTCGGTTTAGACGAGGTTATCTTGGAAAAAGTCCTGCAGGGGCCACGTCACGTAGAAGTGCAGATCATGGCGGATGAACAGGGTCATGTGATACACCTTGGTGAGCGTGACTGCTCAGTCCAGCGACGTCACCAGAAAGTCATTGAGGAGGCACCGTGTCCCGTGATGACCGATGAGTTGCGTTCTGCAATGGGGGAGACCGCGGTTACGGTGGCCAAGAGTATCGGCTATTGCGGTGCAGGTACCGTGGAGTTCCTACTCGACGAAGCTGATAACTTCTTCTTCTTGGAGATGAACACCAGGCTCCAGGTCGAACATCGGGTTACGGAGATGATTACTGGACTCGATCTGGTGTCGATGCAGATTGATATTGCACAGGGCCTGCCACTGACATTAAGCCAGGATGATGTTCAATTCAGCGGCCACGCGATCGAAGCCCGACTGTACGCTGAAGATGTGAGTCGTGGTTTTTTACCCTGTACCGGTACGGTGGCGTTGTGGCAGCCCAGCAGCGCCAAGCATGTTTGCATCGACGCGGGTATCGACAACGATCTTCATATCGGTCCTTACTATGATCCGATGCTGGCCAAGGTCACAGCGTGGGGTGTAGACCGGGAGAATGCGCGGTGCAGGCTGGCCCATGTGCTGAAAAAGACAGTACTGTTCGGCCCAACCACGAACCGGTCGTTCCTCATCGATGTGTTGAATCGACAGGCATTTGCCGATGGTTGTGTGACCACAGAATTTATCGAGCAGGCTTTCGGGCCAGAGGATCTGTCGCCGGCGGTACCCGGCGTTGAACACGCAGTTGTTGCAGCGGTCATACAGTATCGATGGCAGCGGGATGTAGCCCGCCGGCGGGCTCTGTCGGTACCTGCCGATTTGCTGGACTGGTCTAGCACTGGTTCGCTGCTGTCGCATTATTGCTATGTGGTCGCAGGGAAAACATTCGACCTGAACGTGAGAGCCGGGGGTGACGATTATCGGGTTAAATGTGAGAACGCTGAAATAACTGTTCGAGTGGTAAATGACAGTGAGAGCAAGGCTCGCATTGAAGTCGACGGAAACACTGTTGATGTCGTTTATAAGTCGCAAAGTTGGACCCGTACGTACCTCTTCATGGATAGCGAGTCATGGTGTTTTGACAACCAGATAGTAGCGGCAGAACTTTCGAAGAATCAGGGTAGCGATGGCCGTGTGCTGGCGCCGATGCATGGCCGGGTCACCGAGATTATGGTGAAAGCAGGTGATGTTGTCCGGAAGGGCCAGCGCCTCGCGAGTCTTGAAGCGATGAAGATGGAACACGAAATCGATGCACCCGTAGACGGTACGGTTAAACGGGTTGCGTGCACACTCCAGATTCAGGTGGCCATCGACGATGTGCTATTTGAGATTATTTAAGGTATGAGGTTAAGTGAACGGTCAGGAATCAAAAGGGGAATACGATGAAATCCGCCGTCTGTGAGATGCTGGATATTGAGTTTCCGTTACTGGCTTTTAGCCATTGCCGTGATGTAGTCGCTGCCGTATCCCGTGCCGGCGGCATGGGCGTGTTCGGTGCTGTCCGTTATTCACCCGACCAACTGGGTGAAGAACTTGCCTGGATCGACGATCAGTGTGGCGGCAAGCCTTATGGCGTCGATTTGATCGTGCCCAATCGGTTTGAGGGTAAAGGTGAAAAACGCGACACTGTCGATCTGGTTAGAAACCTTCCTCAGAGTCATCACGAATTTATTTCTGGTGTCCTTCAGGCGCATGATATTGACGGTGATGCGTTGGATGAAGACGAGAATGGTCGGCTAAATTTTGCCCGCAATCTGGAAGAGACGGGTGCCGCTGACATGCTGGATGTTGCTTTTTCTTTTCCGATCCGTCTTATAGCAAACGCGCTGGGTACACCGCCTCGAGTGATGATTGATCAAGCTAAGTCCCGCGATGTTCCGGTTGCGGCGTTGGTTGGTACCAGCGTCCATGCGGTTGCCCAGATCGTGGCCGGCGTGGATATTCTGGTCGCTGCGGGAGGTGAGGCAGGTGGTCACTGCGGTGATATTTCGACCATGGTGCTGATTCCCGAAGTGGTTTCCGTCGCGGGGGATACACCGGTGCTTGCGGCCGGCGGGATTGTGACAGGAAGACAGATGGCAGCTGCGATGGCCATGGGAGCGGCCGGTGCCTGGTGTGGTTCAGTGTGGTTGACGACCGTCGAGGCTGAGCCGTCACCGGTGATCAAGGAAAAACTGTTGTCCGCGACGTCCAGCGATACCGTACGCAGTCGTTCCCGGACCGGCAAACCTTCCCGCCAGCTGCGCTCACCCTGGACCGATGCCTGGGAGAAGAGCAGTCAGGCACCTTTGCCAATGCCGTTGCAGTCACTACTGGTTGAACCCGCACTGCAGCGTATCGACAAACTTGCCCAGAACGGTCATCCCGGCGCTCGGGATCTAGCTACCTACTGGGTCGGTCAGGGAGTCGGATTAATGAATCAAGAAAAAACAGCGACAGCGGTGGTCCAGGAATTCAAGGCTGATTTCCTCGATGCCTGCGAGCGTTTGGCTTCCAGTCTGAATGCTCTGGCTTAGAGGGCCACCCAATGTTTCAGCAACCAGACGATTTTAAGGATGAAAGCGAAGCGCTTTTCGAACTGATCAATGAGCTGAGCGATGACCAACTTTATCGTCAGACGCAATTCAAGAACTGGACCATCAACGACATTATCACGCACTTGCACATGTGGAACTGGGCGGCGGATTTATCGCTAAACGATGAATCAGCACTGCTTGAATTTATTGGGCAAGTCAAATCCCAGATTCCTCAGATCGGTATGCGGAAGTTTGAAACCCACTGGATCAACGGTCTTGCTGGTCAGGCACTGGTCAGCAGGTGGCGCGAGTACTACACCGAGATGGCAGCGCGCTGGGTTGACGCTGACCCTAGGATCCGCCTGAAATGGGCCGGACCCGACATGAGTGTGTTGTCGAGTATTACCGCCCGGCTTATGGAAACCTGGGCGCACGGACAGGCCGTTTATGATCAGCTCGGAGTTAAACGGGTGGATACAGACCGAATCCACAATATTGCGGTGTTGGGGGTGAATACCTTCAAGTGGACTTTCCTTAACCGTAACTGGACGGTTCCCGATCATGTGCCCTGTGTCGTGTTAGCGGCACCCTCAGGCGAGCGCTGGAGTTGGAATGAATCCAATTTGGATAACCGAATCAGCGGGTCTGCTACCGAGTTCTGCCAGGTGGTTACCCAGACCAGAAATATCGCAGATACCCAACTGAAGGTTTCTGGCCCGGTCGCTGAACGCTGGATGGCTAATGCCCAGTGCTTTGCAGGGACACCTGAGTCACCGCCAGTTGCTGGGACACGCACAGCGTCCACATAGTAGACTGACAAGAGTAAATGCTGTGCGATTAATTACAAATCGCTGTGGAGGATGGTGTGGGTCCATTGAAGGGATTGAAGGTTGTCGAGATGGCGGGAATCGGGCCCGGTCCGTTTTGTGCCATGCTGCTCGCCGACATGGGTGCGGACGTTGTTCGAGTGGATCGAAGAATTCCTGCAGCGGAGATCGATAAAAAGTACGAAATTCTCAATCGCGGGCGCCGCTCGATTTCACTTGATCTAAAAGACCCAGACGATCTTGAAACCATGCTCAGTTTGGTCGAGAAAGCCGACGCTCTTATTGAAGGTTTTCGACCAGGTGTTATGGAACGCCTGGGCCTGGGTCCCGAGGTCTGTTTTACACGCAATCCGGCGATCGTCTATGGTCGTATGACAGGTTGGGGTCAGACAGGACCACTATCTCACGCTGCTGGACATGATATTAACTACATCGCGTTGACCGGAGCGCTGCACGCCATAGGAAACGTTGATCAAGGTCCGGTGCCGCCGCTCAACCTGGTGGGTGATTTTGGTGGCGGTGCTATGTATCTTGCTTTTGGTTTGATGTGTGGTCTGCACGAGGTGCAATCCTCCGGGCAGGGCCAGGTTATTGACGTGGCGATGACCGATGGCGCTGCCCATTTAATGGCTATGATGTACAGCCTGAAACACAATCAAATGTGGTCAGAGTTCCGTGGTTCTAATCTGCTTGACGGTGGCGCACACTTCTATGGGACATTCGAGTGCGAGGATGGCGAGTGGGTCGCCATCGGTTCAATCGAACCACAGTTTTATGCGTTGCTACTGGAAAAAGCCGGTGTGGACGATGATCGCTTCAAGCAGCAGATGGACTCTGCGAATTGGCCAGCACTCAAAAATGCACTGGCAGAGATATTCCGTAGCAAAACACGGGATCAGTGGTGCACGCTTATGGAAGGTTCAGATGTATGTTTTGCACCGGTTTTGTCCATGGCCGAGGCACCCGGTCACCCCCACAATATGGCACGGCAGACCTTCGTTGATTACGACGGTGTGATGCAACCCGCGCCGGCACCGCGGTTTAGTCGAACTGAACCGGAACTCAGTCGCAGTCCACCCACACCGGGTGAGCACACGGCGGAGATTCTTAAGGACTGGGACATTGACCAGGCCTGACAACGTCACCACACAGTACCAATAGAATTTACTGACTCTTATAAATTGATGGAGATAGATAATGGGCGATTTTTCCGATAAACGAGTGGTCATTTCCGGTGCCAGCCGCGGTATTGGGCTGGCTATTGCCAAAAGACTCGCAGCCGAGGGTGCGAGTATTGCCATTCTGGCTAAGACCGCAGAGCCTCACCCCAAGCTAGAGGGTACTGTGTATACCGCCGCAGAGGAGATCGTTCAAGCTGGTGGCAGGGCGCTGCCATTGATTACGGATATTAGAAGTGAGGATCAGGTGCAGGCAGCTATTGCCGAAACTGTGCAGGTATTTGGCGGCATTGATATTTGTATCAACAACGCCAGTGCAATCTCATTAACTCCGACCGCACAGACCGAAATGCGTCGATTCGATCTGATGTTTGGTGTCAATGTACGCGGCACATTTATGCTATCACGAGAATGCCTGCCGCACCTTTTGAAAGCGGACAACCCCCACATATTGAATATTTCTCCACCACTGGATATGCAGCAGAAGTGGTTCGCACCCAACGTAGCCTACACCATGTCGAAATTCGGGATGAGTCAGTGTGTGCTTGGCATGGCCGGGGAACTGGCCGACAAAGGTGTCGCAGTAAATGCCTTGTGGCCGCACTCGGTGATCGCCACGGCGGCGATCAGCAATGTTCTCGCCGGTGAGGCCGCATTAGCCTATTGTCGATCGCCGCAGATCATGGCAGACGCTGCTGCAGCAATTTTGGCAAAAGATTCGCGTGAATTTACTGGTAACTTTTGTATCGATGATGTGTTGTTGACCCAAGAAGGTGTTACCGACTTCGATGTTTACCGTGTGGATCCGGAGAAGCCACTGTGGAGTGATTTTTTTGTACCAGATGGCACGCCGGAAATCGAGCCACTGCTGGTGGTTGGTAACCCTGCGCCGTAGGTTAAAGCCAACCCGCTCCAAATTTGTAATTGACACATAGAGGTATTTGACCATGTTCGATCTCCGTCCCGTTCTTGACCAGTTGTCAGTGCCAGGTAATTTCGAAATTTCGGTGCCAGAGTATTTCAACTTTGGTGTTGATGTCATTGATGCACGCGCTGCTGAAGGCGACAAGACAGCATATATCTGGGTAGATCGGTCGGGTTGCGTGGTCGAGCATCATTCTTTTTCGGATCTCAGCCAGGCGTCAAACCGATTTGCCAACGTGCTGCATCAGATCGGTGCCTGCAAGGGTGACTGTGCGGTTGTAATCATGCCGCGCATACCGGCCTGGTATGAGGTAGTCATCGGTTGTATCAAGGCAGGTGTCGTGGCGATGCCGGGGACCAACTTGTTGACCGCAAAGGACATCGAGTACCGGATAAACAAATCAAACGCCACAGTGGCCGTGGTATCTATGGAACACGTCTCTAAAATTGAGACAATTAAGGACCGCTGTCCGACACTCGCGCACCTGATCCTGGTTGGGGGTGAACAGGCTCGCTGGTTCAGTTATGAAAAGGCGTGTGCTGAAGCAGGAGTCCAGCCTGATCCAGGTGCTGTAGTGCATTCCAGATCTGATGAAATAATGATGGCTTATTTTACGTCCGGGACCACGTCACTACCCAAGATGGTGCCCCGTAATCATGGCTATGCGTTGGGTCACGTGGTGACGGGCAAATACTGGATGGATCTGAAGGAAGACGACGTTCACTGGACACTCTCCGATACTGGTTGGGCTAAAGCCGCCTGGGGTATGTTGTTCCCGCAATGGTTGTTCGGAACTGCGGTGGTGCTTTATGACGGTGATGCAAAATTTGATGCTGATATCCACCTACGGCTAATCGGACAACTCGGTGTCACTACATTTTGTGCACCGCCCACGGTGTACCGACTGTTCGCACAAATGGACATATCCGGTTACGACCTCAGTTCGCTGCGCCATTCTCTGAGTGCCGGCGAACCGTTAAACCCGGAAGCGATCAGAATGTGGAAAGATGTTACCGGCACCATGGTACATGATGGGTATGGACAGACCGAAACCGTCAATGTAGTTGCCAACGTCCCGGGTGTTGAAATCAGATCCGGTTCCATGGGTAAGCCTGTTCCGGGCATGGACGTCCAGATTGTCGATGATGAAGGCAAGATTTGTGATGACGAAGACATTGGACACATCGCCTTGCGAGTCGGCGACGTGCAGCCGTTGGGCCTTTTCGACGGTTATTATGAAGACGAAAATAGTCTCAACCGGGATTCATTTCAACATGGCTGGTATTACACCGGCGACACCGCGACCCGCGATGCTGACGGCTACATCTGGTTTGTTGGACGCTCTGATGACATCATCAGTTCTGCTGGTTACAGGATTAGTCCGTTTGAGGTCGAAAGTGTCTTATTGGAACATCCCGCGGTGGTGGAGTCCGCGGTCGTTTCTAAACCTGATGAACTACGCGGTGAAATCGTTAAGGCACATATTGTACTGGCTGAAGGATATGAACCCGACGACGCACTTAAATCACTGATCCAGGACTATGTCAAAGAGACAACTGCACCATACAAATACCCCAGGGAGATCGAATTTCGTGAGAGCTTGCCCAAGACTATCTCGGGAAAAATAAGGCGTGTTGAGTTACGGGAAGAATCTTGACCGGTTGCGTTCACAAAAGCTAACCGCACCTTCAGTAAAAAGGAGAAAAGAGCGATGGCACGGTATCTGAAGAAAGGCAAAGGCGCCGCCGAGGTCGCTGAGAGTGATGCAAAAGTCAGGAACACAGTTGAAAGTATTTTGGCAGACATAGAATCCCGCGGGGACGATGCGGTCCGGGAGCTGTCAAACAAATTCGATTCCTGGAGTCCACCGTCTTTTCGCCTGACTACAGAAGAAATTCAAGCTGCGATAGACCAAGTATCACCACAGGACCTTGCGGATATTCAATTTGCCCAGGCCCAGGTCCGCAATTTCGCGGAAAAACAGAAAGAATGTCTGACTGATCTCGAGATCGAGACGTTGCCAGGGGTTGTGTTGGGTCACCGCAATATTCCGGTAAACAGCATCGGCTGTTATGTGCCTGGGGGCAAATATCCCATGGTCGCGTCTGCACACATGAGTATCGTGACAGCCAAGGTAGCTGGTGTAAAACATATCACGGCGACTGCACCGCCACACGAAGGTGGTCCACATCCTGCAATTGTCGCAGCCATGCACTACGGCGGTGCTGATGAGATTCTCGTGCTCGGTGGTATTCAGGCGGTTGCAGCGATGGCGTTAGGTACGCAGACCATCTCTGCTGTCGATATGCTGGTTGGACCCGGTAACATGTTTGTTGCTGAGGCCAAGCGGCAGCTTTATGGTCGTGTTGGAATTGATCTATTTGCTGGACCAACCGAGACTTTGGTAATTGCGGACGACTCTGTTGATGCAGAGCTGTGTGCAATCGATCTATTGGGCCAAGCCGAACACGGACCAACATCACCGGCCGTTCTACTGACCGATTCGGAAGCACTTGCGAAAAAAACCATGGATGAGGTCGCCCGTCAACTTGAGATTTTGCCCACTGCTGAAATTGCTGCCGAGTCCTGGGCTAATTACGGGCAAGTAATCGTGTGTGATACTGTCGACGAAATGGTCACTGAAGCCAATCGTCTAGCTTTTGAACACGTGCAGGTGATGACTCAAGATCCGGACTATTTTTTAGAAAACCTGACCAATTATGGTGCTCTCTTTCTGGGCCCAAGAACAAACGTTTCCTATGGCGACAAAGTAATTGGTACCAACCACACATTGCCGACCAAAGGAGCGGCACGTTACACCGGTGGATTGTGGATTGGAAAATTTATGAAAACCTGCACCTATCAGCGGGTGCTCACAGATGAAGCTTCGACCATGATTGGTGAATATTGTTCACGGTTGTGTGCGATTGAAGGCTTTGCCGGTCATGGTGAGCAGGCTAACGCACGTGTGCGGCGATACGGTGATCGCGAGGTGCCATGGTATTCGGCAGTTGGGCGCTGAGACCTGATTATGGATTTACCACGTACACCCTCGTTTAGGCTCGATGGTCGTAAAGCCTTGGTGACTGGGGCTGGGCGTGGTATTGGTCTGGCTGCTGCGTCAGCACTTGCTGACGCAGGCGCTGACGTGAGTTTATTGGCTAGAACGGAAACAGAGGTTTCTGCAGTTGCTGAAGCTCTTTGTGCGCGGGGCGATGCTGCGACTGCGTTTGCCATGGACGTGACGGATACGGAAGCGATGACACAGTTGATTTCAGAGCAGGGGCCCTTCCAGATTCTGGTTAATAATGCGGGTACTAATCGGCCGGCACCTTGTGTCGATTATACCGAGCTAGACTATGACGAAGTGATGGCACTGAATGTTAAATCGGTCTACTTCACGACACGAGCGGTGGCTCGTGGTTTAACGGCAGCATGCCTGGACGGTTCCATCATTAATATTTCGTCACAAATGGGGCATGTGGGAGGACCGGGCCGAACCGTTTATTGTGCCAGCAAGCACGCTCTCGAGGGTTTCACCAAAGCTTTGGCGTGGGAACTGGGTGCGGGAGGAATTCGAGTAAATACGTTGTGTCCGACTTTTATCGAAACGCCAATGACGGAACCCATGCTCGAAGACGAAACATTCAAAGAACGCGTGTTGTCCCAGATTGCGTTGGGCCGGGTAGGTCAGGTAGAAGACTTGATGGGCGCGATTGTTTATCTGGCGTCAGATGCATCGCGCTTGGTCACCGGTTCTGCATTAATGGTCGATGGTGGATGGACTGCTGTCTAAAAGTATTTATTCTTTTGATTGGGGGAGACGATGACTCAGGAACGTGTTGCATACATTAATGGTGACTATCTTCCAGAAAGTGAAGTTAAGGTGTCATTTCGGGACCGTGGATTTGTATTGGGAGATGCCATATTTGACACCGCGCGGACATTTGAGGGAAAGATATTCCGGCTTGATGATCATATCGATCGTCTATATCGGTCTCTAAAATCAGTCGGCATGGATTCCGGGATCGCGCCCGAGGAAATGGCAGATATCAGTCAGATGGTTGTTGAGAAAAACCTCCCACTACTTGGTGAAGATGACGATTATTGGGTGTTTCAACGGGTAACTCGCGGTGCAAGGTCAATCGTTGGCAACTCACAAACAGACAGTGGTGCAACGGTAATTGTTGAATGTACACCGTTACCCCTAGAAGCCCGCGCACCGATGTTTCGAGATGGAATAGATGTTTTGACGCCAGTTATTCGACGAATACCGCCGGAGTGTTTGAGCCCCAATATTAAGAATGTTAACTATATGAACTTGGTCCTGGCAGAAGAGGAAGTTAAGGGAAAGGCTGAACATCCGTGGGCTGTCTTATTGGATACGCGTGGATTCCTATGTGAAGGTATCGGTAGCAATATATTTCTGGTACGTGACGGCGAAGTCTTAACTCCGCGTCCTCAGTTTGTACTAGAGGGGGTCAGCCGTCAGATTGTGATCGACTTAGCGGTTGATCTTGGAATCCCAGTATCAGAGGATGATCTAACAACGTTTCAAGCTGAAACAGCCGATGAGGCATTCATGACTTCAACCAGCTTGTGTCTCTGCCCTGCGCGCAGTTACAACGGAAAAATACTGGGCGACGGTACAGTCCCCGGACCGGTCACGACTCAACTGATGAATGCATTTTCCGAACTGGTGGGTTACGATTTCGTTGGCCAGTACATGCGCAAACTCAATTCTCCGTGATACGGTAAATTGCTTGTAATTCGCCTTCGAATTGAACTAATTAATCCGTTAAGTTCTGGCAGTTGAAGACAGATAACGGTTACATCGACTACTACCACTTATTTTCGAGCTCAACCTCGGTTTCAAAATCGCGACTGACCGTATCGTTTCCGTCGAACCAGCCAGCATATTCACTTTGGAAGGTCGCACGGATTTCATCTATGGGTGGTTCTATGTAGTCTCCACGGTCATTGAGATATTCCATGTGCTGATTCCCTTCAAGGTCGAATGGGTGATAGATCGAATCTTCGAGCCCGTTGAAGTCGAGCGGCTTAAGTTTGAATTTTTCACAAAGTTCAATGTTAAATGCGGGTGTTGTTTTGACCCACCGGTTGTCAACATAAATTGATGTATAACCGTGCCAGTAGAAGACATCGCTTTGCATGCGCTGTCTTAGTTTCTCAGTTGACAGGTGATTTCTGACGTCGGCATAGCCAAGGCTCGCCGGAATTCCAATCGACCGATAGGCAGCAGCCAGCAATATGGCTTTAGACACACACCAACCGTAACCGGTTTCCAGCGTGCGTGTAGCGCTAAGGCCATCGGTTGACAGATCCATCTGGTAAGGATCGTATCGAATTTCGTCACGCACAGCATAGAACAGCCGCTGAATCTGTTTGATCGAATTAGTTTCTGACCCAATTACCCTGCGTGTAAACGCAACCACAGTATCATCCGAGCTCTGCACAGTGGGTCCAGATTGCAGATATTGGGCTAGCTGTATTGACATCGGTTTGACAAACATTGTTAGGTCAGAGGCGGCAAGTATAGAGTGTATGGTTTCACGATAGGGGTTCACCCTGCGTGGTTTCGTGGTTTAAATAGGTAGAAAGAAGCCAGGCCTGCCACCGCAGTCAGCAGGTTGGCCAGTACGAATCCGCTGAAAATTCCGGGTAGTCCAAAGTAGATAGATAAAAGCCAGGTCAGCGGAATTAGCAGGATAAACAAACGTACCAGTGTCAGGCTTGCACCCAGAAAAGGTCTACCTGTTGCTGTATGGATGCTTGAAATCATGAAGACGAGGGCAAATCCGGGCCAG
>ENA-UPTF01001485-UPTF01001485.1-marine-metagenome-genome-assembly--contig:-NODE-1485-length-14660-cov-3.431050_pt1 | contig 14660 bp, 9 predicted proteins | sample MGYA00238166_ERZ767019 | MGnify/ENA primary metagenome ERZ767019 (study PRJEB28930, sample SAMN06266391) | marine metagenome | isolation source: Sea water from 250 m depth | place: Atlantic Ocean | study...
ATGTATGTTCTGATTAAGAAACAATGACGAGAACAATCCCACCGAACCAAGGCCGGTCTTGCTTTCCACAGGTATCTCCATCTTGGCAAATCTAGTGTGTCCACTAGCGTCAGTATACATTCTGACAACCGGTATTCCCTCTGCCATGACAGGGGGGATTTACCCAGTTATTTATGTCTAGTGTATTCTTCGGCGCAGGCCAGCTGCTCCGATTAATGCCAAGACACCAACTATGAATCCAACACTTGGAAGTCCAGATTCCTCTACTATCTCTTCAACTGGATCCTCTTCAGAACCTTCACCTACTGTGATCTTACCGACCATACCCATGGCCGCATGTGGTTCACATACGTAGTAGTGAGTCATGTTGTCCTCGGTGAAAGTGTGTCTGAAATCCACTGTATTGGATGGTTCGCCACTGAAGAATCCAACGCTGACTGCTGTCAAATTCATGTCTTCATCAAATTCAGATTCGAGTTCAAGAACATTGTGAACATCAGCGGCACCTTCCCATTGCCAGCATACTGTTTCTCCAACATTTATTGTAAGATCTACTGGTTCGAATGCATAACCTGTTGAATCAAGTCCAACAACGTGGTCACAGTCTGCTACCATACCAAATATAATCGTTACTGGTTCGTTTGCATGGAATTTAGCATCGCTACCATCTATTTCTAAATCCTCACAACCATCACATGATATGACTCCGTATCCCTCTAGGAAGACTATCTGTACATACCAATCTTCTCTATCCTCACCAATTGGAATATAGAGTTCGTGAGTTTCTAATGAATCATCAACACCATCAAAGTGAACTTTGAAAATAGTTCCCATGTACAGTGGCATGCCTTCATTATCAGATATGGATCCAATCATGTTTTCAGACAGTGGCACAGGTTCATTGTTTTCGGGGTCATTGACTCCTACTATTCCATCTAACAATGCTGGATTATCGTCTTCGTCGTGGTCATGAACTTCTGGTCTTCCGCCGTCTTTGTAATATGTGTTACCTACAGAGAATTCATAGTCTGGGTGTTCTCCAAAGTCATCTGTACAAACCCATCGATCATTTCCTTCACCGTCATCGTAGACTTCACAGTAATACCACCAAGTGTCCCAGTCTTCATCATCAGAATACTTGCAATACCATCGCGTATCTCCATCGAAATCGTCACCTTCCCATTCACAGTAACCACCATAATACTCTTCCCAGTATCCATCTTCTCCATGGTCTTCATGGTCATCTTCTCCGCCCTCAAAGATACCCATTTCTACAAGTATGTAGAATAATTCAACCCCATTGTCTGCAGCTTCTTCTGCTGTTAGATTGCCATCTTCATAGTGGGTTGCATTCTCAGCAATCATAAAGATGGGAATAAACATGTTAAAGACATCATCACAATCTATCTCTTCACCAGTTTCCTCATCATAGCAGTCTGGTTCGTAATCATGATAATCAGCTTCAGGCATATGTTTTCGATCTGCTGTACCTTCTACTAGTACTTCTTCACCACCATTTCCATCGTAGCTTTCACTGGACACTGCATATACTTCACCGGAATCGTAGACATCGTTCTCATTTTCATCCATGAACTGGAACCAATAGGAATCGAAGTCATAATTAGATGCCCAATTTTCAAATTCATTTTGACTCGTGATATCAAATGAGGTCTCGGCATCCATCGTGTCTAAATTTCCTGTACAATCGTCACAACCTTCACCTTCTGTTTCTAACACATTCTCATAATTTTCATAAAGATCATAAACAGAACCAAATTCTTCTTCAACAGCTCTCGAATCTTCAGCCCATTCAACTTCGTAAGCCTCGTTCCAGAACTCTTCAAAGGCTAAATCGTAAACAGACCCATCATAAGCAACAGTTTGCATAACTTCATCACCATCAGTTTCATGCCATTCCCAACGATTGTCTACCATGTGGCCATCCCACTCATCAGATTCTTCACCGTCAATTACAACATAAGCTCCATCTATATTATTGTAATATTTGCCTTCCGAACCAAGTGTTGTATAGACTGTATAGTCACCAGCGACTAAATCTACTTCTAACAATGCATAACCACAATTTGAGTGATCTTGGTCTTCTGAATCTACAGGACAAAACATATCATCATTATAATAATGTTTGTTAGAAGCAATCAGGTCTTCACCATGGTAAATGTATAATCCTGGATACTGGCCGTAACAATCATCATCTACACCGTCTTCATCCCAATCATAGCAAGTCCAACCTGCAGAAAAAATACTTACTGAAGAATCTGTATCGATACTGAAAGATTGAGTTTGGTACATAACAAATTCTTCTTTATCATCATTATTCCAAGTATCAAAGTGAGGGAAATTTTCCATTTCCATGCTTTCGTGATGTATACTGCCATTCATGGCCCAACGCGCATCACCAAATTGTAATTTATGAGAATAAGGGCCTATGTTTGTATGATTGTCATTTTCACCATGACAGTCATATCCAACCAATACCCAATTTCCTTCATCATCTTCACCCCATTCTTGATGACAACTACCGGTTGTTACTAAGGACCAAGTTCCCGCGAATAGCTCAGCTTCCATAAAATCATCACAGTGAACATATGTTTCGTTGTCATCACCCCAATCACAATAAGAATTACCAAATGCGACATTTTCAAGATTTCCAAAATCAGTTTCCTCTCCTGAAAGATCGCCTTCAAAGAGATAAACGTCGCCCCACCAATAATTGTGGTGTTCCTGATATTCATCTTCTCCATCTTCACAATTCCAATCCCAATTATTTACTTGATTTATCCATACTTCAGAACCATCGTGACAATCAAACCAATTGATCTCATTGCCTTCATCATCATATTGTTGCTCGTCTGAACCATCTTCACAGTTATCATCACCATCATTAACTTGATTAAATGGTACTGTTTCAACACTTCCACTACCACAAACAAAATCGGGTGTAGTTTTTACCTCTTCCAAGAAGTTAGTATGAATGATTATTTCACCATCTGAATCCACATCAAAGGTCTGGACGTCGTACAATACTGGTCTGCCATGGTCATCGTCTGAAGTTATTCCACCATCCATAAAGTCTCCAAATTCTGGAACTATGTATTCATCCATTAAAGTTGTAGCATCAATGTGCCCATTCTCGTAAGCAACAATTCCCCAGATAAAATTCATGAAATTGTCTTCATCATCAGAATTTCCCGTTAAATCTTCACACATTTCTGAATCTTCATTCTCATAACAATAGTTGTAACTCGCTCTAAAACAATCCATAGTCATACTATCATTTTCTGAACATTCCATAATTGTGTGGCATGTTTCATCATCCATATCGGGTGGACATCTGAACTCGTCATCGTGACCACCTTCACCACCATCTGAATTCATCATTTCCATCCAATGATTGAAACAATCATCATTGATTTCACCATCATCGGTTCCCAGCATATCAGCACACATTCCTGCTAGGCCTTCACGCATTTCATCAGAGTCAGCAATATCCATCTCTGCATAGTAGTCAATAGACCAATCTTCTAATGACTCCATAGTCATAGTTGCGTGGAAAACTTCAGGTTGTGGACCCCCGTCTCCATCATCATCTCCACCTTCGTGATCATCAGCCCCTACATTGTATGTTGGAACTGCAACAAAAGCGCTCATGATCATCATGAAGAATACAGCTAGCACAGCTAGTCGGCTCAAGTTCATAGTATCAGTTTGCCGAATTGGTATATATAGGTAATAGCTGAAAGGTCTAAATACGTTAATATGTGTATTATAGAGGACGAAAAAGGTTCTGTTTTAGCTAAATAGTATTAAAATACGTTTTTTAACGAATTGCTACAGAGACTGCTGCAGACATACACTTAGTTACTTTTTTGGCTGTAGGAATATGCAATTTTTCATCGGGACCGTGGGCATTTCCACCCGGTCCGCCTGCACCTGTGATAATAAATTTTGATCCGGGATAACGAGACTGAAGCATTGACATTACTGGTATGGTACCACCTATGAAAAGTGACATTGGAGGATGTCCATAAAATTCCTGACAGGCGCTTTCAAGTCCCTTTGATATATTCTCTGGAAGTTCTGGTGAAAGGAAACCATCGGCGACTTCTGTCATCTTAGCCTCAACATGAGCTCCATTAGGTGGATCTTTCTCTAATAATGATTGTACTTTAGTTGCAACATCAGACGCGTTAATTCCTGGAGGTGTTCTAATTGATATCTTCAAATCTGTATTAGTTCTAAGAACATTGCCTGCTGACTCTATCGATGGAATGCCATCTGCCCCAATGACAGAAAGGCTAGGTTTGAGGTTCATTGTCATAAATATATCCAAGAACGTTGAGGTGATTAGTTATATTGATTATTTGAAAATGTGAACCTCTGATAATATATAATATCTCGATGTGAATACATCATTACTGTAAATTTATCTATTATTAACCCACTGTTTGCTGCTATGATTTGTAAAGTTGGAACAGGTATAATCGGTAATTCTTTTGCAAAGGCCAAACCTTTTGTAAAACCCAAACCAACACGTAATCCTGTAAATGATCCTGGTCCAATTGAAACAGCTAAAGCATTTAAATTGATCTCATCAAGATTAGCTTGATCCTTTAGCGATTCATAAAAACGAGGAAGTTTTTCTGCGTGTTTTCGGGGAATTTGTTCTTCTATTTTATATCTGCATTCTCCATTTTGAACGAGTGCAATTCCACACCAATCTGTTGATGTATCAATGGCAAGAATATTCATTAAAATTTATCTGAAATTTTGATTAATCTAGAATTGGGCTTATCCGGAATATGATGGAAATAAATATAAGTCCAATCATTTGACCAGTAAACCTCAATTCGTTCAGGCCATTCGATGATCGTAATGCCTTTGGGCGGATTTAAATAATGTTCACCATCAATATTCAAAAACTCTTCTGGTGTATTTAAACGATAACAATCAATATGGTAAAGAATTTGATCATTACAATTATATTCACTTACTAGCTTAAATGTGGGTGAAATTACATGGTCCTCAATGCCGATACCTTTAGCAAAACCTTGGGTAAAAGTCGTTTTTCCTGTACCAAGTTCGCCTATTAAAGCGATTACGGATTTATCTGGTATTCTTGGCGCGAGATTTTGTCCAAATTTTTGTGTATCAGCTGCAGAAGTAAAAATATGTTCTGTCATTTTGGATCCATAATTAAGACCGGAACCATCATTTCTTCCATGGAGATACCCCCATGTTGAAAACTGCCTTTTAACTTATTTTTATACTTGCGTTGTTCATTGGGGTATAGAAAATAGTAATCATCTTTTGCTAATAAATAATTTATCTGATGACCTAGGGCAGGCAAGTGATAACTATTTAATTCTCTGATATCCACCGCATTTTTTTGACTGGCATTTATATTTCTTCCATGTTTATAACGAATCCCTGTAGATGAAAATTTATCAGCTGCCACCATGGTACTACGGTTTACCATTTTACTACCATGATCACTGGTCATCACTACCTTAAAACCAGAAGAACCTAATTCTGTTAATACAGCACGAATCCAAGAATTTTCGTACCAACCTTTTACTGCCTGACGATATCCGGCTTCGTCCGGAACCATTTCTTTTAATACATCAGATTCTGATCGCCGGTGAGCCAACTGATCAACAAAATTCACTACAATTGCTAATAATTCATAATTGATATACTGCAAAACTCTAGTTTGAAATTTTTGCCCTTCATCAACCTGCCATATTTTATGGTAATGGAGTGATTTATTATCCAGACCTAATAACTTTAATTGACCGATTAAAAACTCTTCCTCTAATTGGTTTAAACTTCCTTTATCGATTGACATTGCTTCAATTTGTTTTGGATATTTTTGGCAGAATGCATCTGGTAACAATCCTGAAAAAATTGCATTTCGACTAAATGGTGTCGCTGTAGGAAGGATTGAACAAGAACTTTTTATCTGAATAGAATAGTTTTCAGCCAATAGTGGATAAAGTGCCATAAACTGATCCAGTCGCATAGCATCCATAACTAGAAGGCAAACTTTTTCGTTATTTTCTAATAAGGGTTGAACTGAATTTTGAAAGATATCACTAGACAAGATTGGACGATCTTGTACGGATAACCAACTTTTATAATTATTCTCAACAAATTGAGTAAATTTTCGATTACCCGTTTGGATTTGTTCATTCAATATTTGATTTAAACTCTCTTCCTTTTGTTCTTCAAAATCCAATTGCCATTTCACCAGCCGAAAATAAATTTCCCACCAATTTTCAAAAGTTGATGCATCCTCTATATTTTTTTCTATTTTTTGGAATTCCTGCAAATAGCCACTAGTGGTTTTTTCGCCACGAATTTTTGAATCTTCAAGCACTTGTTTACAGGCAATAAAAATTTGGTTGGGATTTATAGGTTTGATCAAAAAATGTGCTATTTTTTCTGAAATGGCTTCATCCATCAACCATTCTTCTTCACTCTTGGTAATCATAATTACTGGTAGTGCCGGATTGTTACCTTTAATTTCTCGAAGTGTATCCATGCCATCTAAACCAGGCATGAATTGGTCCAAAAGTACAAGATCAAAAATTTTATCTTTCGATTGCGATATTCCATCTCGACCATTGGAACATGTAGCAATGGAATATCCTTTTTCTTTTAAAAAAAGGATATGGGGTTTGAGAAGGTCAATTTCATCATCGATCCAAAGAATTTTTCCGCGGGATTTTTCCATAATAATTAGATGTATAAATTACAGCGAAGCTGAATTGCTTCAGAATAGGAATCGATCTTATTTCGTTGTCATTGTCCAGACACCATCCCAGTCTTTTTTTGGAGGATTTTTTTTGAAATGATCACACCGTTCTATATAGACTGCAGATGGTGTTGTTGGTCTATATGGGAATTCTTCTTCCAGACTTAATGCATCCTTAAAGCGCTTTTTTGCTTTCAACCAATCCTGGTTATGGTATAAATCTATTCCTTCATCAAATGCCTTAACTAATTGCGCTTTTTCATCTGGCAATTCATTTTTTAGTGATAAAAGTTCATAAGCTTTAACGGGTTTTTTCTTTCCTTTCACACGAAGATAATCCAAAAAACGCCATTCAAATTGGTCTGCAACGACTTTTTGGGTATTCTCTGCCACCAATAAATAAACACCATAGTGTTTTGCCGCCGGCTCAAGACGGGCAGCCAAGTTAACAGTATCCCCCATCATCGTATAATTCATCCGCATGGCTGAACCCATATTCCCTGTTACCATTTGACCAGAATTCAAGCCTACACGGTGACGAATATTATGAACTAACTTGGGCCAGTCTTCATCTGAAGACCATTCACTTCTCATCATTTCAAGTTTCTTTTCCATCTTTAGAGCTGTCAGACAGGCATGGTATTCATGGTTTTCCAAAGGGACTGGTGCACCATAAAAAGCCACAATCGCATCGCCAATATATTTATCCAGCGTACCCTTATGCTCGAGAAGAATATTAGTCATTTCTGTTAAGTATTCATTCATGAGACTTACCATTCGTTCCGGATCCAACACTTCCGAAAATGCGGAAAAACTTTGAATGTCAGAAAAGAATGCGGTATGATATCCAGCAACGCCACCCAATTTTGGTTCCTGTTTATCCGAATACATCTGATCAATCAAATCAGGAGAAATATAGGCGCCAAAGGTACTTTTTAAGAATCTCTTATTTTTTTGCTCATTGATGAATTTGTAAATCACATTTCCTGTGTAGGTGACTACTAAACTGATAATTGGTGCCACGATAGGTATTACATAGGATTTTCCAATTTCAGGGAGTGATGTTTGAAATAATTGTGGATTTTCGGCCACCGTTGAAACCGGCAAAATTGACGTTAATGTATTTCTAACGAACCAGAATAAATCATCAACAAAAAGACCGCATGCAACCGCAAAATAGGCAATGCCCTGTATAACAATGAGAATCCCTGCATAAACGGGATTGAGAAAGGACAAAATGGAAAATGCAATTAAACTCATGAGTGCGATCAATAAAGAATGGTTCAGAAGTGTTGGAAGAGAATATGGATATCCATCAATCAATTCAGTGAGTTGCCCACCTAGGACTTCAATATAATTATTATCCAATAAGGTTTGGATTGCGTTGCCATGGGTCTCATACCCAGGAGTCATTTGTTGAATTCCCCAAAAATTATAATATGGTGTTCGTTTTAAATCCAGCAATACTTCTACAGAAACACCAATGACAACTATTTTATTATAAAAAGGTGAACTCGTGATATCAAATTCTTCACCAATACCCATGGCATCCATCATTTCTTTTTGTTCTTGTGGATCTTCAATTGCTTTGATCCATTCAGGCATCTCTCCTGGCAGAAATTGACTCATCCAATCCAGATCTTCCATCGGATCACGAAGTGTAACATCTTCAGTATCAATCACATAAGCTAATGAATATTTTGGGAATGTTCCCCACGCAGGTAGATTTTTTTCACCCTGGTACTTATATCCAGAAGCCGGTCCATAGTAATTCACAAGAAATGTATTTCCAGCGCCATAAGCTTTAATTGTTTGCCCTCCATATTCCCATGTCAAATTATCTTCATCGAAATAGGGCTTGGCAGTGTCAGGAATTTCTTTGAATGCTTTTAACGCTTTTACCGCTAAGCTCAGATAATATTTTTCTGGTTCATGGGCCATAACTCCAAAAATGGCATACCGGCGTGAAAATCCATCCATATCCATTTGGTCATTTATTAAACCCATTTCTGGGTTTGCATTTTTTACTGGATCAACAGGATAAACGATATATTGGGGAGGGACTGATGTTGCCTCTGTCGCCATTTTTATATCCATCACAATTGTAGTACCAAACATCTGCGCCTCACTGATGGCTTCCCCTAATATTTTGTCCCCATGGCGCGGTACCATATATGGTAAAGCTTTGGATATATAATTTGCCTCAGTTGTATCCCGGATATGAGGGACCTGACCAATGATATATTCGGGAGAGGTCGACTCAATTAATTCCTGATAAATTTCAGATTTTTTATCAGGGGTATCAAATTGTATATCAAAAACGATTACTTTGGCACCTGCTTTATAAAGATTCCGTACAACCCTACCCCATACACTTCCTCTTGGATAGGGCCATTCTTCCGGCAAAAGACGGTAAGCCTCATCATCAACTTCAACTAAAACAACATCTGTACCACTGTTGATATACGTCGAATCGGAAACAGTCCATCCTGTAAGCGGTCCTCTGACACGATTAAAACGATAATCGTAGGTTTTTAGTTCTATTGTATCAAATACACCGAACCAGTGGAAAAGAGAAACAACAATGATCGCGCCTAAAGTAATAACCCCGCCAATCCAGTGTTCCTGGATATACTTTTGGATGCTTTGAGGGGTGACCTTCACGGTTAAAAGTTATATTGAAGTGTCAATATAATACCTGCTGAATTTATTTCCATAACTTCACCGGCATTATCTACTTTTCCATTCCCATCATTATCCAGCTTATCTTTTTTATAACTTGGAATATAATTCAATCTGAATTGACCCAAGATAGAAGCAGTAAGATTGTTCCGAATCTGGTAATCGGCCCCAGCTCTTAAACCAAATAACTGAGATTTTATTTGGCTCTGGCTATTTAACAGGGATATTGATCCTTTCGCTAGCATTTTGTCTTGAAGTAGACGGTAATTCCCAGAAATAGAAATATTGGTCCACGTATAGGGTGTTTTTATCAGTTTATTGCCGTCCATGGATGGAATTTCCAGTTTCGTTCGACTAAATTGAGTATTTGTTTTTAATTGGCTTGGGAATGTAGAAGAAAGATTAATCGAAATAGTTTTTGAATCCGTTTTAGGAAACAGATACCCCGCACTTCGTTTTTTATCCAGTTGATCCACATTAGTCACACTACCCATATTGAAGGTCAAGTTCTGTTTTATATCACCACTGCTAAAGGGAATGGTTACAGCCATCATATTCGTTGCCGCTTTAGAATCTTCGCGCAAATCAACAAGGGTGTTCCCAACAGAATCCAGTTGGGTTTTTTCATTATTTTTTCCAATAGATTGATAATTCACAATAATAGATGGCATGCCTGGACCAGGCAGAAAAGTGAAATTCAAAAATACAGTATTTGTATTTAACGGATTCACCGTCGACTTGAGAATTTTATTATCTAAATGTTTAAATCCAAAATTGAGAAGCAATTTTCGTTCCAATAATGATACACGGTCCGAAATGATAAACTGACGGGTGTTATTCCTCAGAAAAGGATTACCTAATGAGACAAATTCAGGACCTACCTGGCGGTATCCGATTAAAAAATTGTTCAGTGAATAATGACCTCTTATACGAAGGTTAAAGGCAGAAGAAGGCATATTGATTATTGAAGATATGGGGCGCTTTGTTATTGCATTTAAATCGATTGGTACGAATGGGGACATATTGATATTCATAATAAATATATCTTTAAATTTTATCGGATCAAAAGGAATCAAATCCGTGTCAATATCGAAATCAGCTAACATAGTATTTAAATCAGATTTCGGCGTGGCACCATCCCATATATCGCGATTGAACATGCTCATATTCCAATCGAAATCAAACGTCAATTTCTTATCATCTACTGACCTGCCAAGATTGAATCCAATAACAAAATTGTCTCGAGGTGTCTGTCCTTTCCAATGAGATTGTGGTGCTTCCAATGAATGACCGGCAGCAGCAAGTGTTTGACGAAATGAATCAATATTATAATTGCCAGGTGTTACTCCAAGGACTAATTCATCCGCATAAAATTCTGCTTTTCCTAAAATTCGATTGACAGAAGTTGTATCATCACGTATTTGCAGGAAATGAACACCCGCTTTATCAAAAAACAATATTTTTTTAGGGAACAAATCCACTGACATTTTTAAACCAAATATTTTTCTTTTGAATGCAAAACCGGTACGATCAAGATAATATGTTTTTGAGCCGTCTTCATTAGTATTAGTAAGGTCGGCAAGGATTTGATAACCACCATTAATTTTATTCTGCTGATGAACAGCCCGATTTAATTCTCCTTTAATGTATTGCAATCTGATCCATTTTACTTTGGCGTCAATACCAATGCCTCGAACGCGTTTCCCATCAATAGTAAATGGGCTGATTCGAGGATAAAAATCACCCACATCCATATTCAGGATATTTCCGAAAATAAATTTTGTACCAAATCGATTCTGCGGTTGAGCATATTGAGATTCTCGTGTGGTTAAGCGCAGGTTGGTATTTAGTGTTGCCCACTTCACATCCAAAGATACGTCACCAGCAATTTCAGCAATATTTAGGGCATTACCTGAAACTTCTTCCGATGATAATCGACTGTTTATATTTCCAAAATATGTAAATAATTCTGAAATATCTTTTGGGGCAGCCCCAATTATGAAAGACCATCTTACCGGCGCTATATCTTGCTGATCAAGATCTTTCATTAGTATTTCAACCGTATGACCTCCAACATCCAACGTACCCGGGTCATAAATCAGGATACCTTCTTCGTATATCATTTTTGAAGAAACATCAACCCCGTCCAAAAGAAGATGCACTGTAGCGGCATCTACGTCATTTGCATTAAAAAATGATGCTGCAATAATCAGGGAATTTTGATCAATGATTTCATTTGGTTCCGGTGATAGAATTAACACTTCTGCCGGAGGGAGCTCACCAAATTCGCTTAATTGAATTTGATTTTCTGGTGGAATGGTATTCAGAAAATGAGGTTCGTTGAATGGATCTAAGGTTGGGAATGATGCAATTCGTCCATCCCAAAACTGAAAAGCAACCACATATTCCAAACCATCTACAGTGAGTCCAAAACCAGGAATAGTTGCTTCCCAGTTAAAGCCTTTTTTCTGGAAGGGGATTTCTTGATACGATTCACTACCTGGTAAGCGGTAATAAAGTGTTGCATCTAATTGATCCGAATTTTCTAAGGTTGAGGCGGAAAGAATTAAATCCTGACCGATAATTCCATTAGGTGGTGGTATATGACTTAAAATCTGATTTTGAGCGAACACGAAATGTAAGGATAAAAGAAAAGGGATTATAAAAACCCCTATACGAAAAAATGACCATCGGAATTTCACTAATGATGTTATTTATAATCGATAATTAAGGTCTTCTTTTTACCGGAAGCATCTTGAAATTCAATTATAAGTTTCTTGCTGTCCCCTGCTGAACCTACTGGATCTTCCGGAATAGTTTTTGGATCTGTTTTAAAAGATTGTAATGAACCATCCATAGAAGATAGTCCGGTAAAACCGCTAGTAACATCCAAAGTCTCACCTGAAATTTGGTTCAATAGTGATACAATTCCTTCTAGTCCTATGACTGAATCACCCACCTTCTGATCTGAAATGAGCCAAAAGTCCGTTCCTTTTACGGATGCCACTGATACGGAAGTACGTATAACGAAATCCCCTCTCTTTTGTTTTCCAACCTGTGCCCGTATTGTTCCGCTATCCAAATTAATTTCTTTTGCAATGGCTCTCGCTGTTCGCTTACCAGAAATGATTAATTCGGAATTTTCTTTAATTTTTAAAGCTGATTTATCATCAATAAATATTAGTGCTGCAAATCCGCCTTTTTCGGTTCTTAGTACATCTCCACTTTCAAATATATGCCCTTTTTTGAGCGATTTGCTTGCATCATTTCCACGGGTATAATTCACGGATCCAATCACTTTCGTTACAATAGCAATCCTATCACCACCTAATATCACAGATATAAATAACAGACTCATGCCAATTTGTTTTAATCGCACCATATTCCTAATCAACCCTAACAGAATTAATGGTCAGATTTTTTTTGGCAAGTTGGCTTAATATCTGCTGCAGTGTATTTTTGTCAATATTGGTATTATTCAGTGAAATTTTTCCTGTTGACTTAAATCCCTCCAGTGTACTGCCCGGCCCAAATATGACATTAAATTGGTCATCCCCAATAGCCTGCCTTAATTGCTCCAAAATGAGATCTTCTGTAGCTGGACTTGTAGATTGTGATGGATTGGCTATTTTAAAAGAATAAATGGAGGAAACTTCATCTTTCATTCCACTTGTGGTTGGTCTCCTCGTTTTTATCTGCCAAACATAAATTTTTCCATATTCTAAGTTTCGCGCACCAGATATTGGATATTGATACGTACTTACATCATCTAATCTCATCCACAAATCAGACTGGTTAAATGGCAGCATTCTTTCCTCACGGATAGCTTCTTCAGTTGACGAATGATAACCAACTTTGAATTCTGCCACTCGAATATATGTTTCACAGTTACGGCAGGATCCTTTACTCCAGTTAAAAATAGGGTAGGTGGTATAAACAACATTAAATGATGTATCAGCTAACGCTCCACCCGGAGATTCAAGATTTATTCCTGAGGGAGATTCAACAATCATTGATTTTGAATCCTGATCTGATAAAGAAAGATCTGCTTCTGAAGAGCCGGAATATAATTTTAATTCGAAACGGTATTCTCCTGGTGCTAATTGCCCTGTTACCAACAAATTGCTTATCATTGATTCAAATTCAGAAATCTTCATTGAAGCCTTAGGCTGAATGTTTACAGAAATAATATTAGGAGGGTTAGCTTCATCAAAAATTGTAGAAGTAGTGGTGGAAAAATTTCGATTATCTATAATAACAGACTCTTTTATCTGAATTGGTTGCATTTCCAATTCAATCAATGTAGTCCGAGTATTAATATCAAGCGCCGGTGATAAGATTGAGGCACGAAACCAGACTTTTACAAATACGGGATATTTATCACTATATATCCGATGACGAAAAAAAGGTACATCTGAGGCACCAGTCTGCAGATCAATATTACTCATATAATAAGTAGCATATTCAAAAAACTGACCATCCAGTTTTGCTTGAGCCGATACTGATGACCAGCTAAAGATAAAAAAGAAGATATGAGTTAGAGTAATTCTTTTCACTATTTCAGATACTAATTCAGATTTACATAGTCAATTTACCGAACACAATATAAAAAATAAAAGCCCCGATAAAAATCAGGGCTTTTATAAAGTTCCCGGCAACGACCTACTCTCCCACGCTAGTTTCCCGCGCAGTACCATCGGCGCAGTAGGACTTAACTTCCGAGTTCGAGATGGTATCGGGTGTGACTCCTACGCTATTGTCACCGGAGAAATTTTTGGGAACTGACATGGATCTTCAACTGATCAAAAAAGATTGATAAAGCCTTTCGGCCAATTAGTACCACTCAGCTGAATACATTACTGTACTTACACTTGTGGCCTATCAACGTCGTAGTCTACAACGAGCCTTATTATCAAATGATAGGGAGAACTAATCTTAGGACAGGTTTCGCACTTATATGCTTTCAGCGCTTATCCTTTCCGAACATAGCTACCCAGCGATGCTTCTGATGAAACAACTGGTGCACCAGAGGTTCGTCCACTTCGGTCCTCTCGTACTAGAAGCAGATTCCTTCAATTCTCCTGCGCCCACGGCGGATAGAGACCGAACTGTCTCACGACGTTCTAAACCCAGCTCACGTACCACTTTAATGGGCGAACAGCCCAACCCTTGGGACCTTCTCCAGCCCCAGGATGTGATGAGC
>ENA-UPTF01001486-UPTF01001486.1-marine-metagenome-genome-assembly--contig:-NODE-1486-length-14657-cov-1.883813_pt1 | contig 14657 bp, 12 predicted proteins | sample MGYA00238166_ERZ767019 | MGnify/ENA primary metagenome ERZ767019 (study PRJEB28930, sample SAMN06266391) | marine metagenome | isolation source: Sea water from 250 m depth | place: Atlantic Ocean...
TCCCGGGTCGTCCCCGCCGTGGACGATGAACTCGACGACTTCCGCCGCGAACTGGCCGTCGATCTGGTGGCTCCCTACGAATTGGCCCGCAGGGCCGCCCGTTGGTGGATCGAAAACGACCGCCCCGGCGTAGTGGTCAACCTGGGCTCCGTACTGGGGGCCGGCTCCGGCGGGCGACTAAGAGCCCCGGGCTACACGGCGGCCAAGGGTGGCTTGCACAACCTGACCCGAGAACTAGCTGTCCAGTGGGCACGCCGGGACATCCGGGTCAACGCCCTGGCTCCGGGTTGGTTCGAGACCGAGATGAACTCCGACACCATGTTCCACACCGACGCCGGCCGGAGCTACGTCGAGTCGGGGACACCGATGGGACGCGGTGGCATGCCCCACGAACTAGACGGTGCCCTGCTACTGCTGGCATCGGACGCCGGTTCCTATCTGACCGGCCATGTCCTATACGTCGACGGCGGCTGGACCGCGACCTGATACCCGCCGCCTCCCCAAGCGACGGGTGACAGACTCTGGCGATGAGTCGGCGACGCGTGGTCGGGCTCCTGACCGTTCTGATCACATCAAGTTGCTCTATCGGAGACGACACAGCCGAGCAAGACCCGGGGGTGGCGAGGGCACCGGCCGCGACCGCGGCACCGGCCGCGACCGCGGCACCGGCCACGACCGCTGCACCAGCCACCACCGCGGCACCGGCACCGGCCACGACCGGGGTACCGGCCACAGTTCCAGTCGTGTCGGCGTTGACGAATGTTCCTCGGCCCAAGACCACACCGGTCCCATCGACCAGCACGAACGCCTTGACGGCGGAGTCATCAATTCCAGAGCCACCTGAACTCCTCCGCACGCCCACAATCGTGGATCCGCTTCGTGTGATGGTGGTCGGCGACAGCGTCACCTATGAGGTCGAGCCGGGCCTCACAGCGGCACTCCAGTACACGGGCTTGGTGGTCTCTGCCGGCCGGACTCAGGTCGGGTTCGGCCTTAGCCGGTGGCCTGTCTACGCCTGGTGGGAGGTCTGGCCTCCATTCCTCACCGAGATCCAACCCGAGGTGGTAGTGGTCCAGACTGGCACCTGGGACGTCAACGACGTCTGGGACGGAGACGACCGCATCCCCGTACCTGAAGACCCGGACTGGGAAGCATCGTTCGCCTTTCTCGTCCGGATGGCGGTCGACGTGCTCAGCGACGATGGCGCACACGTCTACTGGCTAACCATGCTCCCGATGCCATTCTCTGAGCGGCCCGAGCGATTAAACCGATTGCTACGAGATATAGCTACGACCGATGACCGGATGACCGTGGTCGACCTGACCCCCGACTTCACCGACGTCGAGGGGCGTTACCTCAGCCACGTTGATCGACATGGCGTCGGGTGGCCGATCAGGAAGGTTGACGGAGTCCACCTGTGCCGGGAGGGCGCCGAATTGGTCGGCAGCATCGTCGCCACGACGATCCTCTCCGATGCAGGGCTATCGCCCGTATCGGGCTGGGAGGACGGGACATGGCGATCCGATGCCCGTTATGACGTGGATCCGTGTGACGACCCTGCCCCAGTCGGTGATCCATCCTGAACAAAGGCGTTTTCCCAGGTCCCTAGGGTTGTCAACCCCAAGTGGGATGGGCACCCGCTTCGATGGCCCGTCAAGCCCCCTGACCAGTGAGGCCGAGGGCCTCCCTCAGGAAGGCCAACTGGAGCAGAAGTAGGTTCTCGGCCACTTTGACCTGGGGCGTCATGTGGGTCACCCCGGACATAGGCAGCACCTGGTGGGGCCGACCGGCCTCCAACATGACCCGCGAGAGGGCCAGGGTGTGGGCGACCACCACGTTGTCGTCGGCCAAGCCATGTACCAGCAGGAGCGGCCGGTCAGGGTGCCCGGTAACCCACCCATCAGGGTCGCACAGCCCACTCCGGAGATAATGTTCCGGCTCCGAGACAGGATGACCCAGATAGCGCTCCGTGTAGTAGGTGTCGTAGAGCATCCAATCGGTCACCGGGGCGCCGGCCACCGCGGCGTGGAACATGTCGGGCCGGCGCAGCACGGCCAGAGCAGAAAGAAAGCCGCCGAAGGACCAGCCTCGCATAGCTACCCGAGACAGGTCGAGGCGCTCATCGGTAGCCGCTAGGGCGGTCAGGGCATCCACCTGGTCGTCCAGCACAGGACCGGCCAGATCGCCCCGGACCGCCCGGTCCCATACCGGGCCGCGGCCCGGTGTCCCTCGGCCGTCAGCCACCACAACGGCGAAGCCCCGGTCAGCGAACCACTGCGAGGTGAGGAACTGACCACGGTTCCGCTGGACCCGCTGGCTCTGAGGTCCGCCGTAGGGGTCCAGCAGCACCGGGAGCGGTGACCCGTCGTGGTCGGTGGGTAACACCACGGCCGAGCGGAGTTGGCGCTCGCCCACTACGTGGAAGATCGGCCGAGGCCTTACCCATGGGTCCTCGGTGTAGTCGGCTATCACCTGGCCCCCCGGAAGGACGGTGGTTGACGAACCGTTGAGGTCGGCTACCGACACCACGGTGACGCCACCACCGACCGCCGCTGAGCGCACCCCTCCTCCACTCGACACCAGTTCCCAAAAACCTGCCTTCTTCGAGCCCACTCCATCGATGGAGATCCGCAAAACGTCGATGTCCACCGGATCGGTCCACGCCTGCACCACCGCTGAGTAACCGTCACCATTGGGCTCCACCCCCAGAATCGATCGCACCTGCAGACCGTCCGGAGACAGCGGCACTCCATCGCAGAGCAGGCGGTACGTCCCGTCTCGGGGCTCTACCGTGAGGAGGCTCCCACCAATCTGCCGGGGCGAGCCACCGACTAGATCCACCCAATGCTCATCGGTCACCCGGTGGCGTTCGACAACCCCTCCCGTAGAAGGGTCCACCTCCAGGATGGCCAACGTGCGGTGGTCCCGCGTCTGGACCACCAGCATCGGCCAGCCGTCGGCTGGCCATTGCACGTCGGCAAGGTATTCGTACGTGCCGCAGCCGGACCAGTCCACTGCGACGGGCAGCGCGTCCGGATCATCGACCCACGGGTCCATGAGCGCCAGACCCACGGTGGCATTGGTCGTACCCACCACCGGGTAGCGGATCGAGCGAGGCGGCACCCCGGGATTAACCGGCGAGGAGATCCACCACTCGGCGACCGGCGCGGTGTCCACCCGGCACACCAGCATCCGCCGGCCGTCCGGTGCCCACCAATGCCCACGGTTGCGGCCCATCTCCTCGGCGGCCAGGAAGTCCGCAGACCCCCACGAGACCGTAGGAACGGTCCCACCGATGACTCGTCGATCTCCTCCCGCTCCGGTCAGTCGAAGGCTCAAACCGGACACGTAGGCCACCTCGGTCCCATCGGGACTCAGACGCGGGTCGAAGGCATCGCCGCTGGACGGGACCTCAACGACCCGGTCCGAGCCGTCGGATCCCGCCAACTCCACGAGGTAGACCCGGCCGTCCAGCGCGAAGCACACCCGGGACAGGTCGGACAAGGCGTCGTAGGCGACAATCCCCGCGCCGGACTCCCGGACCCGTTCCCGTCGAGCCAACTCGGCGGCCGGAACGACCTGCTGTGACCCGTCGGAGTCGACACCGACAAGCAGTGCCTCCGGATCGGCGACCAGTCGCTCAAGGCCAGTCTCAGTATCGAGGCACCACAACGCGTTGACTGGATCATCTCCAGAGGCCGACCGGAGGAACAGAACCCGGGATCCGTCGTCGGCCACCCGGACATCCCGCGGTGCACCGCAGGTGAACCGTCGGGTCCGGGCGTGCTGGCGGGGGAAGCTCTCGGAGGGTTCGATCACGTACGAACACTAGGGGTGGCACCGCACGCGTCTTGGCGTCCGCCGATGTCCACTGGGACGATCTCCACCATGCAACTTGGCCTCAGCCTTGGATACTGGGGGGCCCAGCCCCCGACTGACCTCGTCGACCTGGTGCAAGCCGCCGAGGGACTCGGCTACGACGCCGTCTGGTCAGCCGAGTCGTGGGGCAGCGACGCCTTTTCCCCGCTGGTCTGGCTGGCCGCCCACACTGAAAGGATCCGCTTGGGCACTGGCATCGTCCAGATGTCGGCCCGCACCCCCACTGCCACGGCCATGCACGCAGTCACCCTCGACCATTTGTCAGGAGGCCGGCTAATTCTGGGCCTCGGCGTGTCTGGCCCACAGGTGGTCGAGGGCTGGTACGGCCAACCGTCCCACCGACCCCTGGCCCGCACCAGAGAGTACGTCGAGATTCTGCGACGGGCCTTCCGGCGCGACGAGCATCTGTCCTTCGAAGGTGAGTTCCACCAGCACCCCTACACCGGAGAGGGCTCCACCGGGCTGGGCAAGCCCCTCAAGGTCATGGTGCACCCCCTGCGGTCCGACATCCCGATCTTCATCGGCGCCGAGGGCCCGAAGAACGTGACCCAGACGGCTGCCATTGCCGATGGTTGGCTACCGCTGTACTACTCGCCCTACCGAACCGAGGTGTACGCCGACCAGCTGGCCGGTGCCCCACCGGACTTCGAAGTGGCGCTCAACGTCGCCGTCACGATCACCACCGACGACCGACCAGAGACCATCGCCGAGGCTCTGGCCCCAGTTAAGGGCATGCTCGGCTTTTACGTGGGGGGCATGGGGGCCAAAGGCCAGAACTTCCATACGAAGTTGATGGCCCGCATGGGTTTCGCAGTGGAGGCCGACAGTATCCAGGACCTGTTTCTAGAGGGACGACGCGAGGAGGCCACCGACGCCGTGCCCGACCAGTTTGCCGACGAAATCTCGCTGGTGGGCACCCCGGCCCGTATTCGGGACCGCCTTGCCGCCTTTGCCGATAGCCCGGTGACCATGCTCAACGTGGCTCCCCGGTCACCCGACCATCTGGCCCGAGTGGCCGAGATTCTTCTCGGCTGAGCGTCTGTCCAAAGCCGTCACCTGGTGTAGGTTCCGCGCCGTGTCGACGGGCCGAGGGGTCACCATCCGTGCGGCGGTGAGCCGAGGCGTCGGCCTGCCACCAAGCATCGAAACGCTTACCCTTGACGCCCCGGGGCCCGAAGAGGTCCGCATCCGAGTCGAGGCGTGCGCTGTCTGCCACTCCGACCTGAGCTACCTCGACGGCACCTGGGCCACGGAGTTCCCCCTGGTCCTCGGCCATGAGGCTGCCGGTTACGTGGTCGAGTTGGGCAGTCCCGAGGCCGGTTCCGGAGGCACCACCAAGCCGGGCTTCGACGTGGGCGACCCGGTGGTAGTGACCCTGGTCCGGACCTGCGGTGAGTGTCGGGCCTGCCAGCGCGGCCACGACGTGGCCTGTACCGGGGACTTCCCGATTGCATCGAAGAGTCCGCTCGTCGCCGCCGATGGAGACCGCATCCCTCAGGGCCTCAACGTTGGGGCCTTTGCCGAGCAGGTGGTGGTCCACCGCTCACAGGTGGTCCGCCTGCCCGACGGCATCGATCCGTTGGCCGCCTGCCTGCTGGGGTGCGGCGTCCTGACCGGGGCTGGAGCGATAACCAACACGGCCCGGGTGACCGCCGGCGATGCCGTCGTGATAGTCGGCTGCGGCGGTGTCGGAATCGGTGCCGTGCAGGCGGCCCGGATCGCAGGTGCCGATCCGATCGTGGCCGTCGACCCGACACCCGACAAACGCGAGTCGGCACGAGGATTCGGCGCCACCCACGTCGTGGACCCCGTCCACGACGACTTGTCCGCGGCAATCACGGCGGCAACTGGCGGACCGCTAGCCGACCACCTCCTGATCACCACCGGCTCGCCGGCGGCCCTGGAAGGCACCATTGAACTGTTGGCCCCTATGGGCCAGCTGGTCATCGTCGGCATGGCCGCCGACGACGTGACCATTGAGGTAGCTCCCAGCTGGCTGGCCGCCACCAACAAGTCGATCCTGGGCTCCAAGATGGGCACCATCCGCGTCGCCGAGGACGTGCCTGCCCTTATCGAGCACCACCGTGCCGGGCGTCTTGACCTGCAGGGCATGGTGTCGAGTACCCACGCCCTCGAGGACATAGCCGAGGCCTTCGAGGAGGTATGGCGGGGCGACGTTCTGCGCACCGTGGTGCTCCCCAACGTGACGGCCTCCCGGGAACAGGAGGCTCCGGTCCCATGCTGATCAGCGACGTGACCACTTTCGTGGTCGGCAACCCACCGCCCCGACATGGTGGCCGATACTTCATCTTCGTGAAGTTGACCACCGACGACGGGATCGACGGTATCGGCGAGGCCTACGTGGCCACCGTCGGTCCCCACGTGGTAGCCGACATGATTGTCGACGTGGCCGAACGCCACCTAGTGGGCCGCCGCCCATTCGACATCGAGTTGTTCTGGCGACGCTCCTACGGCGGCGGCTACTCGCTGCGACCTGACCCGACTCTGTGCGGCGTCATCAGCGCCCTGGAGATGGCGTGCTGGGACATCATTGGCAAGGCCACCGGGAGCCCCGTGTACGACCTGCTAGGAGGCCGGGTCCACGAGGGCCTGCGCTCCTATACCTACCTGTACCCGGAGAATGGCGATGCCTACGGCCCAGTCGCCGGGGAACCCGATGGACCGGACCTCTACACCGACCCGAACGTGGCCGCCGAGGTGGCACTCCGGGCCGTCGAAATGGGTTTCACAGCCGTCAAGTTCGACCCGGCCGGCCCCTACACCGTGTTTGACGGTCGCCAGCCGTCCCTTGAACGTCTTGACTTGTCGGAGCGCTATACCCGGGCCATCCGGGAAGCTGTCGGTGACCGGGCTGATCTTCTGTTCGGCACCCACGGCCAGTTCACCCCTTCGGGAGCCCTGCGGCTGGCCCGCCGGCTGGAGGTCTACGACCCACTGTGGTTCGAGGAACCCGTCCCACCCGACGACCTCGAGGGCATGGCCCGGGTGGCCGCCGGCACCACCATCCCTGTGGCTACCGGCGAGCGCCTGACCACGGTGTCGGAGTTCGCTGCCGTCCTGCGAGCCGGGGCAGCGTCCATCCTGCAACCAGACCTGGGTCGGAGCGGCGGGATCCTGCAGGGTAAGAAGATCGCCACCTTGGGCGTGGTCCATCAGGCCGTTCTTGCTCCTCACTGCTATTGCGGCCCGGTGGTCGCGGCGGCCAACATCGCCCTGGCGGCCTGCAGCCCCAACTTCCTGATCCTGGAGTCGATCGACCGGTGGGACGGCTTCCACGCCGACCTGCTGGAGACTCCCATCCGGTGGGAGGATGGCATGGTCATCCCCTCGATCGAACCGGGCCTCGGCGTCGTGCTTAACGAGGAGGTCGCCCTAGCCCACCCCTATGACGGTGACGAGTTGCACCTGGAAGCCGGAGGCGACCCCATGCCTGTTGCCGAAGGGCTGACCCCTGGGGGGCTGGACGCCGGATGACTGAGGCTCGCCGGGGTCGGCGCAGCAATCGACCCAAGGTCCGGGACATCGTTGGAGAACAGCCGCCGTGGGAGCAGCCCCGGATGCGGTTCGACCCTCTCAGGGGCGTGTCCGACGACGAGCTGGAAGCCATCCACCTGGCCTCGTTGCGCGTACTGTCCGAGACTGGCGTCGACTTCTTGGACGACACCTCCCGGCGACAGTTGGCTGACGTCGGCTGCGCCGTGGACGGCGATCGGGTCCGCTTCGACCCCGAATTGGTTCAACAACTGGTGGCCACCGCACCAGCCGAGTTCACCCTGCACGCTCCGAACCCTGAACGCGACCTCCATATCGGCGGCGACGTCATCACTTACACCAGCGTGGCCAGCCCCCCGTTCGTGACCGGCCTGGGACGGGACCGTCGGGACGGCAACCGCGGCGACTACCGGGACCTGCTCAAACTGGGCCAAGTGCTCAACGCCGTCCATACGGTGGCTGGCTACCCCGTGGAGCCCATGGACCTCCACCCGTCGGTCCGTCACCTGCACGCCACCCACGACATGCTGACGCTGTCGGACAAGGTGCCGTTCGTCTACAGCTTGAGCCGCCAGCGCAATCTCGATGCCATCGAGATGACCCGCATTGCCCGGGGCGTGGACGACACCACCCTGCAAGGCCAGCCATCTCTCTACTCGGTCATCAACGCCAGCACCCCGCTGCGCTACGACACGGTGATGCTCCACGGCATCCAGGAGATGTCGGCCCGCAACCAGTGCATCGTCATCACCCCGTTCACTCTGGCTGGGGCCATGGCCCCGGTGACGGTAGCCGGTGCCCTGGTCCTCCAGAACGCCGAAGCCCTGGCTGGTATCGCCTACACCCAGGTGGTCCGCCCCGGTGCTCCCGTCATCTACGGCGGCTTCACCTCCAACGTGGACATGCGATCGGGCGCACCGGCCTTCGGAACCCCTGAGTACTGGCAGGCCTGCCTGGTGGGCGGTCAGCTGGCCCGCCGCTACAACGTGCCTTACCGGTCATCCAACGTGAACGCTTCCAACAGCGTGGACAGCCAGTCGGCCACCGAAAGCACCATCGCCGTGTGGGGCGCCGTCATGGGCGGAGTGAACCTCCTGCTCCACGGTGCCGGCTGGTTAGAGGGTGGCCTGTTGACTTCGTTCGAGAAGATGGTCATCGATGCCGACCTGCTGAACATGGTCACGGCCATGCTCCAGCCGGTGACCATCGATGACGCCGCCCTGGCCGTGGAGGCCATCGCCGAGGTGGGGCCGGCCGGGCACTTCTTCGGGACCCAGCACACCCAAGACCGCTATGACACCGAACACTTCCAGCCCATGGTCTCGTCGTGGGCCAACTTCGAGATGTGGGACGAAGCCGGTCGGGTGGAGTCCCACCAGCGGGCCGAGACTCTGGCCCGCACGCTGATCGATGCCCACGTCGAGCCCCTGATGGCCGATGACCAGCGCATGGCCCTTGACGACTTCGTGGCTCGCCGGGTCGCTGAGGGCGGCGTTGAGACCGACTACTGACCCCGTTTCCAGGAGCACCTACATGGCAGATCTTCCCGAAAGTGCACAGGTCGTAGTCATCGGTGGTGGTGTGGTGGGCGCCAGCGTGCTCTACCACCTCACTAAGGCTGGCTGGAACGACGTCGTCTTACTGGAGCGCCGGGAACTGACCGCCGGGTCGACGTGGCACGCGGCGGGCGGCATGCACACCATCAACGGCGACCCCAACGTGGCCGCACTGCAGCGCTACACGGTCCAACTCTACGAGGACCTTGAGCGCGAGTCGGACGTGTCGTGTGGCCTACACCTGACCGGCGAGGTGATGCTGGCCGACAACGAGGATCGCATGGACTGGTTGCGCATGGCTCACGCCCGCGGCCGATATCTGGGCATGCAGACCGAACTGATCTCCGTCGCCGAAGCGGCCGAGAAGATCCCCTTCATGGTCGAGGAGCACTTCGTAGGCGCCCTGTGGGACCCTGTGGGTGGCCACGTTGACCCGTCGGGGGTCACCAACGCCTACGCCACCGCGGCCCGCATGGCCGGTGCCCAAGTGCACCGCAACACCTGGGCCCATGATGTGGTCCAGCGACCCGACGGCCTGTGGGACGTAATCACCGAGAGGGGCACCGTCACCTGCGAACACTTCGTGAACTGCGGCGGCCTGTGGGCCCGCGAGGTGGGCCGGATGTGCGGCATCGAACTGCCGATTCTGGCCATGGAGCACATGTACCTGCTGACCGAGGAGCTCCCCGAGATCCAGCCTTGGCTGGACGCCACTGGAGGGTACGGCATCGGCGCTATCGACTTCGGCGGCGAGATCTACACCCGGGCCGAGGCCGGAGGCCTGCTACTGGGTACCTACGAGCGGGCCTGCAGGCCGTGGTCGGTGCGAGAAACGCCCTGGGACTTCGGCGCCCAACTCCTGACTCCCGATCTGGAACGGATTGCTCCGTCGTTGGCTGTGGGGTTCGAACACTTCCCCATCTACGCCGATGCGGGGATCCGTCAGGTCATCAACGGCCCGTTCACCTTTGCGTCCGACGGTAACCCGCTGATCGGTCCAATCCGGGGCCAGCGAGGCCACTGGGTCGCCTGCGGCGTGATGGCCGGTCTCAGCCAGGGTGGCGGTGTAGGCCTGGCCATGGCCAACTGGATGACCTCCGGCGACCCCGGCTTTGACGTCTGGGGCATGGACGTAGCCCGTTACGGCGACTGGACCACGCCGTCTTACACCCGGGCCAAGGTCATGGAGAACTACAGCCGCCGCTTCTCCATCTCGTTCCCCAACGAGGAACTACCGGCCGGCCGGCCGCTGCACACCTCGTCGATCCACGACCGCCTCACCGAAGCCAACGCCGTGTGGGGCTCGTCCTACGGCCTCGAGCAGGCCCTGTGGTACCAGCGACCGGGTGCCGACCCGGTGGAGGACGTTACCTTCCACCGATCCAACGCCTTCGAGGTGGTGGCCGAAGAGGTCCGCGGGGTACGTACCGGGGTTGGACTCATCGAGACCACCGGGTTCGCCAAGCACGAATTCACCGGTCCGGGCGCCCGGGCCCTGCTTAACCGGGTGCTGGCCAACCGGATTCCAGCACCTGGCCGAATGGCCCTGGCACCCATGCTGGACGAACACGGGCATCTCATCGGTGACTTCACGGTGGCCACGTTGGCTGACCCGTCCGACGGCACCGATACCTTCCTCGTGTTCGGCTCGGGCGCGGCCGAGGGCTACCACGAACGCTGGTTCCGGGCCCAGGTCGCATCGCACCTGAAGACCGACGGTGCACCGGTGTCCTACCGGCCACTCGGCCACGAACTGGCCGGGCTGTCTCTGGCCGGTCCAGGGGCTCGCGACGTGCTGGGCGCGGTGGCCGACTCCTCGGCGGCGGGCGTGGACGTATCAGGCGACGCCTTCGCCTTCCGAGACATCCGTCGCATGGACCTCGACATGGTGCCGGCGATCGTGGGGCGTATCACCTTCACCGGCGACCTGGGCTACGAATGTTGGGTGCCCGCCTCGCTACAACAGCGGCTATTCGACCTGCTGATGGAGGCAGGCGAATCACACGGCATCCACCTGTTCGGCCTCCGGGCGCTCGACTCCATGCGCTTCGACAAGGGCTTCGGGGCGTGGACCAGCGAGTTCCGACCCATCTACACCCCGGGCGAGGCGGGTCTGGACCCGTTCGTGGCCCTCTTGGATGCCGACGGTGCCGACCGGGACTTCGTCGGTCGCGATGCTGTAGTGGCCGCTCGCGCCACCGGCCCCGTGCGACGCCTGTGCCTGTTTACCCTCGACGACGGCGGCATTCCCGCTGGGCAGGATTCCGGTACTGACGTGCTGGGGGACGAGCCGATCTGGCACGGCGGCGATGTCGTGGGATGGGCCACCTCAGGTGGGTACGCGCACTGGTCAAAGGCCTCTTGCGCCATGGGCTACGTGCCCGCTGGTGTGGCCGACCCGACCACACCAGCCGACGACTTCGAGATCGAGGTTCTGGGAGTACGTCGTCCGGCCACCCGCCGAGACGAGCCGCTGTTCGACCCCTCAGGGTCAAGGATGAGAGAGTAAGTATCTGGTGAGCGGAAACTCTGCGGTACAGGACGACCTGAACGACCCGATGGTGCGCCGGGCGGCCACCGTCGGCCACCGCATGGCTATGGGTCCCGGCGAACCGGCGCTTTCGGAGTGGGCGGCTGCCGGTCTGGAACTGCCCGACGAGCCGGCCATGATGCGATACCGCCTAGACCGCACTGTCGACCAGGTAGCCGAAGCCGACGTGGATGGGGTTCTCCTGTTTGACCCGATGAACGTCATGTACGTGACGTACGCGCCCAACATGCAGGTCTGGCTGCTCCACAATCAGGCCCGCTACGCCTTCGTGGGAGCCAATGGAACACTGATCCTGTTCGACTACCCGAACTGCGAGTTCCTGTCGGCCCACAACCCGTTCGTATCCGAGGTTCGGCCAGCCCGAAACTTCACCTGGTTCCTCTCCGGCGATCGGATCGACGAGGGTGCCAAGGGCTTTGCCCAGGAGGTGGCCGACCTGGCGCAGATCCACGGCGCCGGCACCCGCCGAATCGCAGTGGACTCCTCGACCACGCTGGGCATCACGTCGCTCCAAGACCAGGGCCTAGCTCTGGTCGAGGGGACCCGGATCATGGAGGAGGCCCGCAAGATCAAGGGAGCCGACGAGATCCGGGCCATGCGCTGTTCTGCCGAGGGAACCTTCGAAGCCTGCCGGAGGATGTTCGAGGCCATGCGTCCAGGCATGACCGAGAACCAGTTGTGGGGTGTCCTGTGGGCCGAGATGCTGACCCGCCACGGTGAGTGGATGGAGTGCCGCCTACTGTCCGCCGGGGAGCGCACCAACCCGTGGTTCCAGGAGTGCAGCGCCTCGGTGATCAACAATGGCGACGTAGTGGCCTTCGACACCGACCTGATCGGGGCCTATGGGATGATGACCGACATCTCCCGAACTTGGGTGGCCGGCGACGCCCCACCTACCCCAGAGGCCCGTCATGCCCACGACCTGGCCGTAGAGCAGATCCATCACAACTCCGAGCTCATCCGACCGGGCGCTACCTTCCACGATCTGGTGCACGGTGCGTGGTTTCCTCCCGAAGAGGAGTACCGGCACTATTCGTGCCTGGCCCACGGGGTGGGTCAATGCGACGAGTACCCGTCCATCCCGTTCCCCAGCGCCTGGGAGGCTTCGGGCTACAACGGCTTGCTGGAACCGGGCATGGTCCTGACCGTGGAGGCCTACGTGGGGGCCCGTTCCGGCGGACAGGGGGTCAAGTTGGAGAACCAGTTGCTGGTCACAGACGACGGTGCTGAGAGCCTCAGCCCCTGGACCCTGGACCTCGAACGATTCGAGAAACTGTGAACATCGCCGACGGCCAGAAAGAGCATGCCGAACTGACCGCCACCATTCGGCGGATCATGCCGTTCTGTGAGGTACTGGGCCTGACCGTGGTCGAGGCGAGCGCGGAGAAGGTGGTGGTCACCGTGGAATGGGCCAAGGAGCGCACCACCGTGTTCGGCGGGCTGCACGGGGGCTATGTGATGGCCGTCGCCGACTCCGCCGGCGCGCTGTGCGCGGCCCGCAACCTGCCCGAGGGAGCCGGGACGTCCACCATCGAGTCCAAGACCAACTTCCTGCGACCCGTGACGGAGGGCGCGGTGACCGTCACGTCCCGCCCGGTGCACGTAGGCCGCACCACTATCGTGGTCCAGACTGAAGTGGTGCGTGACGACCAAAAGACCGCCGCCATCACCACCCAGACCCAGATTGTGCTTTCCGGCCCGACCTGATCTCCGCGTTCCCTGCCTGAAACCGGAGCCGGGCCTCAGTGGCCCTTAAAGTCGGCGGGACGCTTCTCAATCCAGGCCCTACCGGCCTCGCGCGTATCGGCTGACCCGAAGTTGGTGGCCTGAGTGGCCGCCTCGGCCTCCAATGCCTGAGACATGGACGTCTGGGCACCGTGGTTCAATAGCGCTTTGCTCATCGACAGTGCCAGAGGTGGACCGGCCACGATGCGTTCCACAACGTCGGCCACGTGGGCGTCCAGGCCGGCCTCCGGCACAACCCGGTTGACCAAGCCGATCCGATCAGCCTCGGTGGCGTCGATCACCTCGGCCAGCAGGGCCAATTCCTTGGCCCGGTGCAGGCCGACCCGGCGGGGTAGCACCCACGAACCACCGAAGTCGATGGTCAGACCGCGGCGAGCGAAGATTTCGGAAAAACGCGCCGTGTCGGCGGCATAGACGAGGTCGCACCCCAGGGCCATGTTCAAGCCGGCACCGGCGGCCACCCCCCGGATCTTGGCCACCACCGGATGCTGGCAGTCGTGCAGCGCCATGGCCGAAGCCTTGATCTGGCGGAGGTTGCGCAGCGGATTGCTAGACACCGCGCCGGATGCCCGCATGGACTGGCCACCCACGTCAGCCCCCGAGCAGAAGTTCCCCCCAGCTCCAGTAAGTACGACGCAGCGGACCGTTTCATCGGCATGGAGGTCCCGGAAGATGCGCCCGAACTCGGAGAACATCGCCCCGGTCATGGCGTTCATGACCTCCGGGCGGTCCATGATCACCGTGACCACGTCTCCGGAGCGGTCCACGACCAGCCCCTCGGCCCCCTCCGGGCAGTTCCGTTTGTCGTTCATGGGACCAACGCTAGACCCGTCGTCCGGCCAGCCTTCAGTTGGCCGGGGCAGAAAAACAGGCCCAGGCCGGTCCGTCGGTAGGGTCGGCTGGTGGACCTGAATCTGACGGAGGATCAGGAAACGATCCGTACGATGTTCGCCGCGTTTTTCAGCGGTGAGACTGGGCCGGCGCGCGCTAGAGAAGCCGAACCTACGGGCTTTGATGCAGCGGCCTGGGAACGCCTCCTCGAAACCGGTGCCCCTGGTATGGGCGTGCCCGAGGCGGCCGGCGGAGGAGGCGCCTCACTAGCCGACCTGGCCGTGGTGGCCACCGAGGCCGGCGCTCAGATCGCCCCCCTTCCGCTCGTCGACCATGGGGTTGCCTCCCGCCTCCTGGCCGGCCTACCTAATCGGGACGACTCGGAACCCACCATCGACGAGGGGATCTTGGTCGGGAGCACCATCGTGGGCCTGGCCATCCGACCCGCTTTGGATGGGTCGGCCCGAACCGTCCCCTCCGGCGCCGTGGCCCACCGGGTGGTAGCTCTCGATGGCGACCGACTGGTCATCGACGGACCTCTGACTGAGGTACCGGTAGACGGTGCAGGCCACCTCGTCAAT
>ENA-UPTF01001487-UPTF01001487.1-marine-metagenome-genome-assembly--contig:-NODE-1487-length-14651-cov-10.397900_pt1 | contig 14651 bp, 10 predicted proteins | sample MGYA00238166_ERZ767019 | MGnify/ENA primary metagenome ERZ767019 (study PRJEB28930, sample SAMN06266391) | marine metagenome | isolation source: Sea water from 250 m depth | place: Atlantic Ocean...
ATCTTGATTCTAATGATTGGCGGGCTGATTGCTGGTATCTACGGAATCACTCAGAGAGATCAGCGAGCAATCATCATCTCTTACGCTCTGCTAATCGTGGTGACTCTTAGATTCGCAGGCAGTAAGGTCGATTTCGGACTGGACCTCCTCCCTGAGGAGGAGATTTATCAGAAAATCCTCCTTCTGCTCTATGCCGTCTTCCTAGTCATGTACATCGAATTGACCAGTGGCATAATCAGATTCTCCATGCTCGACACCTCAATCCGGACTGGTGAGGTCTATGTGATGCAGGTCACCAAGATTACGAGCAAATACTACAGGTCGCTGATGATTACACCAGTAATCGCTGGATTGGTTGCTCTCCTGACTCTAATGATTAACCTGATTATACCTGCCTTCGTTGGTCTGTTCGATGAGGTTGCAGCTCACCGCCTTAGTGAGAGTGTTGAGTTAACCAGTGTGTACGGAGTCGCCCTGGGGACTGTGATGGTATTCACAGTCATCGCTGCGATGTTCGCAATCAACCTGCCCCTGAGAATTCAACAAATGCAAGAGAAGAATGCCTGATTATGGCATTTTCAGAAAACCTGCAGTTAGGCCCAAATCTGCAATCACCAGCATTGCCACCGCCTCAGCTACGGGAACTGCTCTGGGCCCGATAACTGGGTCATGTCTGCCACCTACCTTGAGAGGCATCACCTCATTGCTAGGGAGATGCAGAGTCATCTGTTCGCGAGGGATGCTGCTAGGTGGTTTGAAGTGAATGATGATACTCATCGGGGCGCCAGTCGAAATCCCTCCAATTGCTCCATCTGCGCTGGCGGAATCAGAGCCTTCCAAAGCAGGGCCGTCGGAACTTGGAATCCAGTTGTCATTGTGCTCCGAGCCTCTCATTTTGGAAGAGTTGATTCCTTGTGAGAACTCAACCGCACGGGCCCCAGGAATTGCCATCAGACCTCGAGCTAATGCGGGCTCGATTCCATCAAACCAAGGCTCACCAAGGCCAATTGGTAGTCCGGTAATCAGAACCTCAACGCATGAGCCTATGGAATCCGCGTCCTTACGGACGGATTCGATGAACTCGGACATTTCCGTAGCCGCTTTGGGATCTTTGCAATTCAGTCTCGCCATGTCCGTAGAAGAATCCGGAAGTGTATTTCTTTCCAATTCAAACAGCGGTTTGGCCACAATTTCTCCCACGCTGTGAAGGTGGGCGTTGCAACTCCACCCAACCTCATCCAACAGTGATTTGACTTGACTGCCCGCAGTTACTAGGCCGTATGTGAGTCGCGCGGAATGAGAACCTCCTCCTCTAGGATCATTGGATCCTTTTGACCGGATGCTCTCGACCATATCGGCGTGTCCTGGACGAGGTTGATCAGGTAGGAACGAGTAATCAGATGGTTTTGCATCCGAATTATGAGTCAGCATCAGTATTGGCCACCCTGTAGCTTTGCCTTCGTACACTCCTGAGAGCAGTTCACACTCATCCTGTTCTGATCTGGTAGACATTCCCTTTCTTCCAGGACGTCTGCTTATGATTGCCCGATTCAGTTCGTCCTCGTCAATCGGAGTTCCTGCGGGAATGCCCTCTACAAGAGCACCGACGCAGGCGCCATGGCTCTCTCCGAACAGCGTTACTCTGAGGTTGTCACCTAGTGTCATTCCCATCTACTCGCCTCCTCTTCTATTGTAGGATGGCTAGTGAATCCAGTTCTGATTACTCGGTCGCATGAGTCCTCGAGAATCTCTGCTACATCTTTCGAATCGGCGTGGCAGATTGCTGCGACTGCAGGCCCTGAGCCGCTAACGCCAGCAGCAAGGGCTCCTCTGACAATCAAAGAGTTGCATAATCTCAGTGATTCATCATCACCCATGGCCGCTGAAACAGCCATACCATTAGTGGAGATTGCAGATAGTATCGAGCCGTTTGACAGGGATGCCAATGCTCTCTCGAAGAGTTTGCTCTGAGAATCAAAGTTGATTGTGTTGGCCGACAGGACCCTAGGTCCCCTCAGTCCGATGAGAATCTCCAGCCCCTCTTCGATATCTCCTTCCATCAATACTGATTCTCTAGATTGAACAGCGGGGTCAATGAGTTTCCAACCGTCGGAAATCACAGCCCATGCATCATCCATACTACCTGTGATTGTGCACCCGGATCTTCGCTGTGCCTCGACGGCCATGTCGACTACTTGGTAATCGCTCAGACCTGTCCAAGAGGCTTGGTCCAGAGCTCTGATTGCAGCACAGGCGACTGCGGCACTAGACTTCAGGCCCTGTGCTATGGGAATCTGGCTGTCAATCTCCCATCCGACTCCGTTGAATTTGGGATAGTTCGAATCAATCCAGGACTGCATCACCGAGTCGAGCAGTCCGTGGTGGTCATCCGTAGGCTGGCTGACTCCTTCGACCAGCCTGACCTCACACTGGAGGTTTATTCCCACTGAGCAACCCTTACCGAGGCCTGCCGCATGCAGAATCGAAATGCCAGCATTCGCTGTCCCAGTTCCGAGAACGGTCATCTCTCAGCGACCTCCCCTGATACAGCCTTACCGATATGCCTCATGCTGGCTTCATTGAGTGCCATAATCTGGTCACCCTCCTCGATATGAGTCACTGGCAAAGCCTCGCCTGAAGCCATGACAAGGCGAACAGTCTCGGCTTGCTGGAGCATTATCTGGCCTTCACCCAGAGGAGTCGAGAGTCTGAGAATGATGAATGGCCTACGTTCGACCTTAAGTCTGCCAATCACGGCTCCACGCTGAGAGCCGTTGAGTGATAGAACAGCGACCTTGTCTCCGGCCTCGAGCTCGCTGAGATATCTCGTGGACCCATCGGCCATCAGAACATAGGCGTGAATCGCACCTGCGTTCACCCTGAAGGGTCTCGAGGGCACAAACTCGGAGGGAAGGGTCTCGCCATGTACTAGGCACAACGAACTAGCAGACGATCCTATTGCCAAACCCTCGCCCAAAGATAGACGCTCAATCAGATCCACACACACTCTCTCTCCTACTCCTCCTGACTCAATGGAAACTACTGAAGCAGTTACTAGGCTGTGATTACTCACTGATTCGCTAATAGAATCGGGAGTCGCGGATGCCAACTCGTTTGCCGCGGCCCATAGAGACTCAAATCCTTCCTCAGGAGGAAGCAGGACGGCATCTACGCCATGCTGCAGAGAGAATGCTGCCCCATTGAGGTCGACCTCACGGGAAATTGCTGAAGCCAACTTGGTACCGCTCCCATAGGTGGCGGCGACTATGTTCTCGAGAGGGATCATAGTCCAGTCACCGCATCTCACCAAGATCCAAGGCACTAACCCAATCAAAGAGAGGGCCTCGTCTTGACCACGATGGTCGTCCAGTGCGACCTCGGCCACATCGGCCGAGCTTCCTGACCAGACCCTGCTAACGCCTTCGGGAATGTCTGGTGAATCTGCACCTGAGGCGTCTAGCCAGATTTCCATTACTGACCTCCAATTAGTTCAGCAGCCTCTGTGGCGGTTGTTCCATCGTGGATTATGGCTCTAAGTGCGGCAACATGTGACTGGGGGTCTTCGCTGGAGAACACCTGCCTGCCCATGCACACTCCTGCTCCACCGGCAGAAATCGAATCCTCTACAGTCTGGAGAGTATCTAGGAAAGACTCTCCTAACGGACCGCCTGAAATCAGAACGGGTATCGGGACGGCCTGTGTTACTTCTCGGAACGACTCCACCGAACCTGTCCATGGAACCTTGACGACATCGCATCCCAACTCCCAAGCGAGACGCGCTGCATGGGCGACTCCCTTGGTGGAATCTTCCTCGGAAAATCTGAGGTTGGGTCCACGAGGATACACCATTCCTAGAACTGGTATTGCCAGTGGGAAGGCCTGAGTGGTCAGCTTACCTAGGGCCTCAATCATCTCAGTCTCGGCCTCGTCACCGAGATTAATTTGGCCGGAGACTCCCATTGCTCCACGCTGCCAGCACTCTTCGGCAGTAGCGACGCTGACCTTGTGCTGGGCTCTATCGCCGCCGTGGACGGTGGAAGCGGAGACATGACAGACGAACCCGTGCCACCCGGTCGTATCTGCGTGGTGAGTGAGTGCTCCCTTGTGCAAGACAACTGCATCTGCACCACCCGAGATTACCTTCTCTACTAATGAGTCCATGTCCTGCAAGCCATACTCTGGGTAGTTGGAAGCTCCATGGTCCATGGGTATCCAAACTCCTCTCCCGCCGGGGAGGATTCTAGCCAGCCTGTCCTCCAGCGTATCCGCCATGCAACCTCGCTACTGCTCCACCACTTGAAAGGTGATGTATTCTGGGATTTCCGACAGAACCGCTCCCAAAGGGAGCGGGTTACAATTCTAAGTCCACAATCAGAGGGGCATGATCGGAAACCACCAAACCTCCTTCCCTGAGTACCTCCGCTGACTTAAACAGCGGTTTGGCGGCATTATTAGCGAGCACGTAATCTATCCTCCAGCCACGATCCAACTCTCTGGCTCTACCACGGTTAGACCACCATGTGTAGGGTCCTTTTCCGGGGCCGACATGAACTCTCAGTAAATCATGCCAGCCGGTTTCGAGGAGTCTTGTGAACCACTCGCGCTCATGGATTAGGAACCCAGATGTCTTGCGATTTCCAGATGGGTTCCAGATATCGTCCTCCTGATGTGCGATATTGAGGTCACCACAAAGTAACGCCGGTTCATCGGAATCGATGAATTGCTTAGACCAAATCAGCATATCCTCAATCCATCTGTCCTTGTACGCTTGGCGCTCAGAGTTGGATGAGCCGTTCGGCAGGTACATGTTAACGCAGTGAAGATTGCCGTGCTTGGTATGCAATACTCTCCCCTCGGGATCACGAGTATCGTCGAGTTCAGTATCGATGCCCCTTCCAACCTCGCTGAGGCCTACTCTAGAGCAAGTCATGACACCCGAGTAACCCTTCTTCTGGGCTGGGTGCCAGATTACATCGTGCCCTTCTGGAGGTTGCCACTCTTCGGGCATCTGTTCAGGCATTGCTCTGACTTCTTGGAACAGCCAGACATCGGCGTCGATTCGGCTGGTGAAGTCACTCAGGCCCTTACGATGTGCAGCTCTGATACCATTGAGGTTCCAAGTTACGACTCTCACAGACTAGCGCTACTGTGAGAGGTCTTTGACCTTCTCCACTAGGTCCATCTTACTGACTCGCGATGTTCCGATTGGTGTCGAGAGCACGGAGATGACCACTACAATCAGAATTAGTTGGAGTGTGCTAGCAAAATTCGGCTGTAGGGAGAAGTAGAACGCCCATTGGACGAGTTGCGAAATCAGATACTGTGCCATCACTATGGTGAATGCGGCTGAGAGGATCCCTCCAATTAGTCCGATTGCGAAGTGTTCACCTAGGATCATCATCCTGATTCTTGATATCGGAGCGCCCAGTACTCTGAGGGTCGCCAACTCGGAATCACGCTCGCTGAGGTTCATCAGCAGGGTGATTGAGAGTACTGCAACGGCAATGAGAATGCCAAGTCCTAGAATGGCGTTGTAGATGCCTTGCTGCTGCTCTAGCAAGGATTCGAACGAGTCGATTAAGTCCTGTCTCTGAGTGATTCCGACAGACATCTCCCCTATCTCATCATCCAACTCAATTCCCTCTGGCAGAGTGAGAAGGACGGAAGTAGTTTCCAATCCGATGGCATCTGACAAATCAGAGCGGTGGAAGTAAATCGTCCGAGAGATCTCTCCACTGGTCACTCCGCTTATCTCGACCTCGAGCGAAAATGGGCCGAACATGACGGTCTGTTTCTGACCTACCTCCCATTCGAGGAACAGCATTGTTCCCTCATCCACCAGTACATTGGGAGTATCGGCGCCTAGTGTGGGAAGTTGACCCTCAGACAGATCTATCGGAATCATCGCATCATCCCCAGTGGAGATTACATCTAGTCCGTAGGCTAGGAACTGTCTAGTGTCGCCCTCTGCATTCCCCGGAAACACCAGCATAGTCTCAAAATCTGCGCCGTTTTCCTCGGCCCACTCTATGACTTCCCCCTCGCCTCCGAAGGGCACATTCACCTGTGCGTCCCAGTTTTGGTTGGCTCCGGTGACTAGATTGTCCATAGAGTCCATCATCATCGACATGGTTCCGAAGATGAGCATAGACAGACCCACAGCGAAGAAGGTGAATACCAGTCTCATCGGCTTCCTGACGCTTGATCTAACAGTCAGACCGACCGTTGTAGGTAGGCGCGATGTCAGCCTCTGAATTCCACGCGAAGATAGTCTGACCTCATTTTGCCCTCTCAGTATATCGAGTGGTTGAATCGTTGATGCCTCGTAAGCGGGCTTAATTCCGGCAATCAGAACTACAACCATCGCGATGCCCAGATTCTGCAGAATTAGCGATGGCTCGGTGCTGAAGCCGATTGCTGGAATGCCGATGATTTCCTCATACATCGCCACCATCGCAGGCCCACCGAAGGCGGTACCTAGGATGATGCCAATCGCAGAGCCGATTAGACCGATGGCTACAGGTGCGAGGATGAATCCAGGCATAATTGCAGATCTAGGAATTCCAAGAGTTCGGAGTATCGCGATTTCTCTGGCTTGGGACTGAATCAGCCTCTGTAGGCTAAGGAAGATTGTGATTCCAGCGACCATAGCAATCATCCCTGTAATGATTGGATAGCTCATACTGGCGCCCTCTGCATCTGCACGCAGGAGCTCTACTGAGTCCACTCCGGACCTATCGTAAGCAGTAAATGAAGAGTCGTCGGCATCCATCACCGTCTGCCTGACGTAGGAGATGGCTTGGCTCAGACTCTCACCTTCAACCGTATCTGTAGACTGAAGGTCAAACTCCGGAGTACCTTCGACATCTAGGAGCAATAGATTGGCAGAACCCGCACTCAGGTTGGCTAGACGCTCAATTCCCGAATCGGACAAGTAACCGGTAGCAAAGGTACCTGGCTCGGCAGGAAGGATGGAGCCTTCCAAAGCATAGTAGAGGTGAAATGGGTGGTAACCAATTCCTACTACCGTGAAGTCGATGCTGCCATGGCCTGCGCCAATGGAGACTATGTCTCCGACTTCGATGCCCATCCCAGACGCCGCATGCTCGTCAAGAACTATCTCGTCATCTGCCGCTGCTAATCTGCCAGAACAGCATTCGTGTTCAGGCATCCAGACCTTGTCTATCCAGCCCTCATCGATACCATGCCAGACAGCAGGAACAAGTTTCTCATCACCTTCTTCGGAATGAAACATCAGGCCGTCTAGTATCACTCTAGGTTCACATGAAACCAGAGGTAACTCAGGGTCGGGCCAGTTCTGCGCTATCTCGGAGCAGAGTGAGTCGGCGATTTCGCCGTCCCATGTCGAAGCTGTGTTCTCGACCCAGACATCTGCGAGGTTGGTTCCCTCCTCATCATCAGCGTAGATGTTGTCGTACAGGTTGTGGACTGAGTTAGCGTATGTTCCAAACGAGATTCCTGCAAACAAGCCGACAGCAACCATGCTGACCACCGCGAATAGCATCAGCCTCCTCTTCATCAGACTCCTTGCGAGGCGCTTGGTCAGCAGACTGGACACTCGATCACCTCATCCAATCGGGTCATCTGAGACAATTTTGCCGCTATCGAGTCTGACTGCTCTGGTTGAGTACTCGACAAGAGACTCGTCGTGAGTCACGAAGACGCAGGTAATACCCTCGGCCTGGCAAGCCTTCACCAAGACTTCCATGACCATGCCCGAGGTCTTGGAATCTAGATTTCCAGTCAGTTCGTCTCCGAGGAGTAGGCGTGGCTTCTTGGCCAGGCTCCTCGCAATCGCCACTCTCTGCTGTTGCCCTCCGCTAATCTCAGCGGGAAACCTGTCGACTTCCTCGCTCAGCCCAACTAGGTCGAGCAGGTGACGTGCGCGGGCCTCATCACGGCCTCCTGCCAACTCCTGAATCAGAGTGATGTTCTCAAGCACTGTGAGATCCTGTAGGAGATTGAAAAATTGGAAGACGTATCCAATATTTTCTCTCCTGAATGAAGTGGCTTCCTCACTAGCCTTTGCCATAGGTCGAGAGTAAGAGAAGTAATGCAAGGGATAGAGTAGGAGACGTAAGAGAGGTCGCAAGGGATCGAACCAAGCAGTGCGACTCTCGGTAGTGATTCGATTCCACCACCTAAGTGGGATTTCAGGAGCCCTAGGCACTTCCTCACCTGCAAACCTGTACGTACCAGCAGTTGGGCTGTCCAGTGCTGAAATGCAGTTTAGTAGGGTCGTCTTCCCTGAGCCTGATGGCCCGAGTAAGATGATTCTCTCACCTTCGCTTATCTCCAAATCGATTCCATCTAGGGCTCTGACTGTGCCTGAGGCCATGTGATAATGCCTCTCCAGTCCATTCATACTAACCAATGGTCTAGACATCCGAACTACTCCGTAGTTCGTGCGAGCAGGGTGCACTAATCAACTAGTCGGAGACGCCCGAGAAGAAGGCCATCGAGTCTCTGAACAGCTCTTCTCTGCGTCTGATTCTGTTATCTCTAATCTTCAACCAAGTAAAAGCCACAGCGATTAGCAAGATGACTGGGATGATAGCCTCAGCGTGATATCGCTCCATGAATTCAATTATCCCCCTCGCGGTATATGCCCATGTCAGAGAGGCTGCTGTACCTCCAATCATGCAAGCTGCAAGCACCCTCTCAAAGGGCATTCTGGCCACTAGCCCTAGCATGGCTCCGACAAGGACTCCACTAGCCATGAACGGAATCCAGACGAATACGATTAGGCCCCAGTATCCGTACTTGTCGATGCGATCCTGATTCTTGTGAGCCACATACTCGACAGAAGAGAGGATGTCACCCATGAACGGGTTCTGTAGGAGAGCTCCGGCGATCCCTCCGCGCTTGGCCACCATCGCTTCACCGGTGAACTCGTTGACGCCCTGCTCAACCCTACCTGCTACTGCCCTATCTGCGAGAGTTGACTTCTCGTTACGTGCGCTGACCACTAGGGATCGGCCTGCTAGGTGTTGAGCGAGGTCAGACCTGAGGTGCTCCTCTAAGTCGTCTTGGAGGTCCTTGTAGGTGGGCTTGAACAGGAAGTATGCGAAGCGTTGCACTGGATGGTAAATCGCCCTGATAAAGACCGCGTCCTCGTCGGCCATAACCGCTGAGCCGAAGTCGACGAGGTCGTGCTTGCGGAACCAGCGAGCTAGACTCTCGTGCGTAGCGGTGTCTAGGCGGCCGAATGCACTTACATTGGAGAAGAAGGGAGCGTAGTCTTCAGTCAGAGGGACTTGAGAGGAGCCGCTGTAGAAGAACTCGGGGCCCAGTGAAGTCAGGTCTGCTGAGGTAGTGGAATCTGTGCAGACCACCTTGAGTTGTAGAGGTCGCATCTCGCCGAATACGGCGAACTCCTCAAGCAGTTCCTTGGTTATCTCAGCTCTGACATCTATTGGTGAGGCTATGGTCTTGCCAGTAGTCTTGTACGGGACGATTACATCGATTGAAATCGGTCTGTCTTGCAGCCTCATCTGCTCGAAGTCGACCTTGCAACGCAACTCACCCTCGATCGAGGCTATGGTGCGTTCAATCAGTCTCTTGGTCTGCGCCTTGCTAAGTAAATCGTCTGCATCTCTGTGATACAGCCTGTGCATCAGAGGATACTGGACACATAGGAAAAATACCGACATCCCAAGAGAGACGAGGGCCAGCCACCAAGCAGGAGCCCCTTCATCTGATCCGAATAGCATTGCAGTCTCTCTGCCCCCCACCCACTCAGCACCCATCAGGAGCCAGCCCATAGTGCCGAAATCCTGAATCGACAAACAGGTTCTAGGTTCGTCATCCGTGACTACTACCTCGACAGATTCTGCTCTATTGAACAAGCCCCCTGCCTTGACTGTCTTGATCTCAACGGGGAATTGTTTCGAATTGAGGTTGGTCAGAGAATCTGAAATCGAAAGAAATGAGCTCTCATTGTCTATGTCTTCGAATGAATCCTCGGCTTCTGAGTAGAACAATGTGGCAGTCAGAAGATAGTGTCCATCGGAGGCGGAATCATCAATCTCTATCTCTGAGCGAATATCTGCAATTCCGCCATGATAAGAAGAAATCAGTGGATTGGTATCATCCTCAGGAGTCAAGTGAGCAACCAGAACTGTTCCGGCAGCGGGAGCGTTGTTGGACTTGACAACCAAGATATCGTGGTCGCCGTATGCTTGGATCCAAACCTCTCCCTTCTGGTCTTGGCATTCGCCCCCAGGGTCGATTGGGGTCTTGGAGAGAGTCTGGTCCAATGTTATTGAATCGGCAGCAATCATTCCGGAAGACAATACCATCATCCCGCCGAAGAAAACGATTCCTGAGATTACTCCGACTAATAGGGTCCAGTCATCGAAGGTTCCTCGGAAGAACCTCCTCTGCCCTGTTCGGCGCTGGCGAATACGGTCGAGCTCTCTGTCTAGAGGATCTTCTTCCACTTCTTCTCCGGCGGCTTCTGCCACTTCCGCTGCCGTCACGGTACAGCCACGAGAGAGGGGCCTCATAGCCCTGTCCCCATTAGGGGACAGGGGCTACTGAGTTTCGGTATATTCAGTCCCGGCGGGTCGCGAATGCTGCACCAAGTAGTACAGTCAGTGCCATCAGTGCGCCGAAGCCGGGTAGAGATGGTGGAGTTGCTACTGAATCAGATGAATACTCGGATGCCCAAGTGTCATACATTTCCATTCTAGTTTGGCCATCATATCCTTCGAGAGTCAACATATCGCCCGGTGACACTAATCCATCGCCGTCAAGATCGGTGTAAGTGTGAGTTACTCCATTAGCTTCTCCTCCAGTCAGTGGGATACTGAATTCAACAGTGCATTCATTGAGATCTGGCTCTTCCATCTCTCCAGTTTCTTCGTTGTACTCCTCATCACAGTCGCTTAGGAAGCGAGTTTCAAAATCAGAGATTGGTGCGTTCAGAGTCTGGTTCTTGGCAACATATCCAATGATTACCGCAGGCATTTCGTCCTGTTCATCATCGCCCCCATCGTCAAACTCGTCAGAGCCGTCACCGCAGTCATCCCAGCCATCGTTGACCCAGTCCATCGGGATCTCGTCTCCGTTGTCGCATGTGAACATCTCATCTCCTTCATCGTCATCGTCATCGTCTGACCCTGACCACTCGTCTCCTTCTGCAGAGTGCTCGAATTCCTCGCTTTGACCAAAGTCGTCAGTGCAGTGCCAACCGTCATCCTCGTGGTCTTCACAGTAGTACCACCATGTTTCCCAGTACTCGTCGTCCTCGGAATACTTGCACCACCAAACAGTATCATCGCCATCTGGGTTGCCTTCCCATTCGCAGTAGCCGCCCCAATAGTCCATCCAACTGATATCATCTCCGCCGTCATCATCTCCGGTGGATTCCTCCACTAATTGCGTAAATTCGTCGAGGCTGAGCAGGTCGTCCCCATCGGTATCGCCGCTGTAGAACCAGTTAGCCGTTCCCTCCTCGTCCTCGCTGGACATGGGTTCCTCCCCGTCCTGCTCCGCTTCGTTGTTGAGGTAATCGATGAGGTCTTGCAGGCTCAGATAGCCGTCGTCGTCCGTGTCCATATAGTCGAACATCTGCTCCGGATCCTCATCGCCACCATCGTCATCGCCACCACCGCCCAACATGGCCACGATGCCGTCAACGAAGCACTGCATCTCGTCGATGTCGATTAGGTCGTTGTCGTCATAGTCGCAATCATCGAAGAGAGATTCAACCTCTTCCGAATCGAGTTCGGGGTTTTCTGGGTCGGATTCCCAGGCGTCCTGGAACTCCTGGTAGCTCATGTAGCCGTCACCGTCGGTGTCTACCTCCGCCATGGCCTCCTCGGGGGTCGGGGGCTCGTTTTCGTCATCGTCATCGCCGGTGGATTCCAACAATTGCGTAAATTCGTCGAGGTTGAGCAGGTCGTCACCATCGGTATCGCCGCTGTAGAACCAGTTAGCCGTTCCCTCCTCGTCCTCGCTGGACATAGGAGGTTCCCCGTCCTGCTCGTTTTCGTTGTTGATGTAATCGATGAGTTCCTGCAGGCTCAGATAGCCGTCGTCGTCCGTGTCCATGTAGTCCATCATCTGCTCTGGGTCGCGATCATCATCGTCGCCATCGTCGCCATCGTCGCCATCGTCGCCATCGTCGCCATCGTCCCAGTTGTCCTCGGGCATACCCTCAATGTGGAAATTGATTGGTATCGAGGTCCTTGGTAGAGTGTCGTCGACCTCAATGACCACGGCGTCTCCCCACATCACTGTGTAGCTGATTGAAGAGCTGGCAGAGCCGTTGTCGGTCGATATCACGTAGGACATTAGGTCTTCGCTGTCGTCGATTAGGGTGACGATTGAGATGTCGTGCCCGGTGTCGTTGGTGTACTCGAGGGTCATTGTCTGAACCCCTGACTCATCGTCGTAGGAGATTACAGGCTCCGCATCGGCGGGCATGTCGCTAGATAGTTCGCTAAGATCGCCCGTAGGAAGATTGAGTCCCATCTCGCCTCCGGCTTCTCCTGCATCAGACACACTCACCAGCGAGGAGATAGTCTCCATGACGTCGGGGGTAGCATCCCTAGTCTGGTACGAGCCCATTCCGGCGCCGTCGCCTGCCATCATCCCGCCCGAAATGTAGTGGACGTTGACGATCTCACCGACTTGGACCTGGGTGTACTCGGAGGTCAAGAAAGGCACGATCGACATGCCCATCTTGACGTAGACCGAATCGGTATCCAAATCGGCCATCACCATCTCTTCGATGACTGTGTCCATCTGCATGTTCATGTCGGTATTCCACTCGCTCATCGTGATTGACATCGAGTATCCTGCTTGGGGAATAATCTCGAGCATCTCATCTATCTCCATCTGCTCGGTCATGGCGGTCATGAAGATCTCCATCGAGGCTAGATAGATGCAGTCGCCCAACAGCTCCGCGGTAGCGTTATCGTCGTAGTTCTGGGCATTCTCGTCCATGCATCCGAGGATGTCGTCGACGATTTCCTCGATTTCTGGGCTGGAAGTGCATCCGGCCAATGGGGTGGCTATCAGTAGTAGGCTTGCAAGTAGAGCATATGCTCGGGTCATTGTAGATTCGCCCCTGTGGGGCGCTTATCAATAATGGGGCGGCGTAGGTCACTCCCAATTTCCGGTAATGTCGTTCCACATCAACAGGGCTAGGGCATTGAGCCCGGTTTGCATTCCTGCCTCAAGGCCCCCACGCCCGCCGGCTAAGGTGTACAGGACATCGACCCTGTCAGTAGGTGCGTGCTTGGGAGACTGCTCACAGGTGTCGTCCTCCTCTTGGAGGAACTCGTGCATGCCGCGGAACCAGGTGGCCGGCCATCCGCGCGAGATGAAATTGTAATGATCTGAATTGCCTTTGGTGTCGTCTAGCACGGCCACCCACTCGGTCGGGTACTGCAGTTGCTCGTGCAGCACCATCCCGAGCCTGTCCTGCAGCAGCACGGCCTGCTCGCGCATCTCGTCGGTGACGTTTACCCCTCTGTCCTCGTAGTACGACCAGTCATCGACCGGCGAGGTGAACAGATAGAGGTGGAAGTAGTCCTCGTCACAGCCGCTGAGTTGGCTTGCCAACTGGGTCTCGACAGGCCAGTTCAGGCCATACATGTCGAGGTTGATGTACGTGGCAATCTCGACTCCCTCGGGCAGCGTGGTGACGAATGTCTCGCTGCCGTATCCGGCCCCCTCAGGGGACCCACTGCCCTGCCATTCCTCGTAGTCCCAAGCTGCGAACTTCCATGTGTGCTCCGGCTTGAGTTCTATGCCGAACTCGTCCCACGCGAGCTGTTGCCACTCCTTCATCAGTCGGGCTAGCTCAAGCACTGAAGCGACTCCGGTAGCATCGTCGTACGCCCCCTCGGAGGTGCATCCAGGGTACTCTATGCCGATGATGACCTGCTGACTGTAACAGATCGCATCGTAATGGCCGCCAACGACGATCCACGAGTCTGGATTCTCGCCCTCCATAGTCGCGACGTAGTTGCGGCAGTCCTCGCACAGTTCGGTTGTGAAGTTCTGGATCTCGACCTCGTAGCCGAGGTCCTCGAACCTGAATTGGATGAAGTCGCCGGCGTTGGCGTGAGCGACGGTGTCGATCTTTCGGTAGCCGAAGTCTGCGAGCGTTTCGATGTCATCGACGACCCATGTCGCTTGTGGCAGGCTGGGTGGGGGGCTGTTCACGAATTCCCCCTGAAGCTCCTTGAATTCCTCGACTGAGTCCTTCACCACGATGAAGAGTAGTGCCCCCGCTAGTCCGGCGAGGATGATGCATGCACCGATGATTATCGATGTGACCTTGAGCGCTGACATGCCATCAGATGACTGGGTGTTCCGCTCCTCCACGTGCGACCGAGGGGGTTGCCTCGGGAAAGTTTTCTGCCGCTGGTGCGGAGATGGTGCAGGGGACAGGATTCGAACCTGCGAAGCACTACGCACAGCGACCTGAACGCTGCCCCTTTGACCGCTCGGGAACCCCTGCTTGGATTACCGACGAATGGCATCCCGTATTTCAGAATGGCGAACCCGAAATCGATGGGCGTCGCTGGTCAGGTAATGGTGCAGGGGACAGGATTTGAACCTGCGAAGCACTACGCACTGGGACCTAAACCCAGCCCCTTTGACCACTCGGG
>ENA-UPTF01001488-UPTF01001488.1-marine-metagenome-genome-assembly--contig:-NODE-1488-length-14648-cov-3.399561_pt1 | contig 14648 bp, 12 predicted proteins | sample MGYA00238166_ERZ767019 | MGnify/ENA primary metagenome ERZ767019 (study PRJEB28930, sample SAMN06266391) | marine metagenome | isolation source: Sea water from 250 m depth | place: Atlantic Ocean...
TCATGCAATAGTTATGGGTGTAACTATGCACTATACTCAATATTTAGCTTTAACTTATAAAATTTCTAGTAAAAGAAGTTCTGAAACAATGATTGCAAGAAAAGAAAAATTAGTACATGAATTTGAACATAAAGATCACTAGAAGGTTCACCACGTAAACCAGCTTCACCTTCACTACTAAGACGAATTCTGTTTCCAGTATCTACTCCAGCTGGTATCTTTACAGAAAGAGTTTTTTGTTTTCTTACAATTCCTTGCCCACCACAAGTGCGACAAGGAGAATCAATTTTTTCACCGGTACCATGACATTTATTACAAGGCCTCTGTACAGCAAAGAAACCTTGTTGCATCTGAATTTGGCCACTACCATGACAATTTCCACAAGTTTTAACTGATGTTCCTGGCTTTGCTCCAGTTCCAGAACAAGTACCACAGGTGTCGTTTTTAGGCACTCTGATTTTGACTGTGTCACCTTCAGCAGCTTGTCTTAAATCAATTTCTAAGTCATATCGAAGGTCAGGACCTCGATTGTCAGGTTTAGTATTGCCGCCACCAAATATATCTCCGAAAATATCTCCAAAACCACCAGCACCAAAAGGATTTCCACCTCCAAAGCCACCAGCGCCTTGTTGCTCTACACCGGCGTGTCCAAATTGATCATAAGCTGTACGTTTTTGAGGGTCGGAGATAACATCGTAGGCTTTACGTACTTCTTTAAATTTTTTCTCAGCACCAGCCTTATCACCAGCATTTCGATCAGGATGATATTTCATCGCAAGACGTTTATAAGCCTTTTTGATGTCGGCTTCATCTGCGCCTTTTTTAACGCCTAAAACTTCGTAGTAATCTCTTTGCGACATATATACCTTAAATTAATAAAACCTCCTTTGAATAATCAAAGGAGGTTTTTTTATTGCAGCTTACTTTGTTAATTACTTTTCTTCTTTAACTTCTTCAAAATCAGCATCTACAACATCTTCATCAGCTTTTCCATTGCCAGCTTCTGGATTTTCTGCACTGGCTTTTTCTTGAGCTTTTTGTGCTAATACTTGTGCTTTTTCGCTTAAGTTTTGTACTTTTGCATCGATGTCATCTTTGTCTTCTCCCTTGATGCTATCTTCAAGCTCATTCACTGCAGATTCAATCGTTGATTTTTCTTCGTCAGAAATTTCATCTTTGAGTTCTTCAAGAGTTTGTTTTGTAGAGTGAACAAGTGAATCAGCCATGTTGCGTGTAGTAATCAATTCCTGGAATTTTTTATCTTCCTCTGCATGAGTTTCAGCATCTTTAATCATTTTTTCAACTTCTTCATCTGAAAGACCACTTGAAGCTTTGATCGTGATTGATTGCTCTTTGCCAGTGTTCTTATCTTTAGCGGAAACATTCAAAATACCATCTGAATCAAGATCAAGAGTTACTTCAATTTGTGGCTGACCTTTTGGAGCAGGGGCAATTCCTTCTAAATTAAATTGTCCAAGAGATTTATTAGCACTTGCAACTTCACGCTCACCTTGAAGAACATGAACGGTTACCGCTGACTGATTGTCTGCCGCAGTTGAAAATACCTGTGAGTGATTGGTTGGAATAGTTGTATTTTTCTCAATCAGTTTGGTCATTACACCGCCCAAAGTTTCAATACCAAGTGAAAGTGGAGTCACATCGAGAAGAAGTACATCTTTAACATCACCACCCAATACACCAGCCTGGATGGCAGCTCCCATAGCTACCGCTTCATCAGGGTTTAGGTCTTTTTTAGGCTCTTTGCCAAAAAAGTCTTGTACCATTTTTTGTACTTTTGGCATTCTAGTTTGACCACCAACGAGAAGTACTTCATCTACGTCACCGCTAGATAATCCTGCGTCTTTCAGGGCTATCTTACAAGGCTCAATTGAGCGCTTTAGTAAGTCAGCAACTAAAGATTCTAATTTTGCTCTAGTTAGCTTATGAACAAAGTGTTTTGCTCCTGAATCAATATAATTTCCAAAGTAATTTTGGATCTCAATATTTTTCATTTTGTAGCTAGGTCTACCTAAAGTTACTTTAACTGAGTCCTTTTTTAATATTTCACATTTATATGTTTTAAATGAATAGTTCATTATTGTATTTGATAAATGGTATTTGTTTAAATTTGAAACCGATCATTAAATTAATTTTTCAGCTCAAATAATTATAAATAAAAATGTTTCTTATTAAATATAAAACGTAATCAAATCCAGGTCAAAGAACATAATATGATGAGCAGCTGGAGATAATTTTAATGTTCTATGGATGGTATGTCGTAGGCGCCTGCTGTTTTATCATGATGTATGGTAGTGGTGCTATTTCACTTGGTTTTACTGCGATTTTTGAACCTTTAGTTGACGAATTTGGCTGGAGTCATACACAAATTTCGTTTGCAGCTTCGTTACGTGGACTTGAGCGTGGTCTCTTTGCCCCTGTTGCAGGAGTTCTTTCGGAAAGATGGGGACCAAATTTTGTAGTTTTTGGAGGGCTGTTGCTATGTAGCATTGGATTGATTCTTCTTAGCACAGTCACTTCAATCACAATGTTTTACATTTCTTTTATTATTATTGGTATTGGAATTACTGCAATTGCCACCCCTTTAATGATGGTTTTTGTATTAAGTTGGTTCCCTAATAAAGGTGGTTTAGCCATGGGAATCGCTGCGAGTGGAGTTGCTCTTGGAGGTCTTCTTGTCCCAATCATAACTTACTTAATTGATTTATACGGTTGGAGGCATGCCATCTTAATCATGGGACTGGGCATGCTGGTCCTGCCATTACCACTGTCACTTCTATTGCGTAAAAACAGTGGTAACTTTGGAAATGTAAACAGTAATCAAGAATCTTTGCTCAGTTTTGATTATGGTCATTCTTCTCTTGTAAAAAGTAAAGAGATCAGTTTTGGAGCTAAAGATTCGTTGACTAATTTCTCGTTTTGGATCATCACATCTGCTTTTTTTTGTCAATCTCTGGTTCTAAGTGGTGTGCTTACTCACATTATGCCGTATCTAAGCAGTATCGGCATAGATAGAACATCATCAGGTTTAGTCGCCGGAGCTCTTCCGTTATCTACTGTTATAGGTCGAGTGGGATTTGGCTGGCTTATGGATCGAGTTGAAAAAAGAAAATTAGTTGCCATATCATTTGCGCTCAACTCTCTGGGGGTTTTAATTTTGGCTATAATTTCACCTGGTCAGAATTTGTTAATAATATTATTTATTATTCTTTTTGGTGTTGGCTGGGGTGGTTCAGTAGTTATGTTTGCTGGTTTAATGAATTCATATTTTGGTATAAAAAGGCTAGGTACGATCATTGGATTTGCTGGTTTGTTTACAATGATTGGATACATAATTGGCGCTCCTCTTACTGGTTGGATTTTTGACAGATGGGGGGATTATCAACCTTCATGGTTTGCTCTTGCAGCCATAGTAGGTTTTGGGACTTTATTTTTTGTAACTCTAAAAAATCCGTCAAATGTAATTACAAAAGCTGCTTAACTTATATTCTTTGATGCTAATGGAAATTACAGTAAAAAAGCTGACCATTTTTAATAGTGGGATATGTTTTAAGATAAACCGCTTAGAGTAGCTAATCAAAAAGCCAAGAAGGTGAGGTGAGTGACAGAGTTTGTACCAAATAGCAGAGAATGGCTGGATCAGCTTCAGGAGGAGATCATAAGTCCCGAAAGGGAAATTGTTGATACTCACCATCATCTCTGGAGGGGCAGCAGGGAAGGTCGATGGAGTGATTACTTGCTGGAAAGCCTTTGGACAGACACTGATTCAGGACACAATATCATAAAAACCGTCTTTGTAGAGTGTCGTTCAAGCTACTGGACTGAAGGTCCTGAATACATGAGCCCAGTGGGCGAAACAGAATTTGTATCCAAAATTGCGGAAGAAAGCCAAAAAAGCTTGGGAGCCCATGCTGCGATTTGCGCTATTGTCTCTTATGCTGATATTACGCTGGAAAATTTACTAGATGAAATTCTGGATGCTCATGAAGATGCTGGACGAGGCCTCTTCAGGGGTATACGTCACTCAGGTGCTTTCGATGAAAACAGTAACTCATTTATTGATCCAATTAGAATAGTAGAAAAAAATCTCTTTTCGCGAAAAGATTTTATACAAGGTGTTAAAAAATTGGGATTTAGGGGGCTGACCTATGAGTCATGGCTTTTTCATCATCAAATAAAATCCTTCATCGATTTGGCTCGAGCAACACCTGATACAATTTTAATTATGGATCATCTAGGTGGTCCCTTGGGTGTTGGACCTTATGAAGGCAGGCGAGAGGAAATTTTTAAGGAGTGGAAAAAGGATATTGCTAATTTAGCTAAATGTGAAAATGTATTTATCAAATTAGGAGGTATGGCGATGCCGAATAATGGATTTGCATGGCATAAGAGGTCTGCCCCGCCTAGTTCAGATGAGTTTGTTTATAAACAGGGGAAATATTATCTTCATGCCATTGAATGTTTCGGTCCCAACCGCTGCATGTTTGAAAGTAATTTTCCTGTGGAAGGAGTTTCAATTTCTTATCACGTGCTTTGGAATGCATTTAAAAAGATAGTTAATGATTTCTCTGAAAATGAAAAAGAAATGATGTTCAGAAATACTGCAACGCAAGTTTATAAATTGTAAGTACTTTTTTGAAATAAGAAACAGTTTTATAAAGTTAATTGCGATATTTAATATTTAGCTTATAACAATGGTGCCAAGAATTAGAAAATATTTTGAACGGAATTTCTTTATTCAAATAAGGCACGGCTATTAACCAGTTTTTTAAGTTTAGTTGGTTCATTATATAAATTTAACCTAATCTTTTTTCAATTTTACCAAGTCAAATGATGAGTAAATGTTTAATAATTCATTCGACAAAATTTAAAGGAAACTTCTTTTGACATTTTTTAGCATAAATCTCTTGACAAAATTTTACATTTAAATAATATATCTCGGACTTTGATATTTAGTTGAAATATTTATTATATTGAATTTAACATTTAAATTTTCATTTGCTTAATCATTAAATACTATTCTAATTGATGGAAAGTACAAAAATGATCTCATTTTTTTGCTGGAAATATTAAAAAAACAAATATGAACTTCAAGCTATCTGAAGAACAGGAAGATAGAGCAAAGAGGATACATAAGGATTCTATAGTAATTGATGCTACAGCCCTTATTCATACTGTAACCAGTGAGCGCTGGTTCAATCAGGCTCGCAGTGGTGGAGTAGATGCTCTTTGGGTCACTACTGGTGGTAGTGCAGGCATAGCTGGAACAGTGCGTGCTGCCTCGAATGTTTTACGTTTTTTAGAGAAACATAAAGATGTAGCTGTCCAGGTCAGGACAACAGAGGATATTATCAAGGCAAAAAAAGAAGGGAAAATTAGTGTTCTATTTGCTACCCAAAATGCGGCTTGCTTAGACGGTGACTTTGCATACCTTAGTGTAATGGAAAGATTGGGTTATAGAGTGATGGGGCTAACATACTCAGAAAGTAACATGCTGGGTGACGGTTGTGGGGAAAGAACCAGAGAGGTAAGAGGGTTAAGTTATTTCGGAGTTGATGTAGTGCATGAAATGAATAGACTCGGAATATTGGTAGATTTGGCCCACTGTGGAGATGCAACTACAATGGATGCTATCAAAGAGTCGAAACTGCCCTGTCTCTTTACACATGCGAATGTCAGGTCCATAAGTGATACATCCAGAAATAAAACTGATGAACAAATCCAGGCAATGGCTGAGACAGGAGGAGTAATGGGGATCACCGCATTGCCCAGAATGGTTAATAATGACCTTCGTGCAGCAACGATTGATGGAGTCCTTGACCATATTGATTATGTAGTTGATTTAGTAGGTATTGACCACGTGGGTTTTGCTGGTGATTACACTGACTCTATTGAAAAAGTAAAACTTGGCGAAATGTTACCAGGTCATGGACCTGCTAATTCTGCATCTACAGTTAAGGCATCCCCCACTACCGGAGCTGGGTGGGCCTACTGGAGAATTAAACAACCCTCTATGCTAGGAACAATCGAGGAACGCGATACAGTCCCATATGCTGAAGATTTTGAGGATTTATCCAAGCTTCCTAATTTGACGAGAGGTTTGGTGGCAAGAGGATATGATGACGAAAGTATTGCAAAAATTCTTGGTGAAAATTGGCTTCGTGTACTTAAGAAAGGAGGTGTATAAATTACAAATTAGTTAAATAGGGAATAAATATTTATAAATATTTCCAAGTATTTAAATTGGAATTAACTTAATGTTTAATTGTAAATTTAGAATTTCTTAGAAAGGGACAAAACATGAGGAATTATATCATAAGATTTATTGCACTTGCGATTACTTTAAATCTTTTTATTTTTGTTTCGCAGCCACAATTGGCTCATGCAAAAAAATATGGTGGTACATTTATTAAAGTGGCTCCTGCTGAACCACCAACTATGTCAGGGGAAATAGGGAACGGTGTTGCAGCTTTCATGGTTGCAACTAATATCTATAATCTTCTTGTCAGGTACGATTATGATTTTAAAACTAATCCTGAACTAGCAGAAAGTTGGGAGATTTCAAATGATGGTAAGACCTATACCTTCAAATTGCGAAATGACGTCAAGTGGCATGACGGAGTGAAGTTTACTTCTGCAGACGTAAAGTTTTCTTTGCTTGAAATTACATGCAAGCATCATAATCGTGGCAAGAGTTGGTGCCCATCTATAAAATCGATTGAAACAGCTGGTGATTATACAGTGATCATTAATCTTACAAGAGCTTTTGCTCCTTTGCTAACTATTTTGTCAGATTATAATACAGGTACTTTAATCCGTCCAAAACATATTTATGAGAAAGGATATGACAAAAATAATCCCGCTGTTATGTCTCCAAAAGTTGGAACGGGGCCCTTCATTTTTTCTAAGTGGGTAAAAGGAAGTCATGTTGAACTGGTTCGTAATAAAAACTATTGGAAGAAAGGGCTTCCATACCTTGACAGACTTGTAGTTCAATTCTTACCTGATGAAGCGGGCCGACTGGCTGCTTTTGAAAATGGTGATCTAGACATGATTCACTCTTATATCCTTCCATATGAGCATGTAAAACGTTTTAAAAAAGACCCTAGATTCCAGGTAATAGAGCATGGTAATGAGGCTACTGCCACAAATGCAAATCTCCTGCTGAACCATGACAATCAATACTTGAAGCACAAGAAAGTACGCCAAGCGATTGCAATGGCCTTAGATAAAGATAAGATTACAGATGCGGCCATGTTTGGCGCAAGCAAAGCTGCTCATGCACACATCGGGAGTGGTGTCAGTTGGATACATTTCCCTGAGTATGACTATAAGCAAAATATTGCAAAGTCAAACGCAATACTTGATGCTGCAGGATTTAAACGGGGCTCTGATGGAACACGTTTCTCCTTAAGGGATTACTGGTCATCTGGAAGGGCTTTTGAAGGTCGAGCGGCACAAGTTATCAGGAGTCAATTACGTAAGGTAGGGATCGACATAAAAATCTCGTCTTTTGATAAACCTTCGTTCGTTGAAAAAGTGTTCAAGAAAAGGGATTTTGATCTGGCACACCAACTCTTCACAACTTCCCCGGATCCTACTTTGTCAGTAGTACACAGATATCACTCGAAAAATATTGGACGACCGTATGCTAACGCTGCCGGTTGGGTCAATAAGGAGTATGATGAGCTAACTACTGCTGAGGTTGGGATTGTTAGTACTGCCGCGCGTGCTGCAGTTTGGAGGCGTATCTGTCAAATACTGATGGACGAATTGCCTGGATATCCCCTTCACGAGATGCCAAATATGCAGTTGGTAAGGGCTGGTTTTAATGATGTTATCATGGATCCAGCAGGATATTATGGTATACATGAGCGTACCTATGTATCTAATTAAAAACTAGGAATTTATGACTCACATTTCGTGGTTAATAAATTCTGCGAAATGTGAGCTTAAGTCTCCAGTTTCCCCTGTATACAATTTTTGGCTCAAGTAAATGCAAGGCTATTTTATTTATTGAAAATTTAATCAGTCAGGGGATTGGTCCATTCTGTTAGTAATTAAACTTATGGAAAAAGTCTTATTTCTTCTTTTGAATTAGGCTGTTTTATAAATCTTCGGAAATCAAAGATCCTTCCCTATATATATTTTCCTAACTAATATCTGGGCAAATTAAATTAGAAAAATAACTTTTAATAATGCACATAATTATGGAAGAAATAAGATTGGATCTTCGGTCAACTTTCAAGGCCGCAATGATTGCAAATATTCCGTTTTCGACCAGAGTAACTCAAAATTACCTCTGTGCCGGAATGAGAATTAATGAAAAAAAATAATTGGAGTTTGTAATTGCGTAATTATGTAATAGGAAGGCTCATACAGGCTATACCACTGGTTTTTGCTGTATTGACTATAAACTTTATTCTGATTCATTCAGCTCCAGGTGATCCCATTGACCTTATAATTGGAGAAGGTGATGTAAGTGATGAGTTAATACAGAGAACACGAGCAGAGTTTGGTTTAGATAAACCTCTTCATGTACAGTATTTCACTTATATTTACAATGTCCTCCAACTAAACCTTGGGCATTCAGTAAGATACCGTATTGATGTTTTAGATGTAATTATCAGCAGGCTCCCTGCAAGTATATTGCTGATGGGTACCAGTTTTGTGATCAGCAGTGCTGTTGGTATCTTGCTAGGCTTGTATGTTGGGCCTCGGAAAGATTCTATAGCGGACAGGATTGCAGTAGTGATTTCAATTCTTGGCTATTCAATGCCTGTATTTTTTCTGGGTCTGCTTGTGCTGACGGTTTTTTCCCTCCAGCTTGGCTGGTTCCCTACTCAGGGAATGTATAGCATTCGAAACCCTCAAGAAGGCTGGGGTTTAGTGCTGGATGTCCTGCACCATTTGGTTTTACCAGTTTTTACTTACAGTGCCTTTCAGCTCGCATTAATTTTTCGTGTCACCCGAGTAAAAATGCAGCAGGTTATAAAAGAGGACTACATCACTACCGCACGTGCCAAGGGAGTTCAGGAAAGACGAGTTATCTTTCGTCATGCCGTGCCAAATACTTTGCTGCCGATAGTGACTGTACTGGGCTTCAATTTTTCATGGTTGTTGGCAGGATCAGTCCTGACGGAAACTGTCTTTGCCTGGCCTGGTCTTGGGAGATTGATGTTCGATGCGGTGTCTTATCGAGACTACCCTCTTTTGATGGGCTTATTTGTAGTCCTTTCTTCATTTGTAATCATTATCAACTTACTGACTGACATTGTTTACCGTTCAATAGACCCAAGAGTTAAATACGACTGAAATAAGAAAATATGGAAAACAAATGGCGTAATTTCTACAGTAATTGGGTTTCTGTATTAGGACTAGTAATACTATTGCTTCTCACAGTCACTGCTTTAATTGGACCAGTGATTGCCCCATTCGATCCTGAAGACCTTGAAATCGGTAGAAGGGCGACTGCACCTAATTCTATGTACTGGGTGGGTACTGACGAACTTGGGAGAGATGTTTTCAGCAGAGCAGTCACAGCAACTCGAGTATCGCTTTTAGTTGGAATCATAGCCGCCGGAGTTTCTACGCTTGTGGGTATTCTTGTAGGTAGTTTGTCAGGATTTTTTGGAGGATGGCTCGATCACATTTTGATGCGGATTACAGAAGTTTTTCAAGTTGTACCCCAATTTTTCCTAGCAGTAGTATTGGTCGCCTTATTTGGAGCAAGTGTACTAAATATAATTGTTGCAATTGCGTTGCTTACCTGGCCAATAATTGCCCGTCTCACCAGGTCTGAGTTTCTTTCATTGAAGTCACGTCAATATGTAGACGCTGCTTATTTGGGTGGTGCCAGTAATACCAGGCTTATCTTTGGAGAAATACTTCCAAATGCAATGGGTCCTATTATTGTCAGTGCCACACTTCTTGTTGGAAGGGCGATGCTTACTGAAGCAGGTCTCAGCTTTCTGGGTTTAGGTGACCCTAGCAGAATAAGTCTGGGTGTGATGCTATATCAATCAAGACCTTTTGTTCAATTTGCCTGGTGGGCCGCTTTATTCCCTGGAATGATGATCTTTCTTGCTGTATTAAGCACTAATTTGATTGGAGACGGACTTAATGACGTTATTAATCCCCATTTAAATGAGGAAAAATAACATGGGTCTTTGGAAAAAGTAATAAGAATTTTAAAATTTGAATACTTATTAGCGATAAAATTTTTAAAATTACTGTTTTAACTATACTTAATTTTTTATGGAGAGAAAAAATGACACTTGAAGAGCGATTAACAAAACATGTTGCGGAATTAACATGGGAAGACTTGCCTGATAGCGCAAGGGACTCTGTATCAAAGATGCTGATTGATACAGCCGGCGTGATGCTGGCAGGTTTGAAGAGCCAGGAGTGCCGCAATCTTTTATCCAAATATATTAGTTGGGGCGGAGCAGAGGAAAGTTCAGTTGCAGGCAGTAATAAACGGCTTCCTGCGACGGCGGCCTCATTCCTGGGAGGAGTTTTTGCTCACTGGTGGGAATGGGACGACACTCACGATGCTTCTGCCGTGCATGCGAGTGCGGTGATTTTTCCAGCTTTGCTTGCTGCAGCAGAGGCAAACAAAATAGATGAAGGAGATGCCTCCGGTCGTGAGTTTGGAGCTGCTACTGTAGCCGCATTTGATGTAGCCTGCCAGATTGGGTCAACATTAAATCCACATTATCAAAATGGTGTAATGGCAACCGGAGTTCCGGGTCATATTGGAGCTGCAGCAGGAGCAGCCAGGCTTCTGGGTCTGGGTGAGGAAGGAATATTATCAGCCATGGGAATAGCAGCAGAGCAGGCAGGATTAAGTCGTCAGCCCCTGGCAGACAGGGTAAATGGAAAAAACATTCTTTGTGGTCTTGCAGCGGGTCAGGCAATTCACAGTGCCTTTGCTGCACAGGCTGGAATTAAAGGCTCACCGAATTTTCTATCTGGTGTCTATGGTCTGAATGCCACCTTTGCGGAAGGGAATGCAGACTTGGAGAAGGGACTTTCAGAATTAGGTAAAAAGTTCAGCGTAACTGAGACCAGCATCAAGCTGTATCCAAGCTGTCGCTCGACTCATCCGGGTCTGGACTTAACTTTTGATATGATGGCAGACGAACCTGAGCTTGCAAGCCAGGTAGATACGATAGAGGTCAGGACGTCAAAAATAGTTAAGGAGCTGGTAGGTTCTCCATTTAAGCCGGGGGAAGATCCCCGCGTAGCTGCACAGTTCAGCATACCGTATACACAGTCAGTTGCCTTGAAAAGAGGTAAGATTGCGCTGTCAGATTTTGATCCGGCTCAGGTCACCACTGATAATGCTGTTCTTGAAATGGCAAAACGAGTGAGTGTAAAGACAAGAACTGAAGAAGGTCCGGGAGCAAATTGGTGGCGTCCGTACACAGTAAAGATGAACTTGGTTGATGGTTCTATCCGTGAGAAGTCAGTGACAGCACTTAAAGGATCACTGGCACGGCCTTTAACAATGGAGGAACAACAGTCAAAGTTAGACGAAGCAGGCAAGGATATGCTAAGTCCAGCGCAACTGGAAGCTTTGGCAGATGCTTCGAGAAATATTGGGACACATGGAATTGGTCCAGTTACCAAGATCATGCGGGAAGCAGAAATAGGCCAGTAGAAGTCCCAGTCATAGATTGTTGGTTTTTTTCAACAATTTTATTTTACAAAAAATATTTTTGGTAAATAAAACTAAAACAAAATTTTAATCAATTAAAGGAGAAAATTATGGTTAATAATACTCAGGACATACGTGCATTTAGTAAAATTCCATTTACAAGTGAGCCTACACCAAAGCCTCGCACATCTGGTATTAGTGAAATTTGTGATTGGGGGATACCTTTAGGTGAATTAGCTGATTATTTAGAACATACTGGACCGTATGTCGATGTAGCAAAAATAGTTCTAGGCTACGGTGCAATTTACCCCCTAAAAATGCTCAAAAAAAAGATTGACATCTACCACCAGGCAGAAGTTAAGGTGCAGCCGGGTGGAATTTTCTTTGAGTATGCGGCAGCTTTGAATAAAAAAGAGGAATTTTTCGAGCATTGCCATGAAGTTGGATTTGACTACGTAGAGGTTTCAGACAGCCGAAGTGATTGGACAAGAAAAGAAAAGGACGATCATATTAAAAGCGTTATAGATGCTGGTATAGAGGTCATTCCAGAATCAGGTGGAGGAACACAACATAGTATTCAAGAAATAGTTGACGATGTCAGGTCAAGTTTGGACATGGGTGCCTGGAAAGTAACAGTTGATTGTGCTGAGATTAGATCCCCTGAAGGAGAAATTCGACAAGATCTATTTGACGCTCTACTGAAAGTTGCTAAGCAGGAAGACATGATCTTTGAGGTATGGGCTGTTCCAATTTGGGGGGGGCACACTCATCAAATTCGTGATGCAGAACTTTGGTTAATTAACCAATTCGGTCCAGAGGTAAATATTGCTAATCTGCAACACAACTGGGTATTTGCACTTGAGGCATTAAGGCGAGGAGTTGGAATCAACATAAATTCAAAGACAGGAGGTTTAGACTACAATTAAACTTAGATCTGATTGGGTATTTTGTGATTATAACTAAAGCTTTTTCATAAATTAAATTTTTTAAATGGTCTGATTTGGAAGCATTTATAGAAATAGATGGTCTAAGTACGCATTACTCTACATTTGGAGGAGTTGTGCGTGCAGTTGACAATGTTTCCCTTAAAATTAATAAAGGTGAAGCAGTTGCTTTGGTTGGTGAATCTGGCTCTGGAAAAAGCACAATTGCATTCTCAATGATGCAACTTATTGCAAATCCTGGAAAGATTACAAATGGTAAAATTATGCTCAATGGACGCGATATTTTGTCATTAAGCAATTCAGAAATGACACGCGTTCGTGGTGGTGAAATGGGTATGATATTTCAGGAGCCTATGACATATCTTAATCCTTTGATTAGGGTTGGAGAACAGATTGCTGAAGCAATTCGAACCCACCAGGAAGCACTTCCCAAAGAGGCAAGAGAAAAGGCAGTTGATGCATTGAGACTTGTTCAAATTCCAAATCCTGAAACTGTGGCCAACTATTATCCACACCAGTTAAGTGGCGGGATGAGACAGCGAGTGTTAATTGCTATTGCGATTTCTTGTCGTCCTCAAATATTAATTGCTGATGAGCCTACAACTGCATTAGATGTAACTATTCAAGCTCAAATAATGCATTTACTCCACAACTTGTGCAAAGAGTTGGATACTGCTTTACTTTTGATCACTCATGACCTTGGATTAGTAGCAGAGTATTGCGATAGAGTCTATGTGATGTATGCTGGACAGATTGTGGAGGAGGCAGAGATATTCAAATTATTTAAATCTCCAAAACACCCATATACTGAAGCACTTTTGAGTTGTGCCCTAATGTCTGATCGGCGTACAAAGAATTTTAAGACGATCAAGGGGAGGCCACCTGGTCGTGATAAATTACCTCCAGGATGTCGTTTCCATCCACGCTGCACAAAAACAATATCTACTTGTTCATCCACAATCCCTTCTATGGTAAATTTGGGAAATGAGAGTCAGGCTAGATGTTTATTGTATGAAGAGAAAAAATGAATGAGACTTTGTTAGAAGTAGAAGATTTAAAGGTCCATTTTCCTGTCGGTGATGAATGGAAAAGAAGAGATCAGAGAGTGGTTAAAGCAGTAGATGGCGTTAGTTTCTCTCTTCAAAGTAGTGAGGTATTAGCTTTGGTTGGAGAAAGCGGGTGTGGAAAGACGACACTGGGACGATCAATTGTTGGCCTTGCTAAACCAACTAACGGTACTATTAAGTTCGAAGGCAAAGAAACCCAAAAAATATTGAAACAAGAGCGCAAGGTTTATCGTCAAAAGATGCAGATGGTATTTCAAGACCCTTTTGACTCAATGAATCCTCGAAAATCTGCCTTTGAAATGATTGAACAGCCTTTGTCGATAAATAATATTGTACCAAAGAAAGAAATTTTATCGGAAGTTCTTAGACTCTTTGAAATTGTAGGACTTTCTCCTAGTGAGTCATACCTAGGCCGATCACGATACCAGCTTAGTGGTGGGGAACGCCAACGACTCTCTATTGCACGTGCCATCTCAGTGCAGCCATCATTAATAGTTGCCGATGAGCCTGTATCAGCACTTGATATATCTATTCAGGGTCAGGTATTAAGTTTGCTCAGGAAGTTGCAAAAAGATTTTAGTATTTCCTACATCTTTATTTCGCATGACCTTGCAGTTGTTCGCTCATTATCAGATCGTGTCATGATTATGTATCTGGGACAAGTAGTGGAGGAAGGAAATACTGAAGAGTTATTTAAATCACCTAAGCATCCATATACCCTTGCTTTATTGGCAGCGCACCCTATCCCTGACCCTGTTCTAAGCAGAGCACGTACCCAAATTGTACTAACCGGAGATGTCCCTTCACCAATCGATTTGCCATCTGGTTGCCGCTTTCATATGCGTTGCCCAATCGCAGAAGCAGTGTGCAGTGAAAAGGAACCTGAATTCATGAAGTTTGGTAAAGCACATAGAGTAGCATGTCATTTCGCTGAACAAATAGATCTTAAGATGGGGA
>ENA-UPTF01001489-UPTF01001489.1-marine-metagenome-genome-assembly--contig:-NODE-1489-length-14642-cov-16.710951_pt1 | contig 14642 bp, 11 predicted proteins | sample MGYA00238166_ERZ767019 | MGnify/ENA primary metagenome ERZ767019 (study PRJEB28930, sample SAMN06266391) | marine metagenome | isolation source: Sea water from 250 m depth | place: Atlantic Ocean...
ATGCAGGCTTTTGCTTTTAATTTGCGAAAGTCATTATTTAAAGACCGTAAAGTTCGTGAAGCAATCGGCTACGCTTTCGATTTTGAGTGGAGCAACAAAAACTTGTTTTACGGCCAGTACAAGCGAACAGACAGTTTTTTTGAGAATTCAGAACTGGCATCAAGCGGATTGCCTTCTCAAGAAGAATTGGAGATTCTTGAGCCATTTCGAAAAGACCTACCTGATGAAGTATTCACCAAAGAATTTAAACCACCCGTAACTGACGGATCTGGAAACATAAGAAAACAATTACTAGCCGCTTCTAAATTGCTAAAAGCAGCTGGATGGGAAATAAAAGACGGAAAGCGGGTCAATTCTGAGACAGGTGAAGAACTAAAGTTTGAGATTTTGCTGATCTCTCCTGCATTCGAAAGGATAGTATTGCCCTTCAAGAAAAATCTGGAACGAATGGGTATTGAAGCCAGCGTAAGGGTAGTGGATACCTCCCAATATGTAAATCGTATCCGTTCATTCGATTTTGATGTCTTTGTAATGGTGATCGGGCAATCACTTTCTCCAGGGAATGAACAGGATAATTATTGGAGTTGCAAAGCTGCTGAAACCAGTGGTGCCAGAAATTATATGGGCATATGTAATCCTGCCATTGACAAACTGATACGACTGGTAATAGAAGCACCAGACCGTAATCAGCTTATTTACAGTACAAGGGCTTTAGATCGTGCATTATTATGGGGTCACTATTTAGTACCTCACTGGCACATCAACTATTACCGTCTTTCTTACTGGAACAAATTTTCCAGGCCAGATATCACGCCAAAATACAGCCTGGGATTTTTTACATGGTGGGTAGATGATGCCAAAGAAAAGACAATGCTGGAAAATAAGTAGAATCTTTAATCATTTCCTTACCTAGTAAGTTCAGCAGACTGCTGCCTAATAATGACTGCATATATTATCCGTCGTTTGCTGCTCGTTATTCCTACATTAATTGGAATAATGACTGTAAACTTCATTATTATCCAGATTGCGCCTGGAGGTCCTGTAGAGCAAATGATTGCCAAACTGCAGGGGGAAGCTGTTAGTGCCACTGAACGTCTCTCCGGCGGAGGTGAGGATGTAAAAGGTCAAAAAAAAGCAGTTTCAGAAAAAACTTCAAAATATAGAGGTGCACAGGGTCTGGCTCCGGAATTGGTTGAAGAAATCGAACAAATGTACGGGTTTGACAAACCTGTTCATGTTCGGTTTTTTAATATGATGCTGGATTACGCGACATTTGACTTCGGGGACAGTTTTTTCAGAGATCAAAAAGTAGTTGATCTTGTACTGGAAAAAATGCCTGTTTCAATTTCGCTGGGAATCTGGAGTACCCTAGCTATCTATCTGGTCAGCATTCCTCTTGGAATTCGCAAAGCTCTCAAACATGGCTCCCGCTTCGATGTATGGAGCAGTACAGTTGTGATTCTGGGCAATGCAATTCCAACTTTTCTCTTTGCCATCCTTTTAATTATTCTTTTTGCCGGAGGGAGCTATTTCAGCTGGTTCCCTTTACGTGGACTTGTTTCTGATAATATTTCCACCTTACCCTGGTGGCAACAGATTCTGGATTATTTTTGGCACCTAGTGCTTCCTATAACAGCGATATTAATCGGGAGCTTTGCATCCTTGACCATGCTCACCAAAAACTCTTTCCTGGATGAGATAAATAGACAGTATGTGATCACGGCACGGGCAAAAGGTATTGCAGAAAGACGGGTACTTTACGGACATGTATTTCGCAATGCCATGCTTATTATAATTGCAGGATTCCCGGCAGCTTTCATAGGCATGTTTTTTACAGGATCTTTGTTGATCGAAATAATATTTTCTCTGGACGGATTAGGACTCCTTGGCTTCGAATCGACTATCCAGCGCGATTATCCTGTAATGTTCGGGACACTGTTTATTTTTACACTGCTAGGTCTGATAGTTGGGATCATCAGTGATATAATGTACACAGTGATTGATCCCAGAATAGACTTTGAAACGCGGGAAACATAAACAATGAGTCCTATTACACGACGCCGAATAATTCAATTTAGAGCAAACCGCAGAGGTTTCTGGTCATTATGGATTTTCCTTGGCATATTCTTGATAAGTCTGTTTGCAGAAGGAGTGGCTAATGACAAGCCCCTGCTGGTAATTTTCGAGGATCGCTTATATTTTCCAGTAATTGAAACTGTCCTGGAGAGTGAATACGGTGGAGAGTTTGCAACAGAAGCGGAATATCGAGATGATTATGTGCGAGAATTAATTGAGAATAAAGGCAGTATTTACTGGCCGCTGATCCGTTACAGCTATGATACTATTAATTATAATTTACCTTCACCAGCACCGTCTTTTCCAACTAAAGAAAACTGGATTGGTACAGATGATCAGGGTCGTGACGTAGTGGCCAGACTTATTTATGGCTTCCGCATTTCCGTTATATTTGGCCTCGTGCTGACAATCCTGAGCTCAATTGTTGGAGTGGCCGCAGGTGCAGTTCAGGGATATTTTGGCGGAAGGATTGACATTCTTGGTCAGCGGTTTATAGAAATATGGTCCGGTCTTCCTGTCCTGTTCCTGCTGATTATTCTTTCAAGCTTTGTTGAGCCAAATTTCTGGTGGCTGCTGCTCATAATGCTTCTATTCAGTTGGATGGGGCTTGTCGGAGTTGTACGTGCAGAATTCTTACGTGGACGTAATCTTGAATATGTCCGAGCAGCACGTGCTCTAGGCATGAGTCACATTAGAATAATGAGTCGACATATTCTGCCAAACGCAATGGTTGCAACCATGACATTCATGCCTTTTATTCTCTCAGGTTCCATTACAACTTTAACCGCACTTGATTTCCTAGGCTTTGGGTTACCTCCGGGCTCCCCTTCTCTAGGAGAACTGCTTGCACAAGGCAAGGCTAACCTGCATGCTCCATGGCTGGGAATTTCAGGATTTGCAGTTATTTCTCTGCAACTCAGTTTACTTGTTTTTATTGGTGAGGGAGTACGAGATGCTTTTGATCCCCGGCACAACGTTTAAACTAGATAATTTCATATTATTTCAAAATCTTCAGAATGATTTATGTTTATTTGAATAAAAGTTTAAAATGAAACTTTAAATTAAATACATGAAATGAAAGACAGTGAAAATGCCCCTATTCAACCTGTAAGCGGAACTGTAGTACCAAGATTTGCCGGACCTTCAACATTTGCCCGACTGCCTGAAATCCGTGATGTCAAAAGTTGCGACATTGCTATACTTGGAATTCCTTTTGATGCAGGTACTAGTTATCGTCCCGGCGCCAGATTTGGTCCTCAGGCTATCAGACAGGCATCCAGACACCTGCGTACTCAATACCACCCTTCATATGACACAGAACCATTCATTGAGCAGCAAGTGGCTGATGCGGGTGACATAACCTGTAATCCATTCAATATTTTGGAATCAGTCGAGCAAATTCAAACTGCCGCTACAGAGATGCTCGGTAATGTGAAAAGTATTATCAGTCTTGGCGGTGACCATACAATTGCTTTGCCGCTTCTGCGAGCGGTTAACCATCATTTTGGGCCAGTCGCACTAGTTCACTTTGATGCTCATCTAGACACATGGGATACATACTTTGGAGCGCCATATACTCACGGAACCCCATTCAGACGCGCTGGTGAAGAAAAGCTCTTTCTTGACCATGCCTCAATGCATGTTGGTATACGTGGTCCTTTATACAGCCGTAACGACCTTATAAATGATGAAGAATTAGGCTTTAAGGTAGTGCACTGTGATGAATTTCAAACTGAGGGGGTTGAACATGTGATTGGACGTATTAAAGAACGTGTGGGGAATAATTCAATTTATTTATCAATAGATATTGACGTTTTAGACCCGGCACATGCACCCGGTACTGGTACTCCTGAAATTGCCGGGATGTCTTCCCGAGAACTGGTCAATGTTTTAAGAGGACTGGCAGGACTTAACATCATTTCAGCGGATGTTGTAGAAGTTGCTCCAGCATATGATCAGGCTGAATTGACTTCTCTTGCGGCGGCAACAATAGTTTATGAAATCATTAATCTGCTGGCACGATCTCCCGGAAAGGAATCCTGAAAAAAGGCTTTCCAGTAATATTGGATCAGTAATTCAATACCTTTGGGAAACGATATTCTCCTACAGTTGATAACTTAAATAACTTTTTCTGGTGGTACGAATTCATAACCAAAAGCCTCACTTACCCCTTTACATGTAATTTTTCCAGCATGAGTGTTGAGACCCAAGGCAAGAGCAGAATCTTCTTTGCAGGCCTTTTTCCAGCCTTTGTTGGCCAATTGAATGGCATAGGGGAGTGTTACGTTAGTCAAAGCCAGAGTTGATGTACGCGCTACTGCTCCTGGCATATTACCTACAGAATAGTGTACAACACCATGCCGTTCATAAACAGGATTGTTATGGTAAGTAACTCGATCAATGGTTTCAATGCATCCACCCTGATCGATAGCCACATCAACAATAACTGAACCTTTCTTCATTGTTTTTACCATTCCCTCAGATACAAGGTGGGGAGCTTTTTTACCTGGAATTAAAACGCCTCCGATCAACAAGTCAGCCTTTTCTACTTCCTTTGCAATATTAAAGCTGTTGGACATGATAAGCTGTACACGTCCATTAAAAACATCATCAAGATAACGTAACCTTTCCGGACTGATATCAAGTATAGTGACTTTTGCACCTAAACCTACCGCCATTTTTGCGGAATTAATGCCTACAACGCCCCCACCTATAATCACTACACCAGCAGGCTCAACTCCTGGTACACCACCAAGCAGCACTCCCTGTCCGCCTTGAGGTTTTTCAAGGAAACGAGCTCCAACTTGAACCGCCATTCTTCCCGCGACTTCACTCATTGGTGTTAGAAGTGGGAGAGTATCCTTCAGCTGAACTGTTTCATAAGCAATGGAAGTTGTTTTGGATTCCATCAGTGCATTAGTTAATGGTCCTTCCGCAGCCAAATGAAGATATGTAAACAATAAAAGATCATCACGAAAATAATTATACTCATCAGCAAGCGGCTCCTTGACTTTGTAAACCATCTCACATGACCATATTTCAGAGGCATTATCAACTATACTGGCTCCGGCTTCCTTATATTCCTGATTACTGAAACCACTTCCAACTCCAGCGTTTGTTTCAACAAATACTAGATGGCCTTCTCGAACTAGTTCTGAAACCCCTGCTGGTGTTACACCAACACGATTTTCCATTTCCTTAATCTCTCTTGGTACTCCAATATGCATTTCTAAATCCGATTTTTCTTTATAGATTATATTTTGATAGGTCTTCTCAATAAAAATTTTAAATTTAAAAAACCTTTAAAGTAAGAAATTTAATTTAATGCCTGGTTTAAAGATTTTCCAATAGCATCTACAATCTGGTCCGCTTCATTTTCCTTTAGTATTAATGGCGGTGCCATGATCAGTATATTTCCAAGTCCAGGAACGGTATTACCGTTTCTCATTACTAAAACACCTTCTTTAAGACAGTTCTGAAGAATCCCATTAGCCTGGGCCAGAGAAACAGGAGTCTTCTTCTCCTTGTCTGTAACAAGCTCAATTCCTAATAGCAACCCCCTGCCCCTGATATCACCTACTAAAGGATGATCAGAAAGCTCACTTAATCTATTTTTTATATATTTTTCCATTTTTACAGCATTTGCAGGAAGATTTTCCTGTTTTACTATGTCTATATTCTTAAGACTAACTGCAGCTGCAACTGGATGTCCTCCATAAGTATTAATATGCCTAAAGTGCCTTAGTTCTGAAGTTTCTCCGTAAAACGCTTCAAAAATCTGTTCCTTAACAACTGTTGCCGCTACAGGCATGTAGCCACTGGCCATACCTTTTGCAAAAGTAAAAACATCTGCCTTAACACCCCAATGTTCATGGCCAAACATTTTCCCTGTTCTTCCAAATCCGGAAACAACTTCATCCATTATTAAAAGGACATTATACCGATCACAAACTTCTCTAACTCCCTTAAGATAATTATCTGGAGGAATAAGAACTCCCCCACCTGAAATCATGGGCTCCAAAATGAATGCCGCTACTGTTTCTTCTCCTTCATAAATGATCGTATCTTCGAGAAACTTCACACATTCCTCACCATGCTCTTCAAGAGTCAATTTTGGATGTCTTCGGTATGGATAAGGTGGAGGTACATGTAAAAACCCCGGTGCCAGTGGTTCATATCCAATTTTGCGCTCAGCTTGTCCTGTAGCAGTCATCGTGGCCAGAGTATTGCCGTGGTAAGCCCTGTGTCGGGAGATTATTTTATGTTTTCGTGGATTACCTGCCTGCAAATGGTACTGTCTGACTATTTTGAAGGCCACTTCATTAGCTTCAGATCCACTGCTGGTAAAATATACATGCCCTTTTTCCATTCCAATCATATTCAGCATTTTTTCAGAAAGCTCCACTGCAGGATCACTGGTCATAATCGGAATCACATATGCCAGCTTTTCCATTTGCTTCTTAGCTTCTTCAGCCAATTCTTTTCTGCCATGACCTACATTCACGCACCACAAACCGGCAGTTCCATCTAGAATGCGCTCTCCATCTTCATTGATTATGTAGCAACCTTCACCTTTCACAATGTGCTTGGGACGATTGCTCAACAACGTTTTGTGCTGAGTCATTGGTCGCCACAAAGCGTCTGGGGAATTTAAATTTTGTGTTTCCATACTATCTCCTGCCATTTAATAAGATGTTATTCCTGTTGAAAGTGATAAAATTGAAAATATATTTTTTACCATTTAAATATTTTATATGGATTAAATAATCTCTTGCTTAGCACTGCTGTAACTGCATGTCATCCTTATTTATTCCAGCAACGGGAACAGGTGCCTTCATAGCATCTCTACGGAAAGGTTCACCAAGTTCCTGGTTTAGAACTACTTCAATAAATGTAGATTCTCCATTTTCCATCTGATCCTTTAACGCAGTGCTTAACTTTTCTGTCATTTCTTTCATGGAGTTTGCTTTCACGCCTTTAACGCCGCATGCTATAGCTATATCTGCAAAAGAAACCTGCAAGTCGAGTTCAGTGCCTACAAAGTTATCATCATACCACAATGTAGTGTTGCGTTTCTCTGCCCCCCACTGATAATTTCTAAAAATTAACATTGTTATTGCTGGCCAATCCTCTCTTCCAACGGCTGTCATCTCATTCATTGAAATACCAAAAGCTCCGTCACCTGCGAAACCTACAACTGGCATATTCGGGTTACCAATCTTAGCTCCTATTATTGAAGGAAAACCATAGCCGCACGGACCAAATAACCCCGGGGCCAGATACTTTCGTCCCTGCTCAAAAGTTGGATATGCATTACCAATTGCACAATTATTACCGATATCTGATGAAATTATCGCCTCTTTAGGCAAAACTTCCATAATTGCTCTCCAAGCCATACGGGGAGACATATAGTCCGGCTGGCGTGTACGAGTACGTTCGTTCCAGCTTGTACCATCATCATCGTCTTCATGATCCATAGAAGCCAGAGTTTCTGTCCACTTAGACTTTGTGGCTGAAATCAAGTTACGTCTTTCTTCACGCCCATCATCTCCTGCCTTATTTGAAAGTTGAGAAAGAATTTTCTCTGCAACCTGTTTAGCGTCTCCTACAATACCTACCGAAACCGGCTTAGTCAGCCCGATGCGATCAGGGTTTATATCGACCTGAATTAACTTCGCATCTTGGGGCCAGTAATCTATTCCATAGCATGGAAGTGTGGAGAATGGATTAAGCCTTGTTCCGAGAGCAAGTACAACATCGGCCTGTTTAATTAATTCCATACCTGCTTTTGAGCCATTGTATCCAAGTGGACCGGCAAACAATGGGTGTGATCCGGGGAATGCGTCATTATGCTGGTAATTACAACATACTGGTGCATCAAGCTTTTCAGCCAATTCCTGTGATGCCGGTATAGCATCACCCAAAACAACACCTGCACCGTTCAGAATCACTGGGAATTTAGCATTTGACAATAATTCTGCAGCCAAAGTAATTGCTCCCGCTCCTCCTGAAGGCCTTTCAAAATCCACAATTGGTGGCAATTCGATATCAATTACCTGTGTCCATAGATCACGTGGTACGTTGACTTGTACAGGAGCAGACATTCGCTTAGCCTTGGTAATCACACGGTTTAATACCTCTGCAACCCTGGATGGATCACGAATTTCTTCCTGATAAGCCACCATATCCTTGAATACTGCCATCTGCTCTACTTCCTGAAATCCTCCCTGCCCGATAGTCTTATTTGCCGCCTGTGGAGTTACCAGCAGCATTGGGGTGTGATTCCAATACGCAGTCTTGACACAAGTTACAAAATTTGTAATTCCAGGGCCGTTTTGAGCAATGATCATAGCCATTTTGCCTGTAGAGCGCGTGAAACCATCAGCCATGTATCCACCGTTGCATTCGTGTGCACAATCCCAGAAGGTGATTCCGGCATTTGGAAAATAGTCAGAGATTGGCATAAAGGCAGATCCGATAATACCAAATGTATGCTCTATTCCGTGCATTTGCAGAACTTTGACAAATGCTTCTTCAGTGGTCATTTTCATAAGATTAACTCTTCGATGATTAATATGAGAATCAGAAATAATTTTTTTATGAAAAAATTCTTTAATTCAAACTATGTTTATTTTAAAAATTTTCAATATTTACTAAAATAACTTTCAAAGTCAGTGAATTTTTTCATGATTTAAAAGTTTTTATATTCAAAATAATTCCAAGATGTATGAATAATCACTAAAATTATTATTCAATGAGACATCTTGTCTCATAAATTATCTTTTACCTTCTTTTGTATTTAAATATTCAACTCAAGTCAATCCAAATTCAATCTGCTGTATTGTTTAGGCACTAATAGGTAAGCATTAATTTGCTTCATTAAAAACTCTAAAAAAATAAAGTATACAAAAAATTGCGGCTTGCACTTGAACTGTAGTAAGCTAATCAGAAAAATGAAATAAATTACTATTTCGGTAGTATATTCAAAAAACAGTTTGCTATCATGTTCAATCAAATCGATTTTAATACAATCAATTAACAGAAATTGTTTAAAATGGTATCATCACATTTTAAATTGTTTTGGAAACATTTTTCTCCAAGGCTATCATTGCCTTATATCTCAATGTTTTAAACCAACTATTTAAGGAGTAAACAATGGTCTTCACTCATTTCATAAATGTTTCTATTGAAATACTACTTTATTTCATTGTCAGCGTAGCCTGTCTGTTTATAGGAAGAAAAGTTCTGGATTGGATAACACCCTATGACTTAAGCAATCAGAATTCGACTGAAAAAAATCTCGCTTCAGGCATAACTCTAGCTGGATTTTTCATTGCTATGGCAATTATAGTTCACGCTTCAGTTTCCGGCGTTGTTGACTATGAAATGTTTTCCTTCATTGAGAAAGATGATCCCAGTCGTTTCGCCCTGCTTAGCGCAGAATTAATTACTACCGCAGTTTATTTATTTTTAGGAATCGTTTGTCTAATCCTTGGGAGGCGTTCTCTTGACTGGATCACACCCTATGATTTGAACAAAGAAATCCAAGAAGAACGTAATGTTGGAGTTGGTGCCATTGAAGCGTCAATTTACATTTCCATAGCAGTAATAATTCATGGAATTATAGTCTGATTCATTCCTTGAAAGATAATTTAACTGCATAAGGTCTGCTTCGTCCCAAGTTTCTGCTCCAATACCCATCTAAATCCAAATGCTTGCGGAAATTTTCTAGCAGATTTCTCAAGCAATCCACACTTCAAATTCGAAATTTAAAGTCAATGAGCCATTTCGAAAATTATCAACATGTAAGCAGGTTCTATGACAATACAAGAACTGCAGTAGGAGTTGATCTAATTCGCAATCAGCTTGAAAATGGCGAACTACCAATAAATAAACAATTACTTGTAGATGCAGGATGCGGAACTGGTCTATATTCAGCTGCATTAGTTAGAAATGTCAGAAAAATTGAAGCTATTGATCTTAATGCCGGAATGCTGAAGATTGCCAAAGATAAGATGAAATTAGAAGAAAAAAAAGGTTTGATTAATTTTTATATTTCATCAATTGACTCACTGCCTCTCGATGATGATACTGCTGATGCAGTGATGATCAATCAGGTACTTCACCATCTTCCGGACAATTCAACCAGTGGGTGGGCAAATCACGAAAAAGTCTTTAGAGAATTTTGGCGTGTGTTGAAATCTGGAGGTATGTTGATTATTAACAGCTGCAGTCCTGAACAAATTGAGTGTGGATTTTGGTTTTACAATTTAATTCCAGAGGCTATGCAGAAGATGACGCTAAAGGTGATCCATCTCAGTGATCTGAACAATCTACTGAAAAACTGTGGATTTTCAAACACTGTTCAAGAAGTCAATATGGATTTAGTACTTCAAAGCGATGCTTATTTTTACGCCGATGGTATTTTCAATGCTGACTGGCGAAGTGGTGATTCCATCTGGAGTTTAGTCCCTGAGGAAATTCTGTCAAAAGTGCTAAAAAAAGCTTTTAAAATGCATAAAGACGGGAAACTGGAAGCATATCTAAAACACCATGATCAGAACAGAAAAACTACAGGTCAGGTTACTTTCAGCATTTCAAGAAAATAACCTTCGTAGATGCGGAGAACAATTAATTTTTAGATTTAACAAAATACAATTAAAAATTGAAGTTAATTTGGACAATATTTGTTCCATCAGAGTATATTTACTTTTTCCTTAATTTCATTTTGTAATCATGAACGAACAATACGGTGCAATCATTTTGGCAGGCGGGCGATCATCACGTATGGGACAGGATAAGGCCTCACTGGAAATTTCTGGGAAATCGATGGTTGAGAGACTTTTTCTCAAGTTATCTCCAATTGTAGCTGAGGTAGTGGTGATCAGGGCTCCAGGGCAGACTATGCCCAAAATCCCTGAGGAATTGAGGAATCGGATAAGAGTGGGTTGGGACTCAGTTAAAGACCGTGGTCCTCTTCAGGGAATAGTTGATGCCCTTCCTCTTTTGAATTCAGCAATAGACAAGGTGTTTTTACTTACTTGTGATTTACCATATATAACAACAGAGTGGCTTCAAACTTTAAAAGATATCATGACTGACGAATTTGATCTGGTCTGTACTGAAGAGAACGAAATTATTAATCCGCTGCTGGCAATTTATCGCAGACCTGTTCTTGAACCAGCTTCTAAACTCCTTGCTGAAGGAAAGAGCCGTCCTATTTCCCTATGGGAGGGATGGCGAATGGCACACCTTTCGGCACCAGAGGAAACACCATGGATTTGCCGTGATGTAAACACACCTGAAGAATATAAGGAAGCACAAAATTATCTTACCACCATTGAAAATGATTGATTTATATACGAGCAACACTCCAAATGGATATAAAGTCTCAATTATGCTGGAAGAAATCAAACTTCCATACAATGTAATAGCTGTAGATTTGGTTAAAAAAGAGCAAAAAAAAGCTGGATACCTTAAGCTCAACCCGAACGGCAGAATTCCGACAATCGTTGATCGAGAAAATGGAAATTTTGTTGTTTTCGAGTCTGGAGCTATTTTAATTTATCTTGCAGAAAAAACCGGACAGCTTCTACCTGAACAGCCCGAAAAACGATCACTAGTACTTCAGTGGCTGATGTTTCAAATGGGAGGAATAGGTCCAATGCAAGGTCAGGCTCATGTTTTTTACCGATATGCGCCAGAAAAAATTGAATATGCAATTAATCGTTACCAAAAAGAGACCTTCCGTTTGTACCAAGTTCTGGACGATCAATTAAAGAATAAAGAGTACCTAGCCGATGATTTTTCTATTGCGGATATTGCAACCTGGCCCTGGGTAAGACGTCATCAATGGGCAGGAGTAGAAATTGAAAAATTGTATAATTTAAGACGGTGGGTGGAGAATTTAGAAAATCGCCCTGCTTTTCAAAAAGGGATAGAAGTTCCTTTTAAGCTGGATCGATCAAATATCTCAGCAGAAAAAGCAATCAAAATGGGAGAAAAATTACTTATCTAGATTCTTCAGCCTTCATGTCTCTTCCTCTTCTTTCTATAAAAAATTTATCAGTTGATTTCAGGCAAGGCACACGTGTGACCAATGCAGTTCGTAATGCCTCACTGGATTTATACCAGGGTGAGACCCTTGCTTTGGTTGGAGAAAGTGGTTCCGGAAAATCTGTAACAGCACATTCTGTCCTTCGTCTGTTGCCTGTTTCTGCATCTCATCCAAACGGTGAAATTATTTTTGATGGAGAAAATTTACTTCAATTAGCTGATTCAAAGATACGTGGAATTCGCGGTAACAGGATCGGTATGATTTTTCAGGAACCGATGAGTTCACTTAATCCTTTACACACAATTGAAAAACAAATTAAAGAAGTTTTGTTTATCCATCAGGGACTCCGACAAAAGCAGGCACGTGAGAGGGCACTTGAACTGTTGGAAATGGTGGAAATTCAAAATGCGAAAAAACGTCTTGGAGCATTTCCACATGAATTAAGCGGAGGTCAAAGACAACGAGTTATGATTGCAATGGCCCTGGCAAATAATCCTGAGATATTAATCGCTGATGAGCCAACTACAGCACTCGATGTGACTGTGCAAGCACAGGTTCTCAAACTTCTCGGTCAAATTCAGCAGCAATTTAGGATGGCCATTATCTTGATTACTCATGATCTTGGACTTGTCCGTAACCATGCAAACAGGGTAGCTGTAATGACTCAGGGCCAGTTAATTGAAACCGGCAATATCGAATCTGTCTTTCTAAAACCTAAACACCCTTATACAAAAATATTATTGGAATCAGAACCAAGCGGAATTCCTGTTCCGGTCTCAAATTCAGAAACAACATTGGTCAAAACTCAGAATTTAAAAGTCTGGTTCCCAATTCAAAAAGGCATACTAAAAAGAACAGTTGACCATATAAAAGCAGTTGACGGCATCAGTTTGCGTATCAGAAAAGGTCACAGTCTCGGTATTGTTGGAGAAAGCGGGTCTGGAAAAACTACACTGGGACTTGCATTGCTTAGACTTATTAAAAGCGAAGGTGAAATAGAATTTGGTGAAATATTTCTCAACATTCTTAATCAAAAGCAAATAACACCACTACGCAAATCAATGCAAATTGTGTTTCAAGACCCATTCGGGAGTTTGAGCCCGCGCATGACTGTAGAACAGATTGTTGCAGAGGGACTCGAAATCCATAACATTAATAATGAAAAGGATCATAAAAAGCAGATAATACAGGCTCTTAAGGAAGTTGATCTCGATCCGGATTCAAGACACCGTTATCCCCACGAGTTTTCCGGAGGACAGCGCCAGAGAATTGCAATTGCACGTGCACTGGTTTTAAAACCCAGCTTCCTTGTACTGGATGAACCTACCTCTTCGCTTGATCGAACTGTTCAAAGCCAGGTGCTGGATTTGCTTCGGAATTTACAAACAAAGCACAATCTGACATACCTTTTCATCAGCCATGATTTAAAAATCATTCAAGCACTTTGTCATGATATTATTGTGATGAAAGACGGTATTGCTGTTGAAGCAGGTCCTGCAGATAAAATTTTGAAGCAACCTCAAAATGCTTATACTAAAACATTGCTGGAAGCAGCATTATAAAAGAATACTTTCTATTTAACTGAATTAATTTTGTATTTATCATCCATTAAGAAAATCAATATTATATATGCTTTCATAAATTCTTTAATTAAGAGCCCCGAAATGGGGCGGGGGTGACAAATTAATCATGACATAATCTTAAATATTTATATGTCTGAATTTGTTCTCTCTGCTCTGTACAAACATCCTCTTTAATTTAATCCAGCATTCTATTTCTGTTTCTGCTATTTCAGGTTCATATTTAATTATTACCCATATACTTTTAAATAAGTTTTGTCAAATATCCATCTTATCTCTGGATAAGTGATAAAGAAAATGTTTCATTTTCACTCCTTGAGTAAATCGTATAACCTGAATTCTCCCGAACTTTAAAATAATAATTTTTTATATATTTTTTTTTAAGCCCATATATTACTAAAATTGAACAACTTTTTTAATCTTTGATTTTGTATATATAATAAAAAATACAAAAATAATGTAAATTTTTTATGTTTATAATCAGTTATTTATGAGTAAATAGTTCATCTTTTTGTGATTCTTTTTTGTTGCTCTTTTGTTCTCATTTACATTAGACTGTTCAGGCCAGTTCTACTCTGGTTCCATACCTTGGACAGGTGAATTCCCCTCAGTATATAACTTCAAGATCAAATGAAAACAGGGATGATTTATACAGCAAATGGATTTGAAATTCTGGAAATATGGAGTTGACTCATAAACAATCCCTGGAATTCAAAGAATCTGTTCGAAGCTCATTAACTGCTAATGCAAGTCAGTCTTGGTTAAATTCACTTCAGTTATTGAAAATAACACCTGCTAAAGTGGTGATCGCCGGAATCCCACACAAAGTTTACCTTTACGAAATCAAGACAAACCATGAAAAACTGCTGAAAAAAGTTCTGGATAATCTCTATCCTGAAAAAGCTCCATTTTCAGAAAAAAAATTTATT
>ENA-UPTF01001491-UPTF01001491.1-marine-metagenome-genome-assembly--contig:-NODE-1491-length-14640-cov-7.207306_pt1 | contig 14640 bp, 10 predicted proteins | sample MGYA00238166_ERZ767019 | MGnify/ENA primary metagenome ERZ767019 (study PRJEB28930, sample SAMN06266391) | marine metagenome | isolation source: Sea water from 250 m depth | place: Atlantic Ocean...
AACCAGCCCGGCCACAGCCAGGATCAGGACGGGAATGGAGATCGAGACACCAAAGGCCCGGCCCAGCAGGGAGACCCCGCAACAGTTACTCGTGGAACAGCCGCTGCTCGTCTGGGAATCAGCCATGGATATCATTCCTGCTTTTCTAGAATCGAATTAAACAACCTCTACATGGTGGCCAGCGATCGTGCTAACCGTTCAGCCCACTTCATTTTCCATCATTTCGTCCCCAACAGGAATGCCATATTCCTCATTGAGCCAACGTCCCAGATCCACGTGCCGACAGCGATCCGAGCAAAACGGCAACGCCGTGGTTTTCTGATCTTCGAACTCGTTCTGGCAGACCGGGCAGATCATCGCATCGATCCTGGACAACGTTTTTTGACGACGCAATTATTCTAGTGACCGATCACTATTTTTGCGACAAGCGGTGACGTTTTCTGCCACCGCTCAGTCTTTCGAGCTTCCCTTGTCCGGCTTCGGCGTGGACTTCTTCTCCGCCTTGGCAGCAGGTTTCTTGCTTTCGCCCTCTTTCTTATCCGAGGAACTCTCTTTTGATTTTGTCTCGGCTTTTCGATCTTCCTCGGCACTCTTCTTGTAGGCTGTACTGCGATAATCTGTTTCGTAGAAGCCGGAGCCCTTGAAGAGGATTGCCGCACCTGTACCAAACAGTCGTCGCAACTTGAACCGCCCACACTCGGGACACTTCCGTTTCACAGGATCAAATTGAGGATTTGTTGAAAACTTTTCCTGATGTTCCTGTTCTGGTTGACGAAGCCTATTTCGAATTTACCGGACAAACTTGTGTACCTCTATTACCAAATTATCCAAATTTGATAATAATACGCACTTTTTCCAAAGCATTGGGTTTGCCAAGTTTGCGTTTGGGCTATGTAATTGCGAGACCGGACTTTATTGTTCATCTCAAAAAAATACGTGGACCTTATGATGTGAACCTGGTTGCAGTTTTAGCTGCGCGGGAACAACTGAATCATCCTGAGCATTGGCAAGGAGTTGTAAGACATCTAATGGATGAGAGTAAACCTGCACTTGAAAAATATTTTGACGAACAGCAGGTCAAATATTATTCAGGAGCAGCCAATTTTATGTTGGTTGAACCCCATAATATTGTCAAAGCAACTACATTTTTGAAGGAAAATAAAATACTTGTCAGGATGATGAGCGCCCCCATATCCCACACTTTTCGGATGAGTCTCAGGATGATGCCGGATATGCGGCGTTTTATGGAAGTTTACAGCAGGTTTTTAAACTCTTAAACAAACATAGCTGGAATTGGTGGGAAACTTGCATACTTGCAGGTCTTATTAAGTGATCTCATGGGAGGCCACTGTTTCCCAAGGATGGGAAAAAATTGCCAGGGACGACAAGCTTTATTCAATGGTCTCCCATGTACCTGTTTTTGATGCTGATATTCCATTCCGGGAATCAGTCTATTTCCTCAACAATCCATCAGCTGTTCCAGAAATAATCCTGACAGACTTTACTGTTCTTCAAACTGCAGAAGTTGATTTCAAAAAGAATCAAAAGTTCCTGTTTTACTTTTTTTAGTTTACTCGTGAGTCACGTGTTCTCGTATAATTCTTAAATTATTGGCTACGGCTTGTCATTTAGACCTAAAAGAGAGATCTGTCAAAGTCCGGATATCGTATAAGGTCCTTCACATACTTTCGGGATGACACTACAAAACTTGTGATTGTCGAGCAGTTAAAAAATTTCTTTTTTCCAATCTGGCATTTTGACAATTAACCAACCGCTTTTGACCTTAAACTTTCAACCGTAAACAGTAAAAACCTGCTCGAGATTTTTTAGACCTTTAAGGATTGCATTCATTTCCGGAGGCACATTTTTATAGTCAAGAGTATTTTCAGGAATATAACTCAACGGTGTTTCCTGCTCACAGAGCCAACCAACAAGTTTCTCATGATTGAGTCTGGAAGCATCTTTGACTTGTATTCTTAAACGGTTTTGTTCATGTTCTATTTTCTCAACTCCATGGAGTTGCCCCCAAAGCCTGACTTCTGCATTCCTAAAAATATTCAGCACTGATTCCGGGAGTATCCCAAAACGATCCTCAACACCGTTACGGAATTCCCACAGCTCTTCCTTTGTCGGTAACGTACCCAACGCTTTGTAGAGCGAAAGGCGGTGACTGGAACTGTGAATATAGGATTCTGGAATGGATTGTTCAATATGATCCAATCTGACCTGAATATCTTCCGGAGCCAAACCTGATTCGGTTTGCAGAAGTTTTTTAACAGCCCGGTCCACCATTTGAGTGTAAAGTTCGAGCCCAACACTTGCGATTTGTCCGGATTGCTCTGAGCCCAGTAAGTTTCCTGCTCCCCGGATTTCCAAATCCCTTGACGCAACTTTAAATCCTGCGCCAAGATCATTGAGATCCTGCAGCACCTGTATACGTTCATGTGCTACTCCGCTTAGTATTTTTTCTGCAGGAACAAGCAGATACGCATAGGCCTGCACATCGCTTCTACCTACTCTTCCACGCAATTGATAGAGCTGGGACAATCCAAAATTTTGTGCGTTATTTATGATGATAGTGTTGGCTCTCGGGATATCAAGTCCGGACTCAATGATTGTAGTTGAGAGCAGTACGTCAAAGCGGCCTTCAATATAATCAAGCATTACTTTTTCCAGATGTTGTTCTCTCATTTGTCCATGTGCGATTGCAATCCGTATGTTGGGAAGAATACTTTCCAGGTAACGTCCATATTCATAAATCGTTTCAACGCGGTTATGTACAACAAAAACTTGTCCCCCCCGGCGAATTTCCCGGCTGACTGATTCCTGAATAATATAATCATTGACCGGCAGCAACCGGGTTCTTATCGCCCTGCGGTCTGCGGGAGGTGTGTTAACCAAACTCAAATCACGAATTCCCATCAGGGACATGTGAAGCGTACGTGGAATTGGAGTTGCCGAAAGCGTGAGTACATCAACTGCCGCTCTGAAACGCTTTATTTTTTCCTTGTGTTTGACCCCAAAGCGCTGCTCCTCATCCACAACCAGCAAACCCAAATCATTGAACTTTACATCTGTCGAAAGCAGGCGGTGCGTACCAATAATAATATCGATTTTTCCTTCAAGGAGACGTTTAAGAATAATTTTTTGTTCTGCATCGGTCCTGAAGCGGCTGATGACCTCAATGATGAATGGTGTATCTTCAAAGCGTTTGACGAACGTTTCGTAATGTTGCTGAGCCAGAATTGTAGTTGGTACCAGGATAGCGACTTGTTTTTCCTGTTGTGCAGCTTTGAATGCACCGCGCATGGCAATTTCAGTTTTTCCAAAACCTACATCGCCACAGACAAGTCGGTCCATTGGCAACTTTGTTTCCATGTCCTCCTTGACAGACCTTATTACTTCCTGTTGATCAGGAGTCTCCTCAAAAGGAAAGCGCAGTTCAAATTCACGCATTTCATGATCATCCGGAGCAAAGGCAAAACCCTTCCGTGCCTTGCGTTCAGCATAAATCTGTGCAAGTTCTTCTGCAATGTCATCTACTGCACGTGCTACTTTTGTACGGGTTTTTTTCCATGCTTTTTCTCCAAGTTTGCTAAGTTTTGGAGCAGTTCCGTCTGCATTGACATACTTCTGTACCAAGTGAAATTTAGCAACAGGCACATAAACTTTTTCTTCACGCGCATAGATGAGCTGCATAAATTCGTTGTTTGAACCTCCTGCAGTAATTTTCTGCAAACCGTGGTAACGCCCAATTCCGTAATCTAAATGAACGACATGATCACCCTCCCGCAAATCATCCAAATTTCCTGCGACCTGCTGAACTTGCTTACGCTGCAACCGTCTACTTCGTTTTTTTTCACCAAAAATCTCTTCCTGAGTCAGTAAAATAAATTGTGTTTGGCCATCTGCATCAAGTCTCCGAAAACCGGAAGAAACATTTCCGCATAAAATCGGGATCTTCTCTTTCAATCCGTCAACAGTGTTGCTTTCCAGCCACTTCGGCCAGGGACAGTCTTTCGCAACTTGTTGCTTTCCCGCAACAGTACTTTCCACACCTAAATCTTCCAGCAACTCCTGAAAATGATCTGCATGTGTTTGGTTTTTTGCGCTTAGAATAATTGGGATCCCTGACTTACTCCAGTCCTGAAGCAGCTGTACCATATGTCCAGCAGCAGAAGTTGCTTTTGAATGTTCAAATCCAGGACGAAGGGACTGATTGTCAGAAAATTGAAGTTGATGAATGGTACGCTCTGATTTTTTACCCGGGACTTTTGATTTTAAATAAACTTGTGCGGATTCTTTGAGACGACTCTCCAGTTCCCTGTGTGTCAAAAATAATGCTTCCGGAGACAGAGTGAGCTTATTTTGCTGTTTACTGAGTTCGTATTCCATAAATACTTCCTGATAAAAATGCTCTGCCCGCTCCGTTATATGATTTTCTTCATCAACCACCAGCAAATATTCTGCAGGAAAATAGTCGAAAAGTGTTTCCAGTTTTGGATAGAAAAGCGGAGAGAGAGATTCAATTCCGGGGAAGCTCTCACATTTCTGCAGACTTTCCTTCAATCGGCGCAAGACTTCCGGAGTGCATTCTTTCCGATATGACGGCAGTGTTTGACGGGCAAAATAAATAGTCTCCTGGTTGAAAAGTATTTCACTGCCAGGAAGTATTTTTAGCGAAGTCAATTCCGCTTCAGCTGTACGCTGAGTTTGAATCTCAAATGGTTTAAGGTACAAAAGTTCTGAATTTTCAGAAAACTCCATCCTCACCGGTTTTTCCTGATTCAGCGGAAAAACGTCCATGATATCTCCGTGAGCACTGAATTCTCCCTGATCTTCAACAACATCCACTTGAATGTATCCAGAATTTAACAATTGTTGCCGGAGTTCCTGCTTTCCACCAACAAAATCGGTGCTCAGAGAAAGAGTGTTTTTTTGGAAAGCGGCACGGGGCAGAAAGCGCTGCATCATCCCGTTTGGAGTTGTAATAAGGACTCGTACCTCTGAATTTAGTAATGCATCAAGTGTTTGAAAACGCTGGGCGACCAGACCTTTGTGCGGAGAAAAATTATCGAAGGGCAGCACATCCCAGAACGGGAAAAAGTGTACACCTTCTTTTCCAAAAAAATAGTAGAGGTCGTTGAGCAGGACTTCTGCAACATCAAAAGACTCACAGACCACAACCAGCGGCATTATTTTTTCTGCAGGCTGTTCAGGTATTTGGCTGAGCATGGAAACTACCAGCGCTTTGCTTGATCCTGAAAGTCCCTGTAATTCAACAACCGTAGAGTCTGTTTTTATTTTCTGTAGAATTTTTTGGAGTGTTGCAGGCATGTCATGGCAAAGAACAAAGAAAGGGAACAAAGATCAGGTATGACTGAGAATGTCGAGAATTACGACGTAAACAACAGGATACTCGACATCTTCTTTTATGACTCGGACAATTTCGTAAGCCACATTATCAATAATAAATTGCTCTTCCTCTACAAGAAGCTCTTCTTCAAAATCCATTTGAATGCAATCTTGTTCTCCCAACAAGCCATGGATGTTAACAATGACGGTGGAGGAATTTTCGTCAATCATTTGTTCTGTTCTAGAAGATCCTGAAAGTTCTCTGTGAAATTGGGACTGATTTGAGTTTTGTTATTTTCTAGCAGGAGCAGCACACTTAATGTCACAAATTGACCAACTGGTTCAGGATCTGTTTTTGTCTAATTACTTTTTCAACCGAGGCAGTTTATTTCATATGAATTAAATAAGCTCATTGAAACTTAGAATAAGTTGAGACTTGAATCAAGTTTTAATTCCTAAATTCACAAATAATCTGCTTATTTTTTCCAGTTTTGTTTATCTCGAATTACCACTTTTTCTAAGTCTATGATTACATTTATTGCAAGTCAATGACTGAACATTTTATAAAATCTATGTCTGCATTTTTTCTCTAAAGCTTGAATTTCAAGCTTTAGGTTGTCATAATCTAATTACTTATAATTTGCTTTTCCTCAAAAAAAGGAGGCACGAACTGGAACAAAAATAATAAATGAGCGAATCTGCAAACCCCCCAATTTTCACTTTGTCAGAAAAAAGGAGCATTTACAGCTTGAGCGGGGTCCTTTTTTTCAGGATGTTCAGTCTTTTTCTGTTGTTGCCGGTTTTTAGTGTACTTGCAATGGATTTGGAAGGTGCAACTCCTTTTCTGATTGGAGTAGCATTTGGTGCATATGGATTGACACAGGGGTTTCTTCAATTGCCATTTGGAATGTGGAGTGACCGTGTCGGACGAAAAAAAGTTATTGTATTTGGTTTGGGGCTGTTTATTGTAGGAAACATGCTTGCGGCTATTGCAGATTCGATTTACTGGATGATTTTAGCCCGTTTTCTTCAAGGCACCGGTGCAATCAGTTCAACTGTATTTGCTTTGATTGCAGATTTAACACGTCCGGAAGTACGTACACGGGCAAACGCGGCGTTAGGTGCGAGCGTCGGAATTGCCTTTGCTCTTGCTTTTGGGGCAGCTCCTTTTTTTGGTGAGTGGCTGGGATTGAACGGTATGTTTTTGATGATTGCGGTTCTTTCGTTGGCGAGTTTGGTTTTGGTACTGACGACTGTCCCAAATCCTGAGACGATAAAACTGCTTCCGCAAAAAGTCTCTTTTTGGAACATGGCAAAGATGGTTTGGAAGGTACCGGCTTTGCGTACAATCAGCTGGGGTGGTTTTGTTTGTGGTGCTGGTCTGTCATCTACATTTTTTCTGATACCACTGATTTTGGTCCAGCACGGTTTTGAACGTGCTGAGATGTGGAAAATATATTTGCCGATGATGCTGGTAGGTGCAGTGGCCATGGTACTGGCAGCAATTTTTGCAGAGGTAAAGAACCGTTTCCGTGAAGTGATGCTTTTTGGAATTGTGCTCCTACTAACATCGCTGGTTTTCATGGGTCTTGGACAGGAGCAGAACCGACTGATATGGTTTGTAGCTGCTCTTTATTTCTTTTTTATGGGCTTTAATATTTTTGAACCAATTTTCCCTTCTCTCGTTACTCGCAGTACAACTTCAGAAACTAAAGGTACTGCGATGGGAGTATATAATTTCGCACAATTTATCGGTCATTTTGTTGGTGCAACTGTTGCGGGAGCGCTCTATGTCAATAATTATTTAATTTTCTTTTTGCTGCTTGCTGTGGCCGAAATTTGGTTTTTCTATTTGACACTTTCATTTCAAAATCCTGAGAAGAAAATTAAGACAAAATGAAGACTTTTAAAAATAAATTAAGCCATCAGGATATTAGGCTGAAGAATTGCTTAAAAACTACAGGCTTAAACTGCTAATACATGAACCTTTTAACTAAAAACAAATAAAATGTCTGTGCAACTTAAACCTGTGATCGTTCCATTGCTTCCGATGAGGGAAGAGATTGTCTTTCCCGGAGCCACCGTTCCGTTTTTTGTCGGGCGTCAAGCTTCTATGGATGCATTGGAACGAGCCCTTGCGGGAGATAGAGCAATTTTTGTCGTTACTCAGCGGGATTCTTCAGTTGAAAATCCGGACGAAAACGATTTGTATAAATTTGGAGTTTTGGGTCGGGTACTTCAGGTAATGCGTCTTCCAAACGGCACTGTAAAGGCGCTCTTTGAGGGTAGCCGAAGGGGGAAATTGCTGGCTACTAAATTAGATGAAAAAGAGTATCTGGCTCAGGTTCAGCCTGTAGATGAAAATGCTTTTGATATTGACCTGGAAAAGTTGAAGAAACAAGCAGAAATGGTGCGTGAATTGTTTAAAAACCACGTGGATCAGCGCAAAATTAAGTTGAGTAAAGAAATTTTAGACTCTTTGGATCAGGTCGATTTCCTGCAAGTGAGTGACAAAGTATCTACATTGCTGGAAATTCCAGGTGATAAAAAACAGCAGCTGCTAGAGACGTTGAATCCTGAAACTCGTCTGCAGCAGGTTCTGGATATTTTGAAAGATGAAATGAAAATCGTACAGCTTGAAGATAAATTGAAGAAAGAGGCAAAAGATCAGATAAGTGATACCAAGAAAGAGGATTTCCTTCAAGATCAGTTGCGCAACATCCAAAAAGAACTTGGACAGATGGATGATCCTAAGGCTGAAATGGATGTTTTGGACAAACAGATCATTGATGCAAAAATGCCGGAAGAAGTGGAAAGTGAAGCGAAGAAAGAATTGAAAAAATTGCGGATGATGTCGCCAATGTCATCTGAAGCTAATGTTGTACGTAATTATTTGGAGTGGTTGGTCTCTATGCCATGGCAGGTACGGACCGAAGACAACTTTGATCTTAAACAGGCTGAGAAGATTCTTGATGAAGATCATTATGGACTGGAAAAAGTTAAAGAACGCATTGTTGAATATTTGGCTGTGGCTTCACTCAAAGGAAAATTGAAAGGACCTATTCTTTGCCTGACCGGACCTCCGGGAGTGGGAAAGACTTCCCTGGCCAAATCGGTAGCCCGTGCACTGGGACGTAATTTTGTACGCATCAGTCTGGGAGGTGTAAGAGATGAAGCTGAAATACGCGGTCATCGCCGCACCTATATTGGCGCCATGCCGGGAAAAATCATTCAGTCTATCAAAAAAGCCAAAAGCACTAATCCGGTTTTGCTTATTGATGAAATTGATAAGTTATATCAAAGCAATATCAGCGATCCCTCTGCAGCCATGCTTGAGGTGCTGGATCCGGAACAAAACAACACCTTCGTTGATCACTATTTGGATGTTGAGTACAGTTTGGCAGATGTTCTATTTATCTGCACGGCAAACAGTGTTCAAAATATTACCGGTCCACTGCTGGACCGGATGGAGGTTATCCACTTATCTGGATACACAGAATTGGAAAAACAACATATTGCCACTCAGTTTCTGACTCCACGTCAGCGTAAATTTCATGGTTTGGATGAAAAACAATTGCGTTTCCGAAAATCTGCTATTGAGGAAATTACTCATGGTTATACCAGGGAAGCAGGTGTACGTAATTTAGAGAGGGAAATAGGTAAAATTTGCAGAAAAATAGTTACACGTCTGGTACGAACCAAAGAAAAGAAAACTACTATAGTGACACCAAAATTAGTGCACGACCTGTTGGGCGTCCCTCAATTTCATCACGATCAGCGGGAAGAAAGAAACGAGGTTGGAGTGTCGATGGGACTTGGAGTTACCGGAATGGGAGGCGAATTACTCCTCATCGAAGTTGGTTTGATGTCCGGTTCAGGGAAAGTCGTTTTGACTGGTACGCTGGGAGATGTGATGCAGGAATCTGCCAAAGCAGCCTTTTCATATGTTCGCAGTAATGCTGAATATTTGGGTATTGATCCGGAAATATTTTCAAAAACAGATTTGCATGTTCATCTGCCGGAAGGAGCAACTCCCAAGGATGGTCCTTCTGCAGGACTTCCCATGATGATGGCCATTATCAGCAGCTTTACCAAAATATCTGTACGTTATGACGTGGCGATGACTGGTGAAATTACATTACGCGGTCATGTTACGGAAATTGGTGGTTTGAAAGAAAAACTTATTGCTGCCAAACGGGGACTCATTGAAACAGTTCTTATTCCGGAAGAAAACGAAAAAGATCTTGTGGAAATTCCGGATGAAATTAAGAAAGGTTTGAAAATTAAAGCAGTTAAAAATGTCAAAGAATCTTTGGGTTTGGCATTAGAATCTCATCCAAATTTTGTGAAAGATCAACAAAAAATTGTTCCGGACATTTCATGGAATGATACAGCAGAGGTCCAGCATCCTGCCTGACTTTAAACCATATAAAATCTACAGTATATAATTTATAGCATAACTTACTGATATATTAAATGGAAAAAACAGACATCAATTCAGATCTTTATAAAATAAGACACTCTCTGGCACATGTTTTGGCTCAGGCAGTGTTGGAAATCCGTCCTAACGCAAAACTCGGATTTGGTCCACCGATTGATTCCGGATTTTATTACGATTTTGATTTGACGGAACCGTTGAGTCCTGAAGACTTGCCGATGCTGGAAAAGCGTATGCGTCAAATTATTAAGAAAGGACAGGTTTTTGAGCGCGAAGAACTGGGTCATGATGAAATGGTGGAACGGTTAGACAAAGATAATCAGGGTTACAAAATTGAACAGGTTGAAGATCTTTCTGCACAAAATGAGATTCTCAGTCTTTATCGTAACGGACCGTTTTGGGATTTGTGCGAGGGACCTCATGTGGATTCCACGCGCGATATCCCAAAGAATTGTTTTTCCCTTGATTCATTGGCAGGTGCCTATTGGAAAGGTTCTGAGGAAAACAACATGATGCAAAGGGTTTATGGACTGGCCTTTGAGACAGGAGATGAACTCAAGGAATTTAAAGAAAAGCGTCAACTGGCTATGGAGCGGGATCACAGAAAATTGAACAGCAAACAACATTATTATGCCATCAGTGAAGAAGTAGGAAAAGGGTTACCATTGTGGCTGCCAAACGGAACTGTGATTAGAGAAGAATTAGAAAAACTGGCCAAGGAAAAAGAATTTCTGGCAGGATACAAACGGGTTTCCACACCGCATATCACCAGAGAAGAATTATTCCATACTTCCGGACATTTGCCGTTTTATGAAGACAGTATGTTTCCGCCTATGGAAATGGATGGAGAGCGTTTGTTTCTAAAACCAATGAACTGCCCCCACCATCACATGATCTACAAAGCAGAGCGGAGAAGTTATCGCGATTTACCTTTACGCTTGGCAGAATATGGCACTTGCTATCGCTACGAACAGTCCGGTGAACTGGCCGGATTATTGAGGGTTCGCGGCATGACCATGAATGATGCCCATATTTACTGTTCTCCTGAACAGGCTAAAGCAGAATTACTCAATGTTTTGAATCTCCACACTCAATACTATGAACTCTTTGGATTAAAAGATTTTTGGATGCGCCTTTCCTTAGCAGAAAAAGACACTGGAAAATTTGTCGATGAACCGGAACTCTGGCAAAAAGCTGAAACGCTTATTACGGAAGTCATGGAGGAAGTTGGAGTTCCCTATGAAGCAGTGCGAGGGGAAGCCGCATTTTATGGACCGAAAATTGATTTTCAAGTAACCAATGTAATTGGCAGGGAAGAAACTGCTTCAACAAATCAACTTGATTTGGTGATGGGAAAGCGCTTTGGTTTGACTTACATCGCAAGTGACAATCAGGAGCACACACCGATAATTATTCATCGTGCACCTCTGGGAACGCATGAACGATTTGTCGCTTTTTTGATCGAACATTATGGAGGAGCATTCCCAACCTGGCTGGCTCCTCTGCAGGTACGGGTGATTCCTGTGGCATCGGCCTTCAATGATTATGCACATGGTTTGAATGACAGTTTGTATAGTTCGTTTGTGCGTACAGAATTGGATGATTCTCACGATTCATTCAGTAAAAAAATCAGATCTGCTGCTGTTGCTAAAATTCCGAATATTTTGATTGTGGGAGAAAACGAGCAAGCAGGACAAACAGTAACCTGGCAGCGTTACGGAAGTAAGGATCGCAAGACCTTGGCGTTTGATGCTTTTTTAGAGCTTTTGCAGGAAGAAATTCTTAAGCGCCAAGACTGGCGTACCGATGATCAATAAAAAATGTTTGAAAAATGAATTCAATAGATCATGGCTGAAGAAGAAACTGAAGTAACAGTTGATGAAGATGTACCAGAAAATTTTGCTGCACAGATTGCCAGGGATCTGATGGTGATCTTTCAGAAGCAAATGGATCTCGATGCTGCATCTGCCGAAGCTGCTGTTTATATTTGGAAAAATACTGGGACCCCGGGTAAAGTTGGCTATTTTATTGATGCTACGGAAATTTGGCTGGAAACTCCGGAAACAGGAGATAAATATGCAGCCTTGAGCTGGTTGGCAATTGCCAACCAAAGTGCCAACAATGAAGATTATGATACATTCCTGCACATGATGATTAATTCAATTATAAAGGGCTATTATAATCTTGAAAAGCCAGATATTGAATACAAGGGGAAAAAATACTCAACTTATACTTCAATTGTCAGCAACATATTCATTCGCATGCTAGAACTTAATCCTACTAATGGAGAAATTGCTTCTAATATATTTTCTATTTTCATTCGTAATGAAATGGAATTGTCTGCAAAATCTACGGCAGAGGAAGAAGAAACCGGCAGTAGAATTATTCCCACAGATATGCAGGATCTGTATGATGATGTAATATCTTATATTAGTGATCGGGGGATATTTAAACCAAGTCCTATGTCTGGAACAGAAGAAAACCCGAATGAACATATCCAAAATTTATGTGAAAGACTGCGTTCAACCCGTCGATTTATAATGCAGGAAGTGATTAATGAACGAGCACTTGAAAAAAGAAAACAGCTTGAACTGGATTTGAAAAACCAGCTTGCTTCCGCGGAGGAAATCGTCATGGTTGCTCCACAATTTACTGATGGATTGTCACTATTTGTTCAGGAAAAACGTTACAATTTCAAGTACCTTTCTGTTGAAAAAGTCAGAATGACCCTGCAATTGCTGGGCTCGATCACAGGTGCAGTGTATTTTTTGCTGGGTTTCATGGGATATTTGGGTGTACATTGGGTTGACGGATTTGTGGTTTGCCTGGTTATGCTGGCATTAGTAAGAATATTACTTTCCAGGAAACAGTTAAAATTATTTTATCCTACTGATATTAGTAAGGAACTGGAAGAAAGTTCCACTGCGTTCATAAACGTGATGCGAAATATGTCGCAGGAACAGATGGAGCATTTTATGGTGCGTCAAATAAAGTTGGAGCATAATCAACAATATTTAACAATGGTTCCTGAATATGTTAAATATCTTTATGCCATTATGCCTGACCGGAAAAGCATGATGATTTCTGTTGATGAGCTTTCTGAATTAGTGGAGAACTCAGAAATTGAAGTTGCCAAGCAACTGCGCGGGCAGTAAAAAGTTTTGTTAATGAAGCAAAACTATCGTGAAAAGACTGTCGCAACCATGGATTTGATTTCTCTTCGTCTGGGAGAAATTACCGATACGTTATCCTTTATACAGGCGTTCCCCGAAACGCAATTTATTAATGAAGATCCTTATCGGCAGCAACGTCCACTGGTGGAACGCGGAAGCTGCGTATGCGGCTGCAATTGCGCAATTGCTTAAACAGGCTGGGCATTCTGTTTTCGTGCTTACCCGACCGGACTCGCTCAACTCAAAACACCTCAGTGAACGAGGGTTGCGTCTACTGACGCATATCAATCTCAACAGCAAGAATCCCTTCCAGCTTTTACTGGCATACAGGAAACTCAAAAAGTTTCTACTGGAAGAACAGATTGATTTGATCAATCCACATCGCTCGGAAGGTTTCCCTCTATTTGTTTTTGCTGCACGTTCCCTGTCTACTAATCGTATTGAAAATCCCATTCCGGTTATCAGAACACGCGGCACTACCAGGCCATTGCTTCAGCATTGGCTGAATCGAAAAATGCACATTGATTGGACTGCAAATTACATTACTGCCGGAGAAATAGTTGCAGAGCGATTACTTGACGCAGTTCCAATTTCACCGGAAAAGCTGAAAACAATTTACTATTCGGTTGAGTGTTCGGATTTACCTCTGAAGCCTCCAGGAGATTACCGGACTGAATTTGAAATTCCCCAAAAAGCCAAAGTTCTGGCAGTTGTTGGACGTATTCGTCCTGTCAAGGGGCAGCGTATCCTTCTTCAAAGTTTGAGTCAATTACTGACTGAATTTCCTGATTTGGTGTTGCTTATACCGTACCGAGACACAGCCAGCAATGAGCCGGAAATGCAGGCTCTCCATAATGATATCAGCAGATTTAAACTTGAAGCACATGTAAGGCTAATTACAGTGAGAGAGGATATCAGACAGTTAATGGGATTTGCAGATGTCGGGGTTGTAAGTTCAGTGGAATCTGAAGTCATCTGCAGGGTTGCGGTGGAATTCTTTTCAGTGGCTACACCGGTAGTTGCATTCCCGACTGGATGTCTTCCGGAAATAATCCGGCACGGAGAAAATGGATATTTGGCTGAAACACAAACTGCGGAATCGCTGACGGAAGAGTTACGCAAAATTCTGGCAAATCCGGAACTATGTGAACGACTTGGTCAGGGAGCACGTCGTGATGCAGAAACCCGATTCAATCCCCAAATCATGCTCACTGAAACCCTTAAAGTTTTTGAGCAAGCCCTCAATCATTAATATTAACAGTTTTAAGATCAGCAAGCTGTACTGGCCCAGGAATTAATTAGTATCTGCTGAAAAATAATCTTATCCAAAAATATCATTAAGAAATTATTCGATTCAAGATGTCAATTGCAAGAGGTGTCCGGGAAGAAGCACATCCGTGTAGCGTAGCTAAAACCCGGATTCCAGGGGGGATCCTTTCAATTCTTGAATTCAGCATGATGTGGAATCCGGATCCCGTATCAAGTTCGGTATGACAAGTAGTACACTTGTTATTAAACTATAATTAATTTGAAAAACTTCACTGATAAAGAATTCAGACTTGAGTAATTACAGTATATTATAGAGTATTATTAGTTGCGGAGGGATGGGTGAGTGGTTGAAACCGACGGACTTGAAATCCGTTAAGGCTGCAAGGTCTTCGGGGGTTCGAATCC
>ENA-UPTF01001492-UPTF01001492.1-marine-metagenome-genome-assembly--contig:-NODE-1492-length-14636-cov-3.552717_pt1 | contig 14636 bp, 9 predicted proteins | sample MGYA00238166_ERZ767019 | MGnify/ENA primary metagenome ERZ767019 (study PRJEB28930, sample SAMN06266391) | marine metagenome | isolation source: Sea water from 250 m depth | place: Atlantic Ocean | study...
GCCGAAATGCAGCGACGTTGTCAGGAGGTAATTGACACCTGTATTGCGCGTGGCCGAAACAATCCGATTATCACAATACACGATGTTGGTGCAGGTGGGTTATCTAACGCTTTGCCGGAACTCATCCATGATTCAAATCGCGGGGGTGAGTTTAACCTCTCGAAAATTCCGAATGATGAACCTGGTATGTCACCCATGCAGGTGTGGTGCAACGAAGCCCAGGAGCGTTATGTATTGGCCGTGTCGGCTGATCAGCTAGAAGAATTTGAAGCTATCTGCAAACGAGAAAGGTGTTTATACAGTGTTGTAGGATCGGCAACCGACACGCCCGTGCTCAAGGTAAAAGTTGAAACTAGATCTGAGGTGACTGGCGAGACAACCCTGCCAGAAAGAGCGGGCGAGCCGATTGACCTGGATCTAAGTGTGCTTTTTGGCAATACGCCGAGAATGTCTAGAGTTGTGGGCCGTAGGCACAACAGTTATCCAGAATTACATCTAAACCATATCAGCATCGGTGAAGCTGCTGAACGTGTGCTTCGGTTGCCCAGCGTCTCTGATAAAACGTTTTTGGTTACTATTGGTGACCGTAGTGTGACCGGTCAGATCGTACGTGATCAAATGGTAGGACCGTGGCAGGTACCCGTCTCAGATGTTGCGGTGACTGCTAGCGGTTTTGAAGGCTATGCGGGTGAGGCTATGGCATTGGGTGAACGTGCGCCATTGGCGCTAATTGATCCAGCTAGTAATGGACGTATGGCGGTGGCGGAAGCAATCACAAATATTGCCGCCGCCGCAGTCGAGCGGATAAGTGACATAAAGATGTCGGCCAACTGGATGGCTGCAGCTGGACATCCGGGTGAAGATGCGGCGTTATATGACACTGTAAGAGCAGTTGCAATGGAACTGTGTCCTGAGCTCGGCATTGCAATCCCAGTCGGGAAAGATTCAATGTCGATGAAGACTACCTGGACAATGAACGGGACAGCAAACAGCGTCGTGGCACCGCTGTCACTAGTTATATCTGCGTTCGCGCCGGTTGCTGATATTCGACGGACGCTGACCCCAGTGTTGGAAACGTCTCTCGATACTGTCCTTATCCTGGTAGATCTAGGGGCTGGGCGTGATCGGTTGGGTGGATCTGCATTGGCACAGGTATTCAGTCAGATCGGATGTGAGGGACCTGACCTAGATTCTCCGGAACGACTTACCGGACTTTTTTCAGCAACTCGGCAGTTAATCGGTGAGCGACAATTGGTTGCTTACCATGACCGATCCGATGGAGGGCTTTTTGTTACCTTGTGCGAGATGGCGTTTGCCAGTCGATGTGGTCTTGAAGTGGATCTTGGGAGTGTTAATGATGTATTACCGGCACTATTCAGCGAGGAGTTAGGTGTGGTGTTACAGGTTCGAGCGGATGAGTATCCCGCGGTGCTGGCCTGTCTAGACAACTATGGACTGGGTACTTGCTCCAGGGCAATTGGTCGCGTTGAGCCGAGTCACAATGACATTAAAATCATAGCCAATGGTCGGGAACAGTACTGTGCTGCACGGATCGATTTACACCGCGCATGGTCGGAAGTATCGTGGAAAATGCAGCGAATGCGGGACAATCCCGACTGTGCTGACAGTGAGTACGAACGTATTCTTGACAGCTCAGACCCTGGACTGCATGCCGATGTAACTTTTGATCTTGTTGAGAATCCTGCGGTTAAATCAATTTTATCGGGAAGTCGACCGCGGGTTGCGATACTCAGAGAACAGGGAGTGAACGGACAAATTGAGATGGCTGCAGCTTTTGATCGTGCTGGTTTCAGCTCTGTTGATGTGACGATGAGTGATCTTGCTGAAGGTCGTCGAGATCTTATGGAATTTTCTGGTTTTGCAGCGTGTGGAGGATTCTCGTTCGGAGACGTGCTTGGGGCGGGTCAAGGCTGGGCGAAATCGATTCTTTATCAGCCTCGGCTGCGGGATATGTTCGAACTTTTCCTTGGTCACCCGGAACGATTTGCGCTGGGTGTATGTAACGGCTGCCAAATGCTGGCAGCACTTAAGGAGCTTATACCTGGAGCAGAGCATTGGCCGTCTTTTGATAAGAACGAATCAGAGCAGTATGAAGCCCGGCAAGTTATGGTGGAGGTGCTGGAATCTGATTCAATTTTATTGACAGGCATGGAAGGCAGTCATCTGCCGATTGTGGTGGCACACGGAGAGGGAAGAGCGATATTCGAATCTAAAATTCAACTTAAGTACCTTGCGGATAATAGTCAGACCGGACTTCGCTATGTAGATAATCGGGATCAGCCAACGTTGGTTTATCCCTATAATCCAAACGGATCTACAGCTGGCATTGCTGGATTGACGGCTGCAAACGGCACAGTAACAATCATGATGCCTCATCCAGAACGAGTTTTTAGGACATTTTGTAATTCATGGCACCCTGCCCATTGGGGAGAACATAGCCCATGGCTACGTTTGTTCCAGAATGCGCGGGCTTTTGCCGCCTAAGTTTAGATTACATTTCCGCGTACGAAGGGCCGCCACCGCCTTCAGGTGTCACCCAGGTGATGTTCTGACTTGGGTCTTTAATATCGCACGTTTTACAGTGAATGCAGTTCTGCGCATTGATCTGAAAGCGTTGACCGCTATCGTCTTGTAACACTTCGTAGACGCCGGCAGGGCAGTAGCGTTGTGCTGGTTCCTGCCAATTTGGGAGGTTCACAATAATTGGGATGTCTTCGTCGCCAAGTTTCAGATGAGCCGGTTGGTCTTCTTCATGATAGGTGTTGGTCAAAAATACTGATGAGTTGCGATCAAAGGTCAGTTCACCGTCCGGTTTGGGGTATTCCAAGACGGGAGTACTAGCAGCATCATCAAGGCTGTCATGATCGTTGCGTTCGTCGCGTAAGGTAAAAGGCAGCTTTCCTCTGAACCAGTTCTGGTCGAGGTAGTTGAATGCACCGCCGAGGTAGGTTCCAAATCGGTGTAAGGCGGGTCCGAAGTTTCGCGAGCGTTTTAATTCATCAATCAGCCATGAACGTTCTAGGTTGGTTTGGTAGTGTGTATGATCTTTACCGCCTGGATCGTCGTTAGTGAGTACCTGAAATAACGTTTCCGCCGCTACCATTCCAGATTTCATTGCGGTATGCGTCCCCTTTATTTTGGCGAAATTTAATGTGCCAGCATCACACCCGATCAGGAAGCCGCCTGGGAACGACATTTTAGGCATGGAATTAAAACCACCTTTCGTGATAGCACGGGCGCCATAGGTAATTCGTTTTCCACCGGCGAGGTGTTTCCTGATCTGCGGATGTGTTTTATATCTTTGAAGTTCTTCAAAAGGATTCAAATGCGGGTTTCGGTAGTTCAGATCAACGATGAGTCCGAGTGAGATTTTGTTGTCCTCCAAATGGTAGAGAAAAGAACCGCCGGTCGCACCGTGTTCTGATAATGGCCAGCCAGCCCCATGAACAACGAGACCTGGTTGGTGACTGGTCGAGTCAACTTCCCAGAGCTCTTTAAGCCCTATGGCGTAGTGTTGTGCAGAGCGTTCATGATCCAACGCGTACTGACGGGTGAGCTGTTTCCCAAGGTGACCGCGACAGCCTTCCGCGAATACGGTGTATTTAGCGTGAAGTTCCATACCGGGTTCGTAGGTGGGTTTGCGATCACCGCCAGATGAAACTCCCATTTCACCTGTCGCGACGCCTTTCACGGCGCCGAGTTCACTAAATAGTATTTCACTGGCAGGAAATCCTGGAAAAATGTCTACACCCAGTGATTCGGCCTGCTCACCTAGCCAACGTACAACTTTTCCTAAGCTGACGATGTAGTTGCCATCGTTGTGCATAGTTTTAGGGATAGTGAAGTTGGGTACTTTGATGCTTTTGGTTTGGTTTCTATAGAAGAAAACTTCGTCCCGAGTAACTGGAGTATTCAACGGAGCACCCCGTTCCTGCCAATCAGGAAAGAGTTCTGATAGAGCTCCAGGCTCAATGACCGCACCCGATAGAATATGGGCACCCACTTCCGAGCCTTTTTCAAGTACTACGACACTGATTTCTTTTCCGTGTTCCTGAGCTAACTGCATCAAACGACACCCTGTCGAAAGTCCGGCAGGTCCGGCCCCGACAATTACTACGTCGACCTCCATGGACTCGCGCTCTACGGTGTTCATATCCTCTGTCATCAGATGCTGCCTTTAGTAAGTCTCAATCGGCGTAGATTAACGGCCCACGTTGATACATGGAAGCCTCAAATGAGAAAATTTCTGCTATAAAGTAAGGAAGATCTAATCGGTCAAGAAATAGCACAAATAGGAGTATGTAATTTATGGACTTGAATAATCAATCGGCCGTAGTGACAGGAGGTGCTTCTGGTATGGGCGCAGTCACAGCGGCTGCATTGGCTGCAAGAGGTGCTCGAGTTGCCGTACTTGACATGAACCAAAAAGCAGCTGAAGAAAAGGCGAGTGCAATTGGTGGTATCGGTATTGTCTGTGATGTCGCTGACGCTCAGTCTGCCTCGTCTGCGGTAGATCGGGTCGTAGCTGAGTTAGGTCCGCCACGAGTGGTTGTGAACTGTGCGGGCATCGCTTTAGCAGGCCGCATTGTTGGTCGTGATGGTCCCCATGATTTAGCTGACTATCAGAAAGTTATCAATGTAAACCTGATCGGAACATTTAACATTCTGCGCTTGACTGCTGCAAGGATGTCAGATTTGGAGTTAATCGGGGGCAGCGGTGGCCGCGGTGTCATTATCAACACAGCATCGGTCGCAGCCTACGATGGACAAATCGGACAGGCCGCATACAGTTCTTCCAAGGGTGGAGTTGTTGCTTTGACACTGCCAGCTGCACGAGAGCTAGCCAGGTTTGGGATACGGGTGATGACTATAGCACCTGGATTGATCAAAACGCCGATGCTCTCTGGTCTTCCCATGGAAGCACAGGAAAGCTTAGCCGACCAGGTCCCTTTCCCAAAGAGGCTTGGTGAGCCTGAAGAATACGCTTCACTCGTTGAGCATATCATTGATAATGAAATGCTCAACGGTGAAGTAATTCGCCTCGACGGTGCCATTCGGATGCAGCCTAAGTAGATCTGGTCCTATCACCCAACTATCAATTTATTACTGTGACCTACCAACAATCTGGTCTGTTTATTGTATTGGGATTGCTGTTTGCTATGCTGATCTGGGGCCGCATTCGATATGATCTCGTTGCGTTCGCTGGTCTGGTCATCGCGGTTTTAAGTGGTCTGGTTGACGAAGAAATAGTTTTTGCCGGCTTTGGACACCCTGCTACCGTCATTGTGGCTATGGTGCTTGTCATTAGTCGAGGATTGGCAAATTCTGGAGCTGTGGAACTGATTGCAAGGTTTGTGGTTCGCGGTGGAGCAGCGTTGTCTGCCCATATTGGACTGATTTCAGTGATTGGTGCAGCACTATCGGCATTGATGAATAATGTTGCTGCGCTTGCATTGTTAATGCCCGTAGATATGGAAGCTGCTAACCGCGCACAACGCAGTCCTTCACTGACATTGATGCCACTATCGTTTGCAACTATTCTGGGTGGCATGGTGACGCTGATTGGTACGCCGCCTAATATCGTTGTTGCAACCTATCGTGGGGAAGTATTTGGGGAAGCGTTCACCATGTTCGATTTTGCAGCAGTCGGATTTGTGGTGGCAGTGGTTGGTGTTGCATTCGTCTCGCTTGTAGGTTGGAGATTGTTGCCTGTCGAGCGCAGGCGTAACAATACCAGGCAGGAACTGCAGGATCTTACAGGTTATGTTGCGGAAGCTCAGGTAACAGAGGACGCTGCCGTTGTCGGGAATGTGCTTGATCAACTATATCCGCTGGCGGAAGAGTATGACGTCGCTATACTCGGCCTCATTCGGGCAGGTCGACGGATGTCGGGGTTCGCACAGGGTCAAGTTGTTAGAAACGGAGATTTTGTCGTTATCCAAGGTAGTGTGGAGTCGATGGATAAATTCACCGGCGCTGCTGGCCTTGAGTATGCATCTGCGCAGACAAACGTTGGCGTACTAGCAGACAATCAAATTTTGTTGGAGGTAGTGGTTCCCGACGGAGCCCGAATTCAGGGGCGTTCTGCGATGAGTCTACGACTCGCTGCTAGACACAATAGCATGCTTCTTGGGGTGTCAAGACAAGGTCGGCAATTCAGGGACAGGATCAGACATTTAAAGATCAGGGCTGGCGATATTTTGTTGCTTTCCGGGGCGGAGGGTGAATTGCCGGATGTTGTCGGATGGATCGGTTGTTTGCCTCTGGCCGAACGTGGCCTTGTGGTGATTCAACGAAAAAAGGCCTGGCTGGCTATGGGTCTTTTTGCACTAGCAATTGCTGCTGCTACAACCGGAATAGCCTACCTGCCAGTTGCGCTAGCGGCTGCTGCTCTGGTTTACGTGATTGCGGGACTGGTGCCCCTGTCGCAGTTGTACGAATCAATTGAGTGGCCCATCATTGTTTTGTTGGGCTCATTGATACCCATAGGTATCGCACTTGAAAGTAGTGGCGCTGCCGAGTTGATCGCAAAAACCATATTCGAGTTGACTGACGGACTTTCGGTTGTCTTTATTTTGGTCATCATTATGGTTGTCACGATGACGCTGTCTGATATGCTTAATAACGTCGCGACTGCTCTCATCGCAGCACCAATAGCAGTCGAACTGGCCGTGCGGCTAGATGTCAGTCCAGATCCGTTTCTAATGGCGGTTGCCGTGGCTGCATCTTGTGCATTCTTAACGCCTATCGGACACAAGAACAATACTATTGTCATGGGGCCTGGTGGATACCGTTTCGGAGACTATTGGAGGATGGGATTGCCGCTAGAAGTACTGGTGATTGCGGTAGGTGTGCCTATGATTCTTTGGGTGTGGCCGCTGTGATATTTTGAGGGCTGATTCTGTCGCCTTTGTGTGACGTAGAATTAGAATGTTGGGAATTCGGTGGGGTTGAGACATGACTCAGGGAATAGGTGGATCTACAGTAGCGCAGGAGTTGGATCGTCTTGAGCAGGTTTCTGCTTATCAGCCGATTACAATCGACGAGCGTTTGGATAGGATCGCAAAGGCACAGCGGTTAATGTTCGATCAAGGTGTTGATGCTTTGTTCCTTGAGGCTACGACAAGTCTCGCCTACTTTACCGGGCTCAGGCTCTGGGCTTCTGAGCGGCTACATGGTGCCATCATTCCTGCTGATGGTGAGGTGATCTACATCAGTCCTGCGTTTGAAGAACAAAAAACAAGAGCAATGCTTCTATTCGGAAGTGACGTTCGAATATGGGATGAGCATGAAGCGCCTGCCCGTTTAGTTGCTGACATTGTGGCATCATGTTACGGCTCAACGGCGGTTTTAGCGATAGATGAGGCAGCTCCATTTTTTGTATATGATGCTTTACGCCAAGCAGCTCCGGGGTTTGATTATGTGAACGGTGCTCGTATTACGGGGCCTTGCCGAATTAAAAAGTCAGCTGCTGAGGTGGCCCTGATACAGCACGCCATGGACATAACTCTAGAGGTACAAGCCAGCGCAGCCCGTATCATGCGCGAAGGGATCACAACCACGGAAGTTCAACAGTTTCTGAGTGATGCACATTTAAAGCTGGGTGCCGATAGCGTGCCGCCATTTAGAATAGTCCTGTTTGGAGAACCGACAGCTTATCCGCACGGAGTGCCCTATCCTCAGGTTTTACAAGAGGGAGACATGATCCTCATCGATGTCGGTGCAACATTTGACGGATATTTTTCAGACATCACCAGGTCTTATGTCTTTGGAGAACCCAGCCAACGGCAGCGTGAAATCTGGGATTTAGAGAAAAAAGCCCAGTCAGCAGTATTTGCAACAGCTGGCGTCGGTGTTCCCGCGGAACAACTGGACTACGCAGCACGACTGGTAATTGAGTCGGCGGGTCTCGGTCCTGGTTACTCAGTCCCGGGGTTACCTCACAGAGCGGGTCATGGCCTCGGGTTAGACGTGCATGAGCCCCCTTATCTAGTCAAGGGAAATAAGGTTGAACTCGGTGAGGGTATGTGTTTTTCGAACGAACCCATGATTTGTGTTTACGGCGAATTCGGCGTTCGGCTCGAAGACCATATTTGTATAACCGATGACGGGCCTCGCTGGTTTACAGAACCAAGTTGGTCCATAGATAACCCGTTCAACCTAGATGGTTAATATATACCTCGGCACAGAACATTAAACTGGTAGTTGTGTTGTCAAGGCTGTTGTATCAGTTCGACGGTTATACCGTCAGGGTCTCGCAGGTAAACGGCCTTACCGCCCTTGTTCGGACCTTGATCGACTGTGGTTATTTGGCCGATCGGAAACACGTTGTGATCTGATGACAGCGTTACGATCGCATCAATATCTTCAACATCAAATGCGATATGGGCAAACCCCACGTCGCAGGGGCGGGGCCGGACTTCGCCGCGATCTGACGGAGCAAGATATTGAATAAGTTCTAAGGTGTGACCTGGTCCATGTAAATAGGCGATCATGACATCCGATTCACTGACACCCGTTATGCTCTGAATAACTGATTTAGATCGAGGTAGTTTAGGCGTAGCGGTGAACCCAAGAATGTCCCTGAAAAAAGCAATGCTTCGATCCAGGTTAGAAACCGTAAAGCTGGTGTGATTTGTCGATATAACCTTGGTGTTTGTCATAGTGATCTACTTCAGTTGGAAGATGCTTTTTGTGATTAGAGGCTGCCCATTGCTTCAGTTTTCTCTCGCAAAATGTATTTTTGTACCTTACCAGTAGATGTTTTAGGCAGTTCTAAAAATATAACCGTTCGTGGGGTTTTGAAGTGCGCCATCCCCTCACGACAGAAGTCAATTATGTCTTGACTGGTAACCCCGTCGGCTGTGTCCTTAAGGGTGATAAATGCACAGGGGGTTTCCCCCCATTTGTTATCCGGGCGGGCGACGACGGCTGCTTCGAGGATATCAGGATGTTGATAAAGCCTATCCTCAATTTCAATTGAAGAGATATTTTCCCCGCCTGAGATAATAATATCCTTTGACCGGTCTTTCAGTTGGATATACCCGTCAGGATACAGGACGCCAAGATCACCAGAGTGAAACCATCCACCGGCAAATGCTTCTTCAGTCGCTTGCGGGTTCTTGAGATACCCTTTCATCACGATGTTACCGCGAAACATGACCTCTCCGAGTTGCGAGGCATTTGGGTCCACCACATTCATTGTATCCGGCTCAAGTACCTTGAGATCTTCTAGCATGTGGTATGGCACACCTTGTCGCGATTTTGTTTCCGCCTGCTCGGCGAGTGTGAGGTCGTTCCATTCTGGATGCCAGGCACAGATAACAGCTGGGCCATAAGTCTCCGTCAACCCATAGACATGCGTCATGGAGAATCCTGAAGACTCCATCGCAGCTAAAACCGCGGCTGGCGGTGGTGCAGCCGCCGTCATCACTTCGACCGTGTGATCAAATTCCCTCGTTTCCGATTCTGGCGCATTGATAATTAGATTGAGAACAATTGGAGCACCACAGAAATGAGTGACACCGTAGTCAGCGATTGCACCAAAAATAGCAGAGGCACTAACGTTTCGGAGGCAAATACTGGTTCCCCCAACAGCAGCCAGGGACCAGGGAAAACACCAGCCGTTACAGTGGAACATCGGTAAGGTCCAGAGATAGGTTGGGTGGTGGCCCAAATTCCAACCAATAATGTTGCTACTTGCATTGAGATAGGCGCCACGATGGTGATAGACAACGCCTTTCGGATTGCCCGTGGTTCCAGAGGTATAGTTCAGCGAAATAGCATTCCATTCATTATCTGGTAACGACCAGGTGTAATTGGATTCACCTTCAGCCAGAAGCTCTTCATAAGTCAGTTCACCCAGTCGGTCGCCGCCGGGACCCTCAGTATCATCGATATCAACGACCAGTAGATCCTGATTACAAATTTGCAGCGCCTCTTTGATAACGGGTGAAAATTCGGTGTCTGTAATGAGTACTTTCGTCTCAGCATGATCTAGGATAAATGCAATCGTTTTGGCATCCAGACGAATATTCAGTGCATTGAGTACAGCACCTGTCATCGGGACCCCAAAGTGAGACTCGTACAACGCAGGAATATTGGGTGCCATCACGGATACTGTGTCCCCAGGTCCGAGATTGCGATTAGCTAACGCTGAAGCCAGCCGATGGCATCTGTCCTTGGTTTCCTTCCAAGTCCATTGGGCATTACCGTGGATAACCGACGGGTGATCTGGATAAACCCGCGCCACGCGATCAAGAAAACTTAATGGGCTGAGTGGCACATAGTTAGCATCACAGCGGTCAAGATTGGTGTCATAAATATTTGGCATTATTGACGTTCGCTTGTTATTAGGTATCAGCACCTACGACAGGATACCGAAGAACCAGGGAATTGGAAGAGTGGTGTCGTAGAGTCGAAGCTCGTGTTAACTATTCATTCTATGGTCAACAAGATTTTTCCGATGTGGGTACTGCTTTCCATGAGATGATGTGCTTGGGAGGCTTGGTCAAGCGGGAAAGTGCAGTGAATGTACGGTCTGACAGTTTTATTTTTGAACATTGGCCAAATGATGCGTTCAACGTCATTGGTTATTTGGGCTTTTTCATCCAAACTTTGGGGTCGTAGTGTTGAGCCGGAGATAGTGAGCCTATTCATCATGACTTTCCCAAAATTTACTTCAGCTTTGTTTCCACCAAGAAAAGCAATTAATGCATAGCGACCATCTCGTCCGAGCAAATTGAGATTTTTTGGGATGTAGTCGCCAGCGACCATGTCCAGAATTACATCAATTTTGTTTTCGCCAGCAAATTCTTGCGCGATGTGTGACCAGTTCTCGGTGCGGTAGTTGATTGCCTTGTCAGCCCCTGCTGACTCGCAAAAAGAACATTTTTCGTCTGTGCCGGCAGTAGTGATAACTGTAACGCCAGAGGCTTTGGCGAGTTGTATAGCAGCGAGACCTATGCCGCTACTGCCACCATGCACGAGAAGTGTCTCGCCCAATGCAAGCCGAGAGCGAGTAAACAGATTGTAGTAAACAGTAAAAAAGTTTTCTGGTATCGCGCCTGCCAGTTGTGCGTCATAGTCCTCAGGCCACGGTAGGCAGTGCCGTTCATGTACCGCTGTGTATTCCGCATAACCTCCACCGTGGGTAAGGGCTGTAACACGATCGCCAGGTCTATAACGACTCGTTTCACTACCGCAGGCTACAACTTCACCCGCCACTTCGAGGCCAGGCAGCGGATTTGCATCAACGGGCGGGTGGTAGTTACCTTGCCGCTGAGCACAGTCGGGTCGGTTAACGCCCGCGACCATATTTCGGATCAAAATCTGATCTGGTGTTGGATCCGGAATGGGTACGGAACAGGGTTTGAGTGCATCAGGACCGCCTGGTTCAGGAATTTCGATTGCAAGCATTGTGTCAGTCATGTTGGTCTGTTTCGGTATTAGTGTATTAGAAAAAGTTCAGAGATAAGGTTTCTAGGAAGTTTGTCAGTTACATCGGAATGATAGTAGCGCTTCGGGGTTAGTGTTGCTGACATGAGAAGTCATAAAGAGAATAGATAACGACGTTGGTTGACAATAAATAGGGATCCCGGCCGGCTTCAACGTCGGGGGTTGTGAAGTACATTATCTAATTGAATGTTCGTTGACTTTGGCGGCACCAGAAAGTATCGAAATCTCTCGGTTCTAGAGTGTGACAGACCGAAGTCGTTACCCTTGATGGTCAGTGTTCGAAACTTGAAACTCGGGAACATTCTGTTGGCATTGGTTAAGCATAGTTCGTCATCAGACAGGCAGACGATTGCGATGCCGTGCTTTTGGATGTCTGATTTGCTGACCCATGGGCTCCACTGGTGGCTTAGATGTTGAAGTACAGAGGGATGATCGATTGAATGAAAGGCAATGCTGTCAGGTGCCATCCAGCCTCCACCGACTAGTCTTAGTTTAGACCCGAACGAATCATGCCACAGGTCCGTTACAGTCGTTGCCAGTTCTTTTCCGGGGAAGCTATAGCGTGATTCGACTCCCCCCTGACTGATGACGCCTAGCATAATTAGCGGTACCACAAAGGCGTATACGATAGAACCGATTACAATCCGTCGACATTGGATTCCAGTCAGATTGAGGGGAAACTGCAAAATTAGCATGATCCCTGCTGTAATGAGTATCGGGCCGCCCCAGCGACTTGAAATGTCTACCCCCAGTATCAAGCCGGGAATTGCGGTGACTAGTAGTGGGAAAAGCAATACTGTGTATGTGAGTCCAGCATTCTCAGGCAGGTTTGGAAGTCTGAGGAGAATAGGCAACCGCCGCGATAGAGAAGAACTGTATGTCGCCAGCATAAAAGCGATCACTGAGGGTAATAGGTAGACAAGTTGTGCAAGGAAGAAGCTGACTGCTTTCCATCGAATTGACAATGAATCTAGGAAGAAATAGTCATTGATGTGCTGAACTGTGCCAATTCTATGTTCGCTGACGTAATCCACATGAACATACAGCAATAGACCAAATACCAGCGCACTCGCATAGGGGCCAAGAGTACGCAGCTGTGCACGTCCCTGGTGAGTAGAAACGATGTAGAGACCAATAGCACCAACTAGGGTTATAGCGTAGTACTTTGTTAACATGCCGATTGCAAGACAAAATCCTAAAACGATCCAATACATCAGCCTTCTTCGGCTTATTGCATAGTAGGCGAATAGCGCCGTCAATGCCCATATGGATATCAACATTGAGCTATGGTTCAGTCGAATACTAAGAAAACTGTAGTACGGAATAAATTCTAGGAGACAAACAGCTGCCAATGCTTGTGCGGGTCTAAGAAACTGCTTCGCGAGTAGATAGATTGCGATAAAAGCGATGGCAATGTTGATCTGTGAGAGGAATAGGTAGCTCCAGTTAGAAATACCGACTAGTTTAAGAAAGCCAGCGACGACCCATGGCAGAAAAGGAGGGTGTAAATTGTAGGAAAGCATCCACTCCTGCCCCCAGGCAAAGTGCATCATGCTGTCACTGTCGAGCTCGTGACGGGTTAGTCCAGGTAGAAGAGTCCACATAACCATATGGACGACCAGAAAAAGCATAAACAGCCAATTAGACTGCCGATCTTTGATGCCGTGGTTCAACATTGCCAGCAGACTATATGTTCTGTGTCATTCGGACAACGCTTTCCGGATAGTCTGTGGTTACTCCCGCGAGTCGCCATTCGATAAGTTGTCTTATTTGGTGACTATGATTCACGGTCCAGCAGTGAATGGGAATGCCTTCAACTCGGGCCTCTTCCACACGACGGTTTGAGAGATCGTGGAAAGAAGGACCCCAGATTCGACCGCCAGCCGCTCGAATTGCAGCTGGTATATTGCCCCCAAAATACGAAAGGTCGAATCCTTCTTGTGTTAGAGAATTTCCTTTGGTTCCGACAGTATCGTAGGTGGGGTCTTGGCTGGTGAGATAGCAGGTGGTTATCTCAGGGCAAAGTTGCTGCACCTGTCGTAGGAGACGCCAGTCAAAAGACTGAACCCAACTACTGTCGACGAGCCCAAGCTTTTCGAGTTCCCGTACTAAGAGCAGGGCGTATTGATCTGGGGGAGGCGTTGCGTGAGGAAGTAATGGGTCCGACTTGACCTCGATATTCAATATCGGTCTACTGGACTGGAGATTGTTGCAAAATTCTGTGACTTCGGACAGGGTGCAGATCGTCTCTCCGTCTACAGGCACTTGGTCGGGAAACTGCCTGGATAGTTCTGAATTAGGATTTACGCGACCAATGTCGAACTGTTTTAGCTCAGCCAGGGTGAGGTCGTAGATGGCAGGTTCATCGTTAGACAGCCATTGTCGTGAGTGATCTCTGGTCATGTCGGCATTGAGCTGCTCATCGTGGTGCACGATAATCTCAGAATCAGCACTAATTCTGACGTCCATTTCGAGACCATCCACGCCTGCCTCGATAGCAAACGCAAACGCCGCTAAGGTGTTTTCAGGGCGATTACCCCTGGCGCCACGATGGCCATGAACCAAAAGTGTTTTCAAGACAAATTTTTCTAGTTAGGCTTGGCACTAGCTCTTTTAATGGTAAGAACTATACCCAAACTTGTGCTGTGACTGTCGAAATCTCTTTATCAAACTAACAGAAAGGTCCAGGCTGTAATATCAATGAATTCAACACATAAGTACCCCGGGAGTGACTGGCTTAAGGATCAAGGTTTCAATATGTTGCAGGTACTTGATACGGCTCGATTACCAGAAGAATTGATTCAGTCACTGATCGAGTTAGGTGTCGAGGTTAGAAAACGTCCTAGACTGGTGATGTTGGGGATGGGGGGGTCAGACCTGTGGAATCGTGTTAAAAAAAACCTCGAAAACAGTCCCGATCCGTTCGATGATGATGCAGTATCGAGCGTGTGCAAACTTGCACTCGAGTTCTGGGAATGTTCAGAGGTAAATCTGCTGTATCCGGGACCACTTCCATTGCCTTTACAGAAACTCGGGCAGTTTGCCGGCTGGAGTTATCCATCTCCAATTGGGATCGATCTGCATCCATGTTATGGGCCTTGGTTTGCTTTTAGGGCTGTTTTTCTGATTAATATTCCACTGGAGCCAAGCGCACAGGA
>ENA-UPTF01001495-UPTF01001495.1-marine-metagenome-genome-assembly--contig:-NODE-1495-length-14626-cov-7.336587_pt1 | contig 14626 bp, 9 predicted proteins | sample MGYA00238166_ERZ767019 | MGnify/ENA primary metagenome ERZ767019 (study PRJEB28930, sample SAMN06266391) | marine metagenome | isolation source: Sea water from 250 m depth | place: Atlantic Ocean | study...
AATGACTTCAAAAAAAGTAAACGATTTAGATCCTCAGGAAACCCAGGAATGGGTAGAGGCAATGGAAGCAGTCATCGAAAGGGATGGTCATGAAAGGGCACAATACCTCCTACGTCAATTGGCTGACCAGGCAGTTTTGTCTGGAGCAGGCAGTCCGTATTCTGCCAATACTCCTTATCTGAATACAATACCACCGGAACTTGAAGTTCGCTCCAAAGGAGTTCAGGAAATAGAACATAAGATTCGCTCAATTATTCGTTGGAATGCAGCTGTGATGGTCATGCGAGCTAATCGTGGTTTAGCAGATTTGGGTGGTCACATCGCCAGTTTTGCATCTTCAGCGACCTTGTACGATGTTGGTTTTAATCACTTTTGGCGTGCACCATGTAAGGAACACGGCGGTGATCTGGTGTTTTTTCAGGGACATTCAGCACCAGGTATTTATGCGCGTGCTTTTTTAGAGGGTAGGCTTAAGGAAGAGCAAATTGATAACTTTCGTCGTGAATCTGAAGGCAAAGGGATCCCTTCATATCCACATCCCTGGTTAATGAAAGACTTTTGGCAGTTTCCGACTGTTTCCATGGGACTGGGGCCAATCATGGCAATTTACCAGGCACGTTTCCTCAAATACCTTCACAACCGTGGTTTAGCAGACACTACCGGACGCAAAGTATGGGTTTTCCTGGGAGACGGTGAAACAGATGAGCCTCAATCTCTGGGAGCTATCGGTCTGGCATCACGTGAAAATTTGGACAATCTTATTTTTGTTATTAACTGCAATTTACAAAGACTAGATGGTCCAGTACGTGGAAACGGAAAAATAATACAGGAACTTGAAGGTGATTTCCGTGGTGCAGGTTGGAATGTGATAAAAGTTGTCTGGGGTTCATACTGGGATCCTTTGCTGGCAAAAGACACTGAAGGTTTTCTGCGTAAACGTATGGAGGAAGCAATTGACGGAGAATATCAGGCTTTTAAAGCAAAAGGTGGAGCATATACCCGAGCTCACTTTTTTGGTAAATACCCTGAATTGCTGGAGATGGTTTCTAATATGTCTGATGAGGACATTTGGAGACTGAACCGTGGTGGGCATGATCCTCACAAAATATACGCAGCATACCATTCTGCAGTAAGTCATACGGGACAGCCAAGTGTAATTCTCGCAAAAACGGTAAAAGGTTACGGGATGGGAGGATCTGGTGAGGCAATCAACATCACTCATTCACAAAAGAAAATGAAAATAGACGATCTGAAAAGTTTTAGGGATCGTTTTCAGGTTCCAATTTCTGATAAAGAAGTGGAACAAATGTCGTTTTACAGGCCTCCTGATGATGCTCCTGAATTGGAATATCTTAAACAGTGCCGCACTGCTCTTGGTGGCCACCTGCCCGCCCGTAGAACAAAAGGAGATTCTCTTGACATTCCCGCATTAACAATTTTCGAGCGATTATTACAGGAAACTGGAGAACGGGAAATATCCACAACTCAGGCACTTGTGCAGGCAATGACGTTATTGTGCAAAGATAAAAACATCGGCCAGCGGGTTGTTCCCATAGTGCCTGATGAAGCAAGAACATTTGGCATGGAGGGAATGTTTCGCCAAATCGGAATTTATGCGCACGAAGGACAAAAATACGAACCTGTCGATCGTGATCAATTAATGTATTACAAGGAGAATCAGAGCGGTCAATTATTGGAGGAGGGCATTACTGAAGACGGCGCCATGTCTTCCTGGATTGCTTCTGCGACGGCCTACAGCAATTCCGGAATGCAGATGATTCCATTTTATATTTTTTACTCGATGTTTGGATTTCAGCGGATTGGAGATTTAGTTTGGGCTGCTGGAGATATGCAGGCACGGGGTTTTTTAATTGGCGCTACTTCCGGACGAACCACACTCAATGGTGAGGGTTTGCAACATGAAGATGGACACAGTCAAATCATGGCTGGAAATGTGCCCAACTGTGTTTCTTATGATCCGACTTTTTCTCATGAATTGATGGTGATTATGCAGAATGGAATGGAACGCATGTTTAAAAAACAGGAGAATGTTTTTTATTACATAACCACAATGAATGAAAATTATTCGCATCCGGGCTTAAGTAAAGGTCAGGAAAAAAACATTGTGAAAGGTATGTATTTGCTGCAAAAAGGTAAAAAGGGGAAAACGAGAGTACAATTGTTTGGTTCCGGATCAATTTTACGGGAAGCGATTGCTGCGGCAGATTTGCTGTCTGCAGATTTTAAGGTGGAGGCGGACATCTGGAGTTGTACCAGTTTCAATCAACTGAAGCGTGACGGCGATGAAGTTTCACGCTGGAACATGCTGCATCCAGATAAAAAACCAAAAATGAGTCATGTTGAAAAATGTCTCTTAGACACAGACGGTCCTGTAGTTGCGGCAACAGATTATGTCAAACTTTTTGCCGACCAGATACGTGCATATGTACCTCGATCTTATTCTGTGCTTGGAACTGATGGATTTGGCAGAAGCGATTCACGTCAAGCCTTGAGAAAGCATTTTGAGGTGGACCGTTATTTCATTGCAGTGGCAGCGTTAAATGCTCTTGTGGAAGATGGGAGAGTTTCATCCAAAACAGTAAAGGCTGCCATCAAAAAATACGGAATTGACCCCAACAAAAATAATCCATTGATGTCCTGAGGAGAAATGTAATGAGTAAAATTAAAGACGTACTTGTTCCTGACATAGGTGAATTCGATGCAGTCGAAGTTATTGAAGTTCTGGTTAAATCGGGAGACGCCGTTTCTGTTGAAGATCCGCTGCTCACAATGGAAAGTGATAAGGCCTCAATGGATGTCCCTTCTCCGTTTAGCGGTACAGTAAAGACTGTAAAAATAAAAGCTGGAGACAAAGTTTCACAAAACGACCTGATCCTTACTTTAGTGGTAAAAGAACTTGAAACTGCAGTTACGGAAACTTCTGCTGAAACAGAAAATTCTGAAGCAACTGCACCGGAAACTAAGGATATTGTCTCCACAAGAAAATCTGAATCAACAAGCTCTGGGACTGTTTCCAAAGAACCGGCACGGCGTCCACCACCAATAGTGATGTCGGTTAACCAGAAATCATTTTTGCGTGCACATGCCAGTCCTTCGATCCGTAAATTTGCCCGCGAATTAGGTGTTGACCTGAGTCAGGTCCATGGTTCCGGCCGCAAAGAACGTATCACAAAAGAAGATGTTCAGGAATTTGTCAAGCAGGCTTTGGGAGGAACAGCTTCCGGAACTGCTGCTGCCGGATCAGGAATTCCGGCAATGCCTGAAATAGATTTCAGCAAATTTGGTCCTGTAGAAATTAAACCGCTTTCCAGAATACGGAAAAAAGCTGCTGTAAATTTGCATCGAGGATGGCTGAACTTACCAATCGTGACGCATCATGATGAGGCTGATATAACTGAACTCGAAATTTTTCGAAAATCTCTCAAAGACGAAGCGGTAAAAAAGGGTGTGAAGGTAACTCCTCTTGTTTTTTTACTCAAAGCATGTGCTGTGGCAATTCGGAAGCATCCAAATTTCAACTCATCCTTGACTGCAGACAAGGAAAATTTGGTGTTGAAGAAATATCTTCACATTGGAGTGGCAGTGGATACTCCGGACGGCCTGGTGGTTCCTGTGATAAGGGATGTGGAACAGAAAGGTTTGCTGGAACTGGCCAAAGAACTGGGTGAAGTTAGTGAAAAAGCTCGAGCAAAGAAACTAAAAACCAACGACATACAGGGCGGTTGTTTCAGCATTTCCAGTTTAGGCGGAATTGGCGGAACAGCTTTTACACCTTTGGTGAATGCTCCGGAAGTTGCAATTCTCGGTGTAACGCGTTCGCGTATGATGCCTGTCTGGAACGGTAAAGAATTTTTGCCGCGCCTGATGCTGCCAATGGATTTGACTTATGATCACCGTGTGATTGATGGAGCACAGGCGGCTCGATTTATGGTAGACTTGTGCAAAATTTTGTCAGATATGCGGAGAATGTCGTTATGAGTCTCATTGAAGTAAAGGTTCCGGATATTGGCGATTTTGAGGATGTTGAAATTATTGAAGTAATTTGCAATGTAGACGATAAGGTTGCACTGGAGGATCCGCTGATTTCTGTGGAAAGCGACAAGGCAACCATGGATGTTCCCTCACCGGTTGCGGGAATAATCCGTGAAATAAAAGTTAAAGCAGGAGATAAAGTTTCTGAGGGCAGCCTGATTTTGAAATTGGAGACAAAGGAATACGCAAAAGTTAAAAGCCAAAAATCTGAAAAAATCCCGCCATCCCAAAATTCGAAACCAGATTCTCAATCGAAGACGCTCAAAACTGCAAAATCCTTTTCCGGAAAAGAAGATATGACATGCGATGTGCTCGTGCTGGGTTCCGGACCTGGAGGATACACCGCAGCTTTTCGTGCAGCGGATTTAGGTCAGGAAGTAATTTTGGTGGAACGCTACAATCGTATTGGTGGTGTGTGTTTGAATGTTGGCTGTATTCCGTCAAAGACACTGTTACATGCAGCAAAAGTCATTGACGAAGCTGAATCGATGAGTGCACACGGAGTATCTTTTGGAAAACTAAAAATTAATATTGACCAGTTGCGTGAGTGGAAAGACGGAATTGTAAACCAGTTAACCGGAGGTCTGAAGAGCATGGCCAAACAGCGCAAAGTGCAAATCATTACCGGCATGGGTGAGTTCATGGACCCTAACCATCTTTGCGTTACTGACGCTGATGCAAATAAAAATACAATTCATTTTGAAAATGCGATTATTGCAGCAGGTTCTCTGCCGGTGAAGCTCCCCTTTCTTCCGGAAGATTCACGTATTATAGATTCAACCGGTGCATTGGAGCTTACTGAAATTCCAGAGCATCTGCTGGTAATTGGAGGAGGTATTATAGGTCTGGAAATGGCTACTGTTTATCATGCTCTAGGTTCAAAAATATCCATTGTTGAAATGCTTGATGGCTTGATGGCCGGTGCAGACCGGGATTTAGTTCGCCCTTTTCAAAAAAGAATATCCAAACAGTATGAAAATATCTGGCTTGAAACACGGGTAACAAAGGTAGAAGCCCTCAAAAAAGGAATGAAAGTTTTTTTTGAAGGTAAAAATGCACCGGGCAAGCCTCAGATATTTGACTGCATTCTCAGTTCAGTAGGACGTACCCCAAATGGATTCCGGATTGGTGCAGAAAAAGCTGGGGTAGCAGTTGATGAGGTTGGATTTATTGCGACTGATTCGCAAATGCGTACAAACGTTTCTCATATTTTTGCGATTGGTGATATTGTAGGCCAGCCGATGCTGGCACATAAAGCGACACACGAAGCAAAAGTTGCTGCAGAAGTTATTTCAGGAATGAAAAGGCATTTTGATGCCCGGACGATTCCGTCTGTAGCATATACTGATCCGGAAGTTGCCTGGGCAGGTATTACTGAAGAAGAAGCAAAAAAGCAGGGCATTGCTTACGGAAAAGGAAATTTCCCCTGGGCTGCAAGTGGACGCAGTTTATCTTTGGGACGCAGTGAAGGCATGACTAAAGTCCTTTTTGAAGAAGACACAAACAGAGTCATTGGAGTAGGGATTGTCGGGCCAAATGCTGGAGATTTGATTGCAGAAGGTGCTCTGGCGATTGAGATGGGATGTGATGCAGAGGATCTAAGTTCAACGATTCATCCGCATCCGACACTTTCGGAAACAGTGGCCTTTGCCGCAGAGGCTTTTGAAGGAACAATCACTGATCTCTACATTCCAAAAAAGAAAAGAAACAGCACATCATAGTGCAAGGCAGCAAAATATTTGTGGTTTAAAAAAGAACTCGACAGTCACGAGTTTTATCGTGTCATCCCGAACATGTGTGAGGGATCTTATACGATATTAGCACTTTATCAGATCTCTCCCTTCGGCAGAGATGACATGTTGTAGTTAATAATATCAGTATATTACGAAAATTAATATCTCACTGAAAAAATAATTGATTCAGAAATATTTTTTTTTTTATAAAAACACTTGACAATGTATTGAATATTGGCGAAGTTGAAGTATCCTAATTATTAATAGCACAATTCTAGATCAAGCAGTTCCACAGTAGACAATACCTTACCTACGTTGTTTTTATTAATCACTATATCCACTTTTTGTAATTGAAGTTGTTGCAAATACGTTGAAATTTATCATCCTTCCATTTAACTAAACACATCAGGAAATGGTCTCTAAGATTAAGGGATCCTATCATTGATTAACCTCCGAATAAACCTCACATGTCTAAAAGCAGGCCTGAAAATGGCGACAGCAATAATTCAAAAAGAAATTCAGATAATTCATCCAAGCCAAATACACTCAATTTAATTGAGTTGAAGAAAAAAGATATCAATTCACTGATTAAGATTGCACGCGAATATGATATCGAAAATGCAAACAGTATGAGGGGGCAGGAACTGCTCTTCGCGCTTTTGCAGGCCCAGACGAAACGCAAAGGGATAATTTACGGAGCAGGAGTTTTGGAAGCCCTTCCGGACGGGTTCGGATTCCTGAGAGCACCGGATTACAACTACCTCCCGGGACCAGACGATATTTATGTTTCACCTTCACAGATAAGGCGTTTTAATTTACGGACAGGCGATACAGTTGCGGGGCAAATCAGGCCGCCAAAAGAGAGCGAACGTTATTACGCTCTGCTTAAGGTCGAAGAAATTAATTTCCGTGACCCAAATAAAGCATTCGAAAAAATTCTTTTTGACAACCTCACTCCTCTCCATCCAAACGAACACCTCAATCTTGAACGAAAAGATAATGATTTGACCACAAGGGTCATTGACCTTGTTTCGCCAATTGGGAAAGGCCAGCGCGGAGTGATTGTTGCTCCGCCAAGAACCGGTAAAACAATGATTCTGCAGTCAATAGCAAACAGTATCACTGAAAATCATCCTGAAGTGGATTTGATTGTTTTGTTAATTGACGAACGACCTGAGGAAGTGACAGATATGCGTCGTTCCGTAGATGGAGAAGTGGTTGCCTCAACTTTTGATGAACCGGCAACGCGGCACGTACAGGTTTCTGAAATGGTTTTGGAAAAAGCAAAACGACTTGTTGAACATCAGCGTGACGTTGTAATTTTGCTGGACTCAATAACGAGGCTGGCACGGGCCTACAATACAGTCATTCCTCCAAGCGGAAAAATTCTTTCCGGAGGAGTTGATTCCAACGCACTTTTTAAACCTAAAAGATTTTTTGGTGCAGCCAGAAACATTGAAGAAGGCGGATCTTTGACCATTATTGCAACCGCGCTGATTGATACTGGCAGCAGGATGGACGAAGTGATTTTTGAGGAATTCAAAGGTACAGGTAATATGGAACTTGTACTTGACCGGAAACCTGTTGAAAAACGGATCTTTCCTGCAATCGATCTCAGCAAATCCGGAACACGCAAAGAGGAACTGCTTGTTGAAAAAGCTGACCTTGACCGTATTTGGGTCTTACGTAAAGTTCTCTCTCAATTGAATGTAGTCGAGGCTCTGGAATTTCTCATTGATAAAATGGAAAAATTCAAAGAGAATGTGAACTTTCTCAATATGATGGATAAATAAAACAAAAAGTAAATTGCAGACAGCAAATACATTTTAACTTAAACCTGAAATCTTAAAAAACTTAAATCGTAAAAACGAAAAATGAAATTAAATATTCACCCGGAGTATAAAGAAACCTCATTCCGCTGTGCCTGTGGAGCGACTTGGGAGACACAGTCTACAAAGGGCGGTGAAACAACAGTTGAAATTTGTTCAAACTGTCATCCGTTTTTTACTGGATCAGCACAAAATTTTGTTGATAGTGCAGGTCGAATTGAAAAGTTTAAACGTCGTTACAACCGGGCCTGACCCGAGATGCTGGAAAAACTTGCGGAAATAAATGAACGCTTCGAAAATCTGACGCACGAACTCGGACAATCCGACGTGACTCAGGATCAGGAGCGTTACCGGAAGTTGAGTCAGGAACATTCTGGTCTGCAGGAAATTGTTGAGTGTTATCACCGATATCTTGAAATCCAGCAAGAACTCGATGATAACCGCGAATTAGCAGACGCGGATAATGAAGATCAGGAAATCCGTGAAATGGCCAGTCAGGAAATTCCGGAACTCGGCCGACAGTTGGAAGAGTTGGAAAAGCAAATCCAACTTTTACTCCTTCCAAAAGATCCAGACGATTCCCGTAATATCATAATTGAAATTCGTGCAGGCACAGGTGGCGATGAAGCAGCTCTCTTTGCCCGGGACCTTTTTCAAATGTACGCACATTATGTTGAAGCACGTAAATGGAAATTGAAACTGCTCAACGAAAGCAAAAATGATCTTGGTGGTTTCAAGGAAATCACTTTTTCAATAGAGGGCAAAGATGTATTCAGCCGCTTGAAATTTGAGGGTGGTGTACATCGTGTACAGCGGGTTCCCAAAACTGAAACGCAGGGACGTATCCACACTTCTGCTGCAACTGTAGCGGTGTTGCCGGACGTAGATGATGTTGAGATTGAGATCAATCCCGGAGATTTACGGATTGATGTTTATCGATCATCTGGGCCGGGTGGACAGAGCGTGAACACCACTGATTCTGCAGTTCGGATTACCCATATTCCAACCGGACTGGTTGTCATTTGTCAAAATGAAAAATCCCAGTTAAAAAATAAAAACCAAGCCTTAAAGGTCCTGCGGGCAAGGCTCTATGAAAAGGAACTTGAAGCCCAACAATCTGCAACCGCAGAACAACGCCGAGGTATGGTTGGAAGCGGTGACAGGAGCGAACGTATCCGGACCTATAATTTCCCCCAGGGCCGTCTTACCGATCACCGGATCAATCTCACTCTCTACAAACTTGAAGAAATTTTGCTCGGTAAGTTGGAACAGGTGATTGATCCCTTATTGTCTCATCATCAGGCAGAATTGCTCAAAGCATCTTGAGTATTTCCCAGTTTACAGTATAAAGTTAAGCGCTTCTTTATAAGCTTGATTTGTTTGTAGATAAAACCCAAAACACATAACCATAATCCAATCCACTAAAATGGCTTTTGAAACCCTGCTCAGTCCACTGAAAGTCGGCAGCATTACCCTGAAAAACAGAGTTATGATGGGTTCAATGCATACCGGACTTGAAGAACATCCTGATGGTTCATCTCGTCTGGCGGCTTTTTATGCAGAAAGGGCCAGGGGAGGCGTGGGACTCATTGTAACCGGGGGCTTTGCGCCAAATGCAGCAGGTCGTGTTTTTGAAGAAGGTGCAGAATTAGTTTCGGAAGATCAATTGGATTTTCACCAACCGATTGTAGAGGCAGTTCATGAAAACGGCGGTAAAATAGTTTTGCAGATTTTACATACAGGGCGTTACGGGCTCCTGGAAAATTGCGTTGCGCCATCCCCAATAACTGCGCCAATCAACTTTTACCGTCCCAAAGAATTAACCCATGAAGAAATTTTACAAACCATAGAAGATTTTGTGCGTTGTGCAAAACTGGCACAAAAAGCCGGTTATGACGGCGTGGAAATAATGGGCTCTGAAGGCTATCTGATCAACCAGTTCATTGCCAAATGTACAAATCAACGCAGCGACGATTGGGGGGGGTCTTACGAAAACCGGATCAGGTTTCCACTCCGGATTGTGGAGCGGGTTCGGGAAGAATCCGGAGAAGATTTCTTGATTATATTCCGCCTTTCTTGTCTTGATTTAGTTGAAGACGGAAGCAGTTTTGAGGAAGTTGTTGAACTTGGACAGCGTGTAGAAGAGGCAGGAGCGTCGCTGATCAATACCGGAATCGGCTGGCATGAAGCACGGATTCCGACAATTGCCATGATGGTTCCCCGTGCAGCATTTGCCTGGCTAACAGGCAGGTTGCGTCCTCATCTTAATATTCCGATCGTGACTTCCAACCGCATAAACGATCCGTATGTGGCAGAGAGTCTCTTGCGAGACGGGCTGGCGGACATGGTCTCGATGGCCCGTCCATTTTTGGCTGATGAAAATTTTGTCAACAAAACTGCAGAGGGACGTCCGGAAGAAATCAACACCTGTATTGCCTGCAACCAGGCTTGTCTGGATCATATTTTTAAAATGGAAACAGCAACTTGTTTAGTTAATCCGCGTGCAGGACATGAAACCGAATTAAACTACGGAACTGCAAGCATTCCAAAATCTATTGCAGTGATTGGAGCAGGTCCAGCCGGAATGACGGCTGCCTACATTTCTGCCATGCGTGGACACCGGGTCACTTTGTTTGACCGGCGACCTGAACTTGGCGGTCAAATCAACTTAGCAGTGAAAATTCCCGGGAAACAGGAATTTTTTGAAACACTCCGCTTCTATCAAGTAATGCTGGAAAAGTATGGAGTGGAATTAAAGCTGGGGCAGACTGTTGATGCCGAAACTCTTAATTCAGGAACATTTGATCTTGTTGTGTTGGCAACCGGAGTAAAGCCTCGAGAATTGGAACTGGATGGAATCGATCATCCTAAAGTTCTGAGCTATCTGGATGTTTTAGACAAGGAACGAGTAGTTGGACAAAAAGTTGCTGTAATCGGAGCAGGAGGAATCGGTATTGACGTAGCGCATTATCTGACCGCGCAAACTCCTTTCTCGGGTGAAGTTCCGGAGTATTTACAGGGCTACGGGATTCTCGATTCGGAAACAGCCTTGGCTCTCCGGAAACCTAAAAAACGTGAAGTTACGGTTTTACAGCGTTCTGCAGACAAAATAGGCAAACGGCTTGGAAAAACTACAGGCTGGGCACATATCCAAACTTTAAAATCACACGGTGTACAACTCCTTCCGGGTGCAACTTATCTTAAAATCGACGATTCCGGACTGCATGTGCGAGTTGCTTTGAAAAAAGGTGAAGAACCAAAAGATATTGTGTTTGAAGTGGACAATGTGATTGTTGCCGCAGGACAGGAGCCAAGACGGGAATTGGAAACTTCTTTACGCAAAGCTGGATTCGAGGTACACGTAATCGGCGGAGCCAAAGCTGCGCTCGGACTTGACGCAAAAACCGCAATCAGCGATGGTGCAGAATTGGCGGCAAAACTTTGAAAAATTTTAAGGCCTGCACGGATACTTTCTCAAAAAGCTAAGTTTGGAGCACTCATTGAACACTCAGTATTGGCAATGATCGCCAGTCAAAAAAATGAACCTTGGCCCCTGGATGTTACAATTAAGCACAAAAATGAGTCCGGTCTTACCGCTCCTTCGATTGTGAATATGAAGTTGTTCACACTTGATTACAGGTTAATTCTAAAGAATGTCGGCCACTTATCAAAAGCAGATCAGGAACTAATCAAACAGAACCTCTCGACGAAATTTGGTTAAACTTAACAGATATTTTTTCAAAATACAGTTGCAGACATTCGCCTATAAACTACAAAATGAGATCAACTAAAATAATACATATCGTTTCCTGTCATGCTGAGGGAGAAGTCGGTGATGTTATAGTGGGTGGAGTGAATCCACCGCCGGGAGACAGTATTTGGGAACAATCCCGCTGGATTGAGCAAGATCAGACTTTGCGCCGCTTCGTTTTGAATGAACCGCGGGGCGGAGTATTCAAACATGTAAATTTATTGGTTCCGCCTAAAAGTGAAAAAGCGGATTTCGGTTTCATTATCATGGAACCGGAACACACGCCTCCCATGTCCGGGTCAAATTCAATTTGTGTTGCCACAGTTTTGCTGGACAGTGGAATGATTCAGATGGAGGAACCTGAAACCTCTTTTTATCTTGAAGCTCCAGCAGGATTATTGCAGGTCAAAGCACAATGTGAAAACGGTAAGGCTGTGAGTATTGAAATTAAAAATGTAGCTTCGTTTGCGGACAAACTGGATGTAAAACTGGAGGTGTCCGGATTGGGAACTCTTACTGTGAACACCGCTTACGGGGGTGACAGTTTTGTGATTGTGGACGCAAAGTCACTGGGGTTTGAAATAATTCCGGATGAAGCCCGTGACCTTGCGGAAACTGGAGCCAAAATAACTGCTGCAGCCAATGAGCAAATAAAATTTCGACATCCAGTGCAGCAGGATTGGAACAAAATTTCTTTTTGCCAGTTTACGCTGCCTGTTGAAATTAAAGATGGAATTCTTAGCGGCCGAAACACGGTTGCTATTGATCCAGGGAAGTTGGACAGATCACCTTGCGGAACTGGTTGTTCTGCAAGAATGGCAGTAATGTATTCCAGGGGAGAAATGCAGGTGGGAGATCATTTTACTGCAACCTCAATTATTGACTCAAGGTTTGACTGCACAATCAGGGAAAGTACAAGTATTGGTGAAACGAAGGCGATTATTCCGACAATTCGCGGGCGGGGTTGGATAACAGGTACACATCAGTTAATGTGTGATCCGGAGGATCCATGGCCTTCTGGATATCGTCTGACAGATACATGGCCGAAACAGAAAATTAATAAATAGTATCAAAATTGCTGATTATCAATTCTCAAACAAAAACTTTCCGCTCCGAGCGGCTTTTACCTGCCACTCCTCTTCCTCTTCTTTCCACCAAACGGTTTGCTCCCCTGCTGATAATTGAGTTTTAACTTTTGCTGAGTTGAGCAATTGCAGCGGATTTTCGGCTGCCCAGCTTACGGCTTCTTTCAAAGGCATCTCATACCAGTTAATTACGTTACGCACACACTGATCCAGCGTTACAGCAGAACCTACGGGTCGGGATGTTTGCGGGTCTAAAATGACGGGTTCCGTTTCACGCTGCAATTCAGAATTTCCTAACTTGTAACGTCCTTGAGGCGCCGCTGCTCCGGCTGTAGCGTCTGTTACCAGAATCACCCGCTCAGTACATTTTGCTCTTAGATAGACTTTCAACACATCCGGGGAAAGATGATAACCGTCCGCAATAAAACTGGCGCTTAGTCTGTCCTCACTCAATTGTGTTATGATAGGATTATTGTTTTTGTGCAGCTCCGGACAGGTGCCGTTTCCCAGGTGTGTTGAAAGTCTTGCACCTGCATCTACAGCTTGTTGGATGGTTTCATTGTCAGCGGCTGTGTGTCCTAAGGAAACAATGATTCGATCCTGAACTAAATTTTCAATGAAAGCTATAGCACCTTCAACTTCAGGAGCCAACGTCACCAGCCGGATATTACCTCCGGCAGCTTGTTGCAGACGCAAAAACATTTCCGGATCAGCCGCACACATAGCCTCAACCGGGTGACAACCGGAATATCCGGGAAGTTTTGATAGAAAGGGCCCTTCCAGATGATAGCCGGCTACCATGGTTTTTGCTAATCGAGAGGAGTTTCTTGCTTTTTCTAGAGCCGAAAAGCATGTATGCAAATGTGTCTCAGATCCAGTAATGATTGTGGGCAGACAGGCCGTCACTCCCGTGGCCAGCATTGCTTCAAGAGACAGTTGAAGAGAATCTGAAGTGAGGCCGGGTGAGTTGAAATCCACCCCTGCAAAACCATTTACCTGTATATCAACCATTCCTGGAGTTTCCACCCATTTGTTTGCTTTACTTTTAAACATAGAGGTAGTTAAGTCTGCAGTAGGTAATTCGATAAACGCCATGTATTTCTTTTGCCTTAGTTAAAACCCCCAAATAATCATCCTAAAGAGCGGTAGTCCGGTGTCTCCGTACCGGGGAGGTAAAGATTAATTTTAGGGTTAGTATTTTGTTGTATGCTTGTTTTAATAGTAACGTTGCCAGTCCAGTTTGTTTTTTTCAATCCACTTGTAATGATCTTTGAATGTCAATAAATAGGCGGACTCTTCGTCAAGAACTACAGTTACACGGGGATGCATCTGTAGAATCGAGGCTGGACAACTGGCAGAAATTGGACCCTCAATCATCTTCCGGATCGCATCTGCCTTCTTTGCACCATTGGCCAGCAACAGGCAATGACGGGATTCCATGATGGTGGCAATGCCCATAGTCACCACATGGCGCGGGACTTCCTCCAGTTTGTCAAAGTAGATTGAATTATCCTGTATGGTTTGCTCACTGAGAATTTTTACCCACGTGCGTGAGGCAAAAGAGCCGGTGGGTTCGTTAAAACCGATATGGCCGTTGGCACCTATACCGAGTACCTGCAGATCAATTCCGCCCACGTTTTTGATTTGCTGTTCATATTTGCGGCAGGACTCCCGCAGGTCTTTTGCGTTACCATCCGGAAGGTGTACCCGCTCCCGGTTAATATCCAGATGATCGAATAAATTGATCATCATGTAATAATAATAGGAGCGTTCATCTTCACGGGGCAATCCCGCATATTCATCTAGATTGAAAGTTGTACATTTTTGGAAACTTAATTCTCCGGACTCTTTCATCCGGATTAATTCATGATACATTCGGAGCGGTGTTCCTCCAGTAGCCAAACCCAAAACAGGATTTTCTTTTGAATTAATAATTTTTTTGACAACACTTGCGGCCACCTCAGCCCCGGCTTCCAGGGAATCACGAATAAGTATTTCCATATTAAACCTCAAGTAAATACATATTTTATTGACAATATGTTTATCTTTAAATACTGTACTGGACTATACAAGATAGGTTAGTGTGTGTCCATTTATATTTTTGAGAAAATACAATGATTTCGATAGGAATTGATGGAGGCGGTTCCACCTTGCGGGTTGGGATTTTTACTGAAA
>ENA-UPTF01001497-UPTF01001497.1-marine-metagenome-genome-assembly--contig:-NODE-1497-length-14621-cov-6.279290_pt1 | contig 14621 bp, 11 predicted proteins | sample MGYA00238166_ERZ767019 | MGnify/ENA primary metagenome ERZ767019 (study PRJEB28930, sample SAMN06266391) | marine metagenome | isolation source: Sea water from 250 m depth | place: Atlantic Ocean...
ATTGATCCTTCAAGAGTAGCTTTGTAAAGATCTTGAAGTGGTTTATCCTCCATCATATCATTATAAGACATATCTGAACCCATAACCGATTGTCTAAGCATATGACCAGAGATCTGAATGACACGATCTGTTTGGGGGGAATATGTCCAAAGCTTATCATCTAATTTCAACATTTTGGTTCCTGCTTCTCTAGGAGGTGACAAATATTCTGTAAAGGCTTGATCTATGCCCACTACCCAACTTCTAGATTCAATGGTTCTTGTGGCTCTTCTTCCATTTACAATCATTTTACTTTTCATTATTCGACTTTTTGCATTCAAATTTTTATCCATAGCAACAATAATTTCTTCAATTGTAATCTCATTTGATTGACCAAATAATAAACTGAATAATAATAATGATAATCTTATTGTCATGTTTCAAGATCCTTAAACAATTGCGCCATTTCTCTTTTGTAAACTGCCACCCCGGCCAGCATAGTACCGAAAACAGTGGCCAACACACCCGGGAAAAAACCTATGTAGAAAAGATCTGAAGTTACTTGTGCATAAAAAACATTAGGCATAATAATTGATGAATTTGATAGCGCTTCTATACCTTTAGTATAATCTATTCCATTAACTTGAACGTAATAAGTAATTGCTATTCCTATTCCAGTCCCAAGAATGGTACCAATAATACCAATAATTAAGGCTTCAGTAATTAAGGAACGATAAACATGCCCTTTGGGTTCTCCTATCGCTAAACGAAGACCAACTTCTCCATAGCGACGCAGGCCATTCATCAGCCCCATATTCCATAGAACAACCATAACAACTATCAAAAATATACTGCCCATGATTGCCAACATTGCATTACTGATATCTACCATGCTTCCCATTTGATTTCCATCTCTAAGAGCAAGCATAATGGGGCTAAACATATCAGAACTATCACTATTTACTGCATTAAAGCTGGTCCTCAAATCAACAGTTTTTTTATCATCATAATATAAATCATGATAAAACCCAAAAATGGCAGAAGCAGCATTATTCATATCTAAAGCGTTCCTTGCACCAGAAATATCTACTAACATCATTTGCCTATCTGTTTGCCCTTTTCTCAAATTAAATGTTCCTGTAACATAAAAATTATAGGTAGCAAAAGCGTTATCCATGGTTGATCCAATAAATGTAACTTTTTCACCAATTGAAACATTGAGTTGATCTGCAAGCTTTGAACTAATTATAGCATCATTGCTCCGAGAAGGTAAATTGCCTTCTGTAAGACTTTTTTTCAATTCCCAAATTTCAACTTGCCTTGATTCTTCAGAAAAAAAATCAATCCCCATAGCAATTACAGGTCCTTGAGCTTTGGTTTCACCATTTTTATCCGGGACATCTAAAAGACCTGCAAATGTAATTCTAGGTGTCCAAAAAAATCCTGGATATTCAATTTCCAATTTCTCAATCAATTCCCCCGAGCCAAGTAAGGCTAGATCATTTGGCATGAGTTCACTTTCTTCATTGTAAGCCCGTGTAACAATTTTTTCATGTCCGGTTAGCATGACTGCGGTATCTAGCAGCATACTGTTCATCACTCCTCGCATAAAACCACTACCAAATACGACTAATGCAACCGTTAAAGAAATAACTAGTAACGGGAAGAAACTTCGTGTGCGATCGCGCATTAATCCTTTTGATAAAAACCTAATCATGCAATTGCTTTGCCTCGAAGAGCATCGGTGGGTTTCATATGAGAAATTTTTCGCGATGGCATATAGCTAACAATTAAAACAATAATTGATACTAAAATCGTTGTTGAAAGGATAAGTCCAATAGAATAAACCGGGATAAGTCGTTTAGCCATAATTAATCCCATTTCAGAATAATCAATAGGAAGGGGAATTCCACTTGTGCCAAAATACCATAAGACAGGTCCAAATATTATTAATGTTGCAATTACTGACAATATTGCATTTAACCCACCCTCAAGAGTAAATAGACTTACAACTCTTAAGCGAGTCATCCCCAATGCCATAAGTGTACCAATCTCTCTACCTCTTCTAAATATTGATAATACTTGAGCATTAAAAATACCCATCGCTGCTAATGCTAATAAAATCATAAACATGATTTGTGCGCCAGGCTTATCAGCTTCAATCATTGCCTCCATATCCTGGACAAGATAATTTACATCTTGATTAATCCACTCTCCTTTATTATTAACCTCGGTTAAACCCTTATTATAGGTTACATATGTTGCTTGATCTTCCATTGCAAGCATTGATTGGGCTATATCAAGGGGTATCCATATATGGCCCATATCTATTTTAAAATTTTGACTATCCATGATATAGACAACAGTGCCTTCATCGGCATCATAAGTACTATTCACATCTAACCACCGAATGGTAAAAGAATCTCCAACATTAAGCTTCGTATCGTTTGCCATCCCTTTACCTATCAAAACGGGGATAGTCCCATCATCAAAACCATTTAATGATTGTGTGGGCATATTAACAATATTTTGATCTGGCGGAATTCCTTTTAATATAGCCGGCATAATACGGCCGCCCGGGTAAATAGAAACTTGACTTACTAAAACTGGAAAAGCTTTTTGTTGATTAACAAGCATCTTTATTTCATTTGGAATAACAGAATGTGCATCTTCAAAAGACATTGGATCAAGAGGATCATAATTTGGGTGCCAGTATGCACCACCAGCAATTTCAGTATCAATCGTTACATTCTTAGCATGTTGAAGCATTCCGTCATACATACCTGACATCAATAAAATGACAAAAAAAGAAAACGATGTAACAAAAACATTCAATATTGTCCGTAACCTTGCGCCAAGTAAATTTTTCAAAGCTATTTTGATTAACATAATTTTTTAGTTAATTATATTTTGGATTTTTTATTTCATCATCTTTTTTTATTTGTCCATCATCTAAGTATACAATCCTTTTTAAATAACCCATGATTTTTTCATCATGTGTAGCAAAAACAAAAGAAGTGGACAAATCTTTATTTAGTTTCACTAATATCTGCATAATATGGTGTGAATTTTCAGCATCTAAGTTTGCAGTTGGCTCATCAGCCATAATAAGTGCGGGTTCATGGACAATTGCCCTTGCAATAGCAGTGCGCTGACACTCACCACCGCTTAACATATTTGGTTTAGAATCACGTTTATCAGTTAGTCCTACCCATTCAATAGCTTGATTTACTTTTTTTGCTCTTTCATTTGAATCAATTTTATTTAGTATAAGAGGAAGCTCTACATTTTCAAATACAGTATATACTGGAAGAAGGTTATAGCTTTGAAAAATAAACCCCATATATTTACGCCGGACCGTTGCTCTTTCATTATGTGATGTGTTATCCATTGAATTCCCTAAAACACTAACATTGCCTTCTGTTGCCGAATCTAATCCACCAATAATATTTAATAATGTTGTTTTACCTGATCCGGATGGTCCAACTAAGCCCGTGAATTCTCCCTCATTTAGAGTTAAATCAATATTTTTTAAAGCAGAAAAATAATCACCACCAACAGGGAAGCGTTTTGTCACATTATTAATTATTATTACACTATTTTTTTTGTTCATGATTTTCCTAGTGGTTGTATATAACTGTAAATCCCAGGACATTACCTAATCCTGATAGGTTTGTGGGCAGATAGTCTTGATATTGCCTATAATCATTTATTCTGGGATTCGCAGATAATGAAAAATTCAAACTAAAACGATCATAAGTTATTCCCCATCGTAAATAATAATATGATTGGCTTCTCTCCCAATCCAATTGTGCAACCGCCATAACTTGATGAAGTAAGCCAATAGGCACTGACGCCATTAAAACAGAATAAGTTTCATTAATATTTTTTATTGAATCCAAAATAATATTGTTTTTAGGGCTACCATTAATTTGCATGGTTTCTATCATTATTAATACACCATTATATATAGGTAATGTATAATCTGCTCCTATTGTTGCAAGGTTATATAAATCATTGGTTGAAAAGAACGAAGCACCTTCAAACCAAAACCCAATTAATCCATCATATCTATAATCAAGTGCAATTCTAGAATGTGAACCTGACATAATAATTGGTAGTAACCCTAATTGATTTATGACTTCAGTTTTATTCTGATGGATAGTAAAACCCCAATCTCCAGAATTACCGGATAACTCAGTTCGTACACCATAAGAATATTTTTCAGAGCCAGTATCCATTACCCAAGTCCACAAAGACAAAAAATTATTTGGAAAATATTTCAACCTGAATGATTCAACACCATCTGTTTGACCAGTTGGATCCCTTGGATCAATAGTATCAAACCAAGAGGTGGGACGTAATATTTGGGCTGGACCAAATGCTATTTTTTGTAAGCCCAATCTTGCTTCAAGTTTATCTGTTGAATATCGAATCCACCATCTATATGGTTTGTCATAACTACTCAATAATGCTTGATCTGAATAGATCCGATTAATTTTGTGAGCCCATTCTATATCAATTAGTCTTTCATTTGATAAATTTTTAAAAATAGATAAAGTTGGTATATATCCAAGTTGATTTTGCAATGATGATTGAGTTTCTAATGGATTTTCAAAAAATTGATTATTTGACCAAAATTGACCTTTGAGAAAAAAATTTTGTGCAGTTAATGTTTGATTAATATTTGTAAACAAAAAGTGAATTAATATTATTATACAAAAATTATTTTGCTTCATCATTCAATATTGCTTAATTCACTTTTCATCATTTTACCAATTGCATGATCTGGTTTTAAAATTAATCCTCTATTAAGATACAGCGCAGCATTCTTATAATCTTTTTGCCTTATGTTTACAGCTGCTAAATAAATATAACTCTCAACAATTGAAGGGTCTAATTCAATTGCCCTAACTAGGTGTTGTTCTGCTACACCATAATTTTTCATTTTATATAAAATGTCTCCTATCCCAAGATGTGCCGATGCATTATGAGTATTGATTTCTAATGATTTCATATAAGCTTCCAATGCAATGTCAAATTGACCATTACTTGCTTGAGAATTTGCTAAGCCGGCCCAACCGCTCCAATCTGATTGATTCATTTTTACTACTTCACCATAAGTTTTTACAGCATTTAAAAAATCATCATCCAATAAATAGGTGGATGCTAAGCCTTTGCGAGCTTTCTGATTATTAGGCCATATAGTTAATGATTTATTATAGACTTTTATAGATTCAGAAAAGTTTTTTTGGTGCGATAAGTTCTGTGCCCTATATGCTAAAGCGATTGACCATCGTGATCTTATTTTACTCTGATCTTTACCTGATTTTGACAAAACATTGATTATATATGTTGACAAATTATTTTTATAATCACTTAACAAATCTAAATAGGCTAATGATACACTCTTGATATCTAAGTCATCAATAGTTGCAAGACTTTTAAGCTTTGTAATTAGTAAATCATCATAACGATTTTCATGGCGTGACATATAAGCTGTTGCAAGACCTGCAAAAAGTTGTGGATTAGGATCAGAACTATTTCCGATTAAATTAACTAAATCCTTCATTGATTGATTGCCATCTAAAAATGATAATAGATTGGATTCTAATCTATTTAATGGTTTCAATTCTCCATACCACTCCATTATTTGCGTGCTTATATCATTGTTGGATAATTCCGAATGGCATTGAATACATGCATTAGTAATGCCAAATTTTTGGTCTAAATCAGGTCTGGGTATTGATATGGTGTGATCTGCCCTTGAAAATTTTAGATAATCACCCACAGCGCGATGTTGTTGAAATGGCATATGACATGAAGTACACTGGCTTCCTAATGAGTTTTCATTATGGAAAGTATGATTTGAAATATCCAATGATATTGAAATATGACATGAAGTGCACTGACCATTATCAAATCGACCTTTTAAAGGATTTCTGTTTATATCTTGATAACTATTCGCATGTGGATTATGACAATCCACACATGTCATAGACCCATTTAGATAACAATCACTAAAAATATGATTCTGTTGATATCCAAATGCCCGAACTCTTCCATCAGGATAATATGGATTATTACCCAGCATTGAAAATTTTGTGCTAAAATAATTTTCAAAATCCATCCCTGGTAAATAGCCTGGTCGAATCATATCCTTTAATGCATGGCATTGCGAACAAACGTCAACACTCTCTTCTTTTGATAGTGTTGCCAATGAACGAATGCCTGTGTATCCTTTGACTATAGTTTTTCCATATTGCATTAGAGACACATGTTCTTTCCCAGGCCCATGGCAAGATTCACAATTAATTGATAAATCAGTAAAGTTTGTTACATATGCTCCTTTACTAATTGTAAAACTGGTAACAATTTGACTGCCATGACATTGTTGACAATTCTGTTTTTCTTCTATCGCACCCAGCACTCTATTGGGAGGCCATTCTGACATTCGCCTAGGTGAAATCTTATTATCAACTGGTATCCACCCGGACAGATCATTCGATTCAAAAAACCAAGTTCTATTCCCAGGATGATAATCAAAAGGTAATAATCTCATTGTCCCATCTGGGAAAAAACCAAAATATGTTTGGGTGCCTCCACCATATAAATGTCCACCTCCAACTACACCAATCACTTCATATTTCTGTTCAGGGAAACCATTTTCTTGAGCACGAAAAAAATAGCGATTTCCTTTTTTATATGGGATGAACCATCCGTTTTTTATTTCAATTTTATTACCATCAAAAGGCGCAAGGATACGATCTGCTGTTGGCGTACCACCTGCATTTGCATGAGTGGATTCACGCCAGCTATTGTATTCAGTTAAATGGCAATTAGAACAGATTTTTGATCCAACAAATTCATCTTGCTGACCAAGTAATAATGTATTGCATAGAGTGATAGCAATTAATACTAACCTCATAATATAAATATTATTTTTTTGACCATTCAGGGGGATTACATTGACAAAATTTTCTGATTTCTGATACATATTCAACAATTTCTTGCCTGCTCAATTTTTGACCCCATGGTGGCATAAAATGACTTTTATTCATAATTCTTCCCCCTCCATAAATCGTATCAAACAATGTATTATCAGATCGCAAACTAATAATTTTTTCATCTGTAAAATTCCCAGGTGAAACAGGTAAGCTAGAAGCATTAAAACCCATACCATCCCCCATAATGCCATGGCATGGAGCACAATTTGTATTATAAGGTGTTGAAACCTTGTAAGGTGGGTTTATTATCAGATTAGCATATTTAGACTTTGTTTCTGTGTTAGTATGAGCTAAATAAGATTGAATTAATTTTATCCAATTTTTTGGCATTTGAATTTTAGGCATTATGCTTTCTGGGAGAACCATGTGCGGCATTTCAATAGCCATTTTAATATAACCATCTGTAAGCCTCATCCCTGCAATGCTAAGATCAGGCCCTATTTTTCCACCCTTGCCATTCAATTCATGGCATCCAAGACATGCTAAATTATCATTTAATAACCGTTCAGCTTTTTGTGTTTGAAAAACGCTTACAGGTTCTAACTTTGTTTTCATTTTCATTTGTCCAAGCCAAGAAATAAGTGTATCAATTTCTTTATCTGATAAATTATAATTAGGCATTCGACTTCCTGTACCCGGGAAATATCCATAAGGTCTAATAGTAGAAGTATTTTTTAAATAATCAATTAACCACGATGTTTTAGTCCTCATTCTCTGTGCGCTTAAATCCGGTGCATTATGTGTTTTGAACCAAGTTTCTTCTTCTTTTAGAGTATGACAACCCATACAATTTTGAGATAGAAACACTAGTCTTCCATCCTCCCTTGTAATATCTGGATATTTTTTTTCCACATTTTGTAATTGGTTTTCCAATTGACTTCTTTCTTTTTGACTTTGGTAAGATAAGTACCCTACCATATCTTTAATAATTTTGTCATCTTTTGAATTTTCTTTATTAAAGAATGTTGGCATTGGTGATGCTTTGGGTACATACAAGGATGGATTCAATAATAAATCATATAACCAATTATTTTTTAGTCTTACTCCTGCATCAGTTAGATCTGTCGATTGTAATACACCAACTTCATTTAATTTGTGACATGCTGTACACTGATAATCATTATGAATTAAATTAAATCCTTTATCATTGGGTTTAATGCGTTTCGATTCTAAGTTCTTATTCCCTGGTAATTTTTTTTGTGACATAAGATATTTGGTTAATGCTAATGCCTCATTATCTGCAAACCCAAAATCTGGCATCCTTGATTTACCTATATGATGTCGTATTTTTTGGGGGGATTTTAAATAATCAAAAATGAAAGCCTCATTGTACTTCAGTCCAGAATAACTTAAGTCTGGTGCGCGTTGCATTATAATTTCAGAAGGCGCGAGACCACTATGGCAATTACCACATCCTAATTCATCTTCAAGTGAACCTTGGGCTATAATGATTTGCATCTGAAAAGATGAAAAGAAAATAAAAAATTTTGCAAATTTACCAGCCAAATTGAAAATCCAATACTGGTAAAAGATGTGCTTGAGTTCCAAATGGATATTCTCCCGCGATGAGTTTATACCCTAGTAACGCTCTAAATCTTTTGTTCTTCGACCAAATTAATGCACTTTTATGTTCAAAAGCATATCGACCTCTTCCATTAGGCATTAAAAACATATCATAGTCAATTACATAAAATAATTTTTCATTTATGCGTTTGTAATACTCACCACCTAATTTTAATAGGAGTCCATTGAAATAAACAGATAACCTAGGATAGGCTATTGGCAAATCAATAGTAGCTTCATCAGTTAGACTTTTTCCATTTATTGAAAATCCTGCTCCGGCATTTAATGTCAATCGCCCTTTTTGATTTGATCCTGATGTTGCAATTAACTCACCATAAATAGAAATCATTTGTGGAATATTAAATTCTGGAGAAATCAAGGCAAACATATTTGGGTCACCCAATTCATTACCTAGTGGACTTTGTAACCACTTCATTCCTAGTGAAGGATAGCTCAGTTGTAATTTCTGAGCCATTGACCATTTATTAAATGATGAACGGGATTGCTTAATTGAAATTGTTGGCATAATTATAAATTTATTTATTGAGAGCTCCATGCCATTTTGAAGACCAACTCTAAATGGAGAAAAAATTCCAATTTCTTTCCTACCTTTGTCAATTATTGTAGCGGTTTCATATTCCCATTGAGCATTTGTTGCAGAGATTATAAATAGAAAAAAAATGATCTTTTTCATTGTACTATCCAAAATGCACTAACTGGTATATGATCAGAAAGAGTGGTTGCTTCCTGGTGTGTTGTTCCGCCTGACCAAGAAGTATTCGTCCAAAGATAATCTAATTTACGATCCAAAATTAAATTATCATCTGGACTATGTGTAAAGTGTTTTAATTCTTGAGCTCCGTATTCTTCAAGCGAAATTGCTGGTTTATAGGTTTTATATAAATCAGTAAGCCATGTTATCTCTGGAGCAAAATATGCACCTTCTTTGTGCCGGGGCTCTTTATCTGTATGGTAAGATTCATTGTCACATTGGTCCTCTAAACAATAGTCAAGTTTAGATGCATTTGGCGGCAACTCATTTAAATCACCACCTGCAACAAAGTTTTGTCCATCTGATACTATTCCATCCAAAATTGATTTAAATCCATTTATATGTTTCAGTTTGGTGTCATCAGTTGCAAATGCAGTTAAATGTGTATTCACAGCGTAAAATGGAGCACTGGACATATTCACCTTTGTTTTAATAACATTTCTTCTTAGATAAAAATATTTTGTTAGTTCATCTTGATCGCCCCTTAAAGCTAGCTGATAACGTTCAGCATCCTTCAATTCCCATTTGGATAAAATAAGATTACCTGTATTAACTCTACCTAGACCATCAGCTAAAATAACTTGAGCTTCCCACATAGATGCATAAGCTCCGTAATTCAAATTTGTATTATTCAATAACCATTGGGCTTGATCAATATAGGCTGTTTTTTTTGACTGGACATCTACCTCCTGCAAAAGAAGTATATCTGGATCTTCTACATTTATTTTTTTTGCCAAGCTTTCGAGTGCAGCGGTTACTTCATCTTTTGTAAAAACTACTCTATCACCGCAGCCATCACCAAAAAAATCTGCTCTTGCAACACCAAAACGGATATTCCATGTCATAACTTTTATAGTTTTTTTTGAGGGAAAATCTTTTATTGTAGAAGACCGATACATAATTGCTTCTTCAACATCATCAAAATGATTTGCAATTGGTTCACAGGAATATAGAATTAGAGCAATTGGAAAAAATGTAATTGATCGTAATAAATGGTTAAATCGAAACCTGTTCTTCATAATTATTTGAATTTACAACGTTCTACGCCTGTTGCAAATAACACTACTGTCTCTTTATGATTAATCCAATTCATATCTAATAATGTATTATAGGCACCCCAAACTACTCCAGCTTCAGCGCTAGCGTTTAGATTAGTCAACGAATTGAATTCTTCAGTTAAATCAGATAATTTATGTTCGGCTACAGAAATTGCTATTCCACTACTTTGATATAAAACATCTAATATCCATGCACCTCCTAATGGACCTGGCACATTTAATCCTAATGCAATCGTATTACTATTTTCCCAGAATTCTGTTTTGATTTGGAGATTTTGAAATGCTTTAACAACAGGTGCACATCCATCAGATTGGGCCGCTACCATTCTAGGAAGTTTTCCATTTACCCAACCTAAAGCTTTTAATTCAATAAAAGCTTTCCACATTCCAATTAAACCTGTCCCGCCCCCTGTTTCATAAATAATGACATCGGGGAATTGCCAACCCATTTGTTCAGCAATTTCGTAGCCCAATGTTTTTTTGCCTTCAACCCTGAAAGGTTCTTTTAATGTAGAAATATCAAACCAATCATCTTGTTTCTCTTTTAGCATTTTTTTTGCTGCATCTGATATAGTTTCTCCACTTAGAAATATTTCAGCTTTATACTTTTCAGTTTCTTTTTTAAATGGCTCGGGGATTGTCTCAGGTAAATATACATGGCATTTGATTTCTGCTTTATTGCAATATGCGGCGGCAGAAATTCCTGCATTCCCCGCTGATGGTAAACAAATGTTTTGTACTCCCTGCGCTTTAGCCATTGTTACAGCAAGTGCCATTCCCCTATCTTTAAAAGAGCCAGTGGGGTTAACAGTTTCATCTTTGACTAAAATATTTTCTCCAATAGGGAAAAGTGGAGTATGGCCTTCACCCAAAGTAATATTATTCTTTACCTTTGGTAAAACTGAACTGTAGCGCCATAATGATAATTCAGTATCATCCACATCAATACTACGAATATTGCCTTCCCATGAATAGTGCACTTCAAGTGGCATGCCACAATCACATAACCAAACTGGTTTCAATGGAGAGGAAATTTCTTTTCTACAGCCTGTACATAAGAAATACATAGATTCTACCTAATTGATTAATCCATATTTAGCAATAATTATATTCATTAAAAATTGATATATATATTTTTTTATTTATGCTTTCAAAAAGAATATTAATTTTATTGATACACCAATATTATTAAATAACATATTGTAATTTCTTGTATGAAACGATTGTTTTTCATAGCGATAATTAATTTTATTTTACCTCTCACAGCCCAATCCTGGACCATTGAAACATCCGATAGCATAAAATATAGTAATGCAAAACAACTTAGTATAAAGAATAACACACTAATTTATGATGTACGTATTGATGGTGAGTTGAAAACTGTCGAAACACATTTAGATGATTTATCGCTTATTGAACGGGAAAAAGATTCGCTTGATCTAATATATAGTGTATTGATCTATTATCTATTTTTTGCACTATATCTTTTATTTTGCAGGTTTGCATTAGCATTAATAAATCATTTTAGAAATATTAAAAATGATTGTTATAAAGCAAGTAAACATTTAAGAGAACTTTACGATACACAGTACAATATTCTATCCAAAACACCATTTAATAATTATAAAGTAAAAAATAATAAATTAAATCCAGGACGCTATTATTATAAAACATGGGTTCTTTCATCTATATTTCTAATAATCTTTAGTTCATTCATGCTCTCTAATTTTCTTGATAATTTTGGAGTCTTAGCTAATACACTAATTGAGAATCCTATCAAAATAAAATTCTCCCACCTATTGGCCGGTGCAATTGTTTTTGCCCAACTTCTTACCGGATCCGGTTATTACATATTTTACAATAATCAGAAAAAAAGTAAAGAATATATTTGGCCGTTATTAAAAGTTTTGATGATGTTCACTTTAATTTGTATTGCTTTCATACAAATAATTATATGGGCTAATCTTTCTGCAAGTTTTAATATGACTAAAGGGTTAGGTTTAAATGAGTTAGGTTTATTTAAAAATTATCTGAATTATTTCTTAGGGATTTTTGGATTAGGGCTTACTATTATAGGTTTTTGTTCAGGATATTTAATTAGTCAATATAAAAGCGACGCTGGCGACTCTATCTTATTAAATAATTTAAGGTATGTATTTTTTACAACAATTTTAGTTTCATCGCTTTATCTCTCTAGCCTTATGTTATTGGTTGCGGGTATTTTATTTTTATTAATCATTAAAATAATTGATCTTATTATTTTACCTGGGAATTTCATTTTTGAAAAATTTAAAAAGAATAAATCTGATAATGTAGTTGATGACAAAAATAGTGATATAGATCAAACAACGCTCAATGTACCTACAGAAGATTCAGAAGATCATCAAGAAATTGATATTTATAAGGAAAGGGATGACAATCGATGAGTAGAAAAAATAAAATATTTTTTTATTTAATCTTTATTTGTATTTGTACTTCATGTATTAACTCTCCTCAAAATAAAATGGATCAAATTAAAAATCAGATTCTACCTATGAAGGAAAGAGCAGAATTGAGAAATCAAATTTTAAAAGATAGATTCAAAACTGTTTTACCTGACATTATGAGGCGGAACAATATAGATATGTGGATCATTATTGCACGTGAGTATAATGAAGACCCTGTAATTAGAACAATGCTACCAGCAACATGGTTAAATGCAAGACGTAGAACAATTCTTGTTGTACATGACCCAGGCAATAACAAATCCTTAGAAGGGTATGCGATTGCACGATACGACGTTGGCGATATGTTTATAAAATCCTGGGATCCTGAAAAACAACCAAACCAATATCAGGCATTATCAGATTTTATTTCTCAAAAAAATCCAAAAAAGATTGGAATAAATAAAAGTCAATACTTTGCACAAGCTGATGGTATTACCGCAATTGAAAATGATCTTTTTATGAAGTCTTTACCTAATCAATATAAAGATAAGATTGTTAGTGCAGAAAATGTTGCTATTGGCTGGTTAGAGACAAGAAGTGAACTAGAAATGGATATATATCCTACAATTTGTAAAATTGCTCATGACATAATAAAAGAGGGGTTTTCTGCAGCAAATATTCAGCCTGGTATTACAACGACAGATGATATAGTATGGTGGTATAGAGAAAGGATCAGAGAATTGAAGCTTGTTACTTGGTTCCATCCTACTGTAGATATACAACGAAATGACAATCAGAAATTTGATTTTTTATCATCCTTTTCAAAGGCGAAACCTGATAATGTGATTCTTCCTGGCGATCTTTTACATGTCGATTTTGGAATTACGTATTTGGGTTTAAACACTGATACTCAACAACATGCATATGTATTATTACCAGCAGAAAAGAAAACACCATTTTATCTACAAAATGCATTGAAAACAGGTAACCAACTTCAAGATATATTAACAGAGCAATTTGAAACTGGTAAGACTGGTAATGAAATGCTAAAAGCAGCACTTGATAAAGCTAAAAATAATGGTATCAAACCTCAAATCTATACTCATCCAATTGGTTATTATGGCCATGGATCTGGACCTACAATAGGAATGTGGGATAAGCAAGATGGTGTGCCCGTAAACGGTGATTACCCACTTTACGCTAATACAGCTTATTCTATTGAATTGAATGCTAAAGTATTTATTAAGGAATGGAATAAGGAAATAGCTATCATGTTGGAAGAAGATGCATTTTTTGATGGCGAAGAATGTATGTATATTGATCCACGACAAACTGATATGATAGAAATTGATTGGGAAAAATAAAAATCAATTTACTTTACAATGATTCGAAGATTCCTGTTTTAGTATTTTTTCTTACTTTATCATAATTAAAACATCTACCATTCATTGCAATATATATACCACTTTCTAGACTTTGTACAAAACCCATTGCGCTTCCTAGGTTAAATAATCCATCCGAGCTACCAAAATCGATTGGAATCATTGCTCCTGTAAACACTATTGTTTTATCTATATTATCTTTTGCTAAAAATTTTGCGGTATCAATCATTGTATCTGTTCCATGGGTAATTATTATTTTATCTAATAAACAATTTTTACATGACTCCAGTATAGTATACCGGTCATCATTAGTCATCTTTAAACTGTCTATCATCATTAATGTTGTAATTTTAACATCTAATTGTGACCTACCCATAGATAACATTTCTTTCAAATGAGTGCCTTTAAAATATAATTTGCCGGTTATTTCATTA
>ENA-UPTF01001498-UPTF01001498.1-marine-metagenome-genome-assembly--contig:-NODE-1498-length-14619-cov-4.606932_pt1 | contig 14619 bp, 20 predicted proteins | sample MGYA00238166_ERZ767019 | MGnify/ENA primary metagenome ERZ767019 (study PRJEB28930, sample SAMN06266391) | marine metagenome | isolation source: Sea water from 250 m depth | place: Atlantic Ocean...
AGTACTGTAAACATAGGAATTATGATTGGAAGTACTAAGAGTAAACTTTCAAAAAGAACTTGTTGATTTGGTCCCAAAGATTTGATAAATCCAATTTGTTTTAGAAGAAGATATACAAAAATCAGTCCAAATGCACTAAAGAAAGCAATGGATGACAGATAAGATGCAAATGCAGTTACAACAACAGGATTAGCAATCATTACAGCAATCGGAAGTACTGAAAGAGCAGATACGTATGTTCTAAGTTCTCTTAACGGTAGCATAAGACCACTCCTCCATTTTCTTCATAGTATCCATAATTGACTCATGATTTGTTAAGATAATTTCTATGCCATTATCCTGAACAGTCTTTTGAATTTGTTGCGCACGTTCAAAATTATCGTCGTTGTAAATCAATATAATAATAAGATCCCGACTAGATTTTAGTTTGGACAAATAAGATTCAATTAATCGGTCATCGGTACGCGTAAGGATAAGAATGAAACTATTTCCGAATTCAGATGCAGAAAAATCAAGATATGAATTTGTAAAGCTAGTAATAAGAAACTTGTCTTGAGATGGTTGCACCTTTGCCAAGTTGCGTAATAATGAATCAACATGAGCGTCGCCACGAGCAGGTTTTAGTACGGCACGGGTACGAGTGTCAAATAACACCAGGCCCGTTCTAGTACCACGTTTAATGAAATTATATGATAATGAGGCGGCAAGATCGGCAGATATATCTAGAGAAATTTGATCGCCATTAGGTAGTTCACTATCTTTGCCTATATCGGCAACAATTGTTATAGCCTGTCCCTCTTCACCCGCAGTAATCTTAGATTTAGGTTTATGTTCGGGAGATTTGGCCATAGCTTTCCAAGAAATAATTTTAAAATCATCGCCAGGTTGATAGTCACGAATTCCCCATACTTCGCTGCTTCTTCCTTGTTTAACTGCAGAAGAAACACCCAATAAACCTGCAGCAGATGTTTGTGGAGAAGTTTCGAATGGATAAATATGCGGTAGGACTAGAATCTCAGCTTCGTCATTAGTTGATATAGTAACTCCAGATAACAAGAGCCAGTCCTTAACAATGATTTTCGTATTAGAGATTTTATGAACGCCACGTCTATCTGCAACAAATGTTTTTGAAATATCGTATTTTTCACCAGGTTGGAAAACAACAGTTCCCGTATTAACATTAAGGCCCAAACTTTGACAATCAAATTCAACAGACGCATTTGCAGGAAATCTTCCATTATATTTCATTTCTAAAGTAGTATGAATGTCTGCAGGAGGCATAACCTGGTATTTATCAAAAATTCTAGTAACTTCAAAATTATTTGATGGTTTAAGATATTTGAAAAGAACTAAGTTAATACATAAAGCAAACATAACGGATAGCATTGAAAGTGTAGCATTTGGCAATAAGGCCAAACTACATATTGTTAGTAATCCAAAAAAACCAATTAGAAGTCGAATATGTTTCTTCATATTAGATCAAACTGGCACAGTTACTTCATCAATACAATCTTTGACAATCTTTCTAAGATATTCAGTAGCAGAATTACTGTCACTGTCATCTAGATCGAGAAGTGCATTTTGTTGTAATATCAATCGATGATTAAGAACATCAAATGCAACGGCCTTTACGTCGTCAGGTATGACGTATGAGCGCCCCTCCGTAACAGCGGCAAAGCCTTTAGCAGCATAAAGTAAAGCAACAGATGCACGTGGACTAGCTCCGAGTGTAACTTTAGGAATATTAGCAGTATTTTGAACTAATGAGGAGATATATTCTAGAACATTTTTCTCAGCGTTAATTCCAGAATGTATCAGATTTTTACCTTCGAGAATTGCTTTTTTAGAAACAACAGGGGCGATTTCGGGGGAACTACCAATTCTTCTTTTAATAATTTCGGATTCGCTAGCCTGATCAGGATAATCAATAATTAATCGGAATAAGAATCGATCCAATTGTGCTTCAGGTAAAGGGTAAGTGCCTTCAAGTTCAATAGAATTTTTAGTAGCAAGAACCATAAATGGCTCGTCCATTTTCCGTGTCATTCCTTCCACACTAACTTGTCTTTCTTGCATACATTCAAGCAAAGCAGACTGTGATTTTGGAGGAGCTCGGTTAATTTCGTCTACAATTACAAAGTTTGAAAATATTGGACCAGAGCGGAATTCAAATTCTCTTTCTTTAGGATTATAAATTCGAGTACCGGTGATATCAGAAGGCATCAAATCAGAAGTAGATTGGATTCTGTTAGCAGTAGATTCTATAGATTTACTAAACAAATTAGCAATCAAGGTTTTTCCAGTTCCAGGGAAACCTTCGATAAGAACATGTCCGCCTACAAGGATTGAAATTACCAGTGAATCGACAATCTTATCTAATCCAACTACGTTGTTGCCAATTTCAGATTTAAGAGAATCTCTAAGATTTTTTATATCGTCGGTTGATTTAAGAGAGTCAATCATAATTATTTACCTCCGCTTTCAATTATTTCAGTAATAATTGTTTCTGCAGTAATGCGAGATTCGCCATCATTACCTGAATCAGAGATATCAGATTGTTTGATCAGTAATCGATGGTTAAGAACATCAAATGCAACGGCCTTTACGTCGTCAATAGTTACTTTATCACTTCCTCGAATTATAGCAGCATGTCCTCTTGATGCATTAAGAAGTGACACTGAAGCTGTCGGACTAGCGCCAATGATTACACCTTCTTTAGTTCTAGTAGATTGAACGAGGGTAGAAATATAGTCGGATACATTATCGTCAATAGACATATTATCAATCAAGAACTTTCTCGCTGAAATAATCTGTTCTTTGGATATTACATTATCAGAAGAAGTCAAGGATTTTGTTTTATTTCGAAGAATCTCTACTTCTTCTTCAATAGATGGATAATCAAGATTAATTCTGAACATAAAACGGTCCAATTGAGTAGGTGAAAGAGGAAAGGTCCCCTCGTATTCAAGAGGGTTTTTAGTTGCAATAACCATAAATGGCTGATCAAGGATAGATGTTTCTCCATCGACAGTTACCTGACCCTCTTGCATAGCTTCAAGAAAAGCAGCCTGAGTTCGAGGTGGAGCTCGGTTAACTTCGTCGACAATTACCATATTAGCAAAAATTGGACCTGCATGAAAATCGAATTCAAGAGTTTTAGGGTTATAAATTCGAGTACCTGTGACATCACCAGGCATCATATCAGGAGTAGACTGAATACGATTTGAGCCTAAAGATAAGGCGTTGGTAAAAGAGACAGCCAAGAATGTTTTTGCAGTTCCAGGCATGCCTTCGAGTAAGACATGTCCGCCAGTCAACAAAGAAAGAGTAAGAGTGTCTATATGACGAGAAAGTCCAACTATTGATTTATTGACTTCAGAACGAATATCGTTAGTTAATTTCGTGATGTCTGAAAGTGAAGTGATAGAATCGGACATATTAATCACTGGACAGACTCCATAGTTGCTTGAAGAAGTTCATTTATTTTACTTATTCCATAATCTTTAGTATCTTGTCCTTCCTCGAGATCACGAACAATCAATCGATGGTTAAGAACGTCAAATGCAACGGCCTTTACGTCGTCAATAGTTACTTTATCACTTCCTCGAATTATAGCAGCATGGCCTCTTGATGCATTAAGAAGTGACACTGAAGCTGTCGGACTAGCGCCAAGCATCACACGAGCAGTATTTCGAGTAGAGTTACATAAACCAGAAATAAAACTTAAAACATCGTCGGGAACAGTTACTTGATCATGAATTAATTTCTTTGCAGAAATAACTGAAGACGCATCTAAAACTTGTTCTACTTCAACTGTTTCACCGCGTTCATTTTTCTTTTCAAGTATATCAATCCATGCTTCCTTAGAAGGATAATTCATTATCAAACGAGCCATGAATCTATCTAATTGTGCAGGAGGTAATGGAAAAGTACCAGCAAATTCAATAGGATTCTTTGTGGCAATAATCATAAAAGGTTGTTCAAGAGCAGTAGTGTTACCATCAATAGTTACCTGACCTTCCTGCATAACTTCTAACAATGCAGACTGAGTTTTTGGTGGAGCACGGTTAATTTCATCAACTAAGACAATATTAGAAAAAATTGGACCTGCATGAAAATCGAATTCAAGAGTTTTAACATTGAATATATGAGAACCAGTGATATCAGAAGGCATTAAATCAGGAGTGGATTGGATTCTTCGAAATGAGAGATTAATAGTATCAGAGAATATTTTTGCAAGATAGGTTTTTGCAGTACCTGGAACTCCTTCAATCAATATGTGACCACCAGTAAATGCTCCAATTGCTAAGAATTTAATAACATTAGGCCAACCTACAACGTATTTAGAAATTTCAGATTCTAAGGCCGTAACGGCATTTTGAACGTCTGATAAGTCTTTGATTTCAGTAATCATATTCTTGCCCTCGATAAACTAGAAGTTTTTTGTGATGACATCCATTTTGAAATTATGCTATACCCAGATTTATCTATTTGTTGACCACCATATGCATATTTTTCCATGGAAGAAAGAACAGAATTAAGAATTTCAGTATCAGCAGGGTTTTTAGAAACTAAAAATTCAACCAATTCTCTAATGGTGTAAGAATCTCGTTGAGCTAAACCTGATGTAAATGCAGATACTTTCAGAGTTTTGTATAATTTGAGGAATTTTTCGTCGTATTTCTTAGTAAACTCAATTTTTTGTTTGACGATTTTTTGTCTGACTATGTTATTACGAAATAGAAGAAATTCAGAGAGTAATACAATGAATAATCCAGATGCAAGAACAGTGTTGAATGGCCTCAAAGTGATAATTAATTCAGTAAACGGATCACTCATCAACACTCATCTCCACATAAGAAAGATTTAGAATGACTTCGGGATTTGTTTTTGCCACAGACCAAGGAATTGTTATCCCTGCAGGTATACGAAAGCTATCCGACCAAGAAGCGAATGGGAATAATAATTCGTCTAATTCACAATTAGTGTCGGCAGCATATAGATCGGCTCCGCCAACAGGAACTGCATCTTCGGCATCGTCGGTCATTTCACAAGCCAGATTATCCAATTCAAGTCCAGACATTTTTATCGAGTCAAGATTAACTTCAAACTCAAACGTACTGGTATATTTCACGGCAATTATATCATCGGAAGTAACTTGCCAATCTGCAGACAAGGCATTAATGTCGATAGAATCAGGGATTAGTTCATAATCATAACGATGCGCAACTATTGTAATATTTTCAAATATATCTAGTGTTTCCGTAGTCCATTCGCCTACTTTCATGTCATAAGTACCCTCTTCCAAAAGAACAGTTACCATTCCGGTACCGTTTGTTGTACCTGTAACAGCTATTATATCAGTTGCACCAAAGTCATTCCAAAAATAAAAAACAATATTAATTGAAGGAGTAGGACCTTTAGAACCCGCTTCGCCAATATTTTTATCAGTAGTCCATGTTTCAATTACTATAGTATGCATAGGAAGTAAATCAGGTTCTGGAGGTTTTGGTTCAGGATAATTCATCACAACAAATGAACTAGTAAGGATTGCTATTGAAATAAGCACAACTTGTAGCAAAATAGAATTTACTGATGAACTCAAACATATCTCCCCTAAAATAGACAACTAATACTAGTATGTAAGCATTAAGGCAATTATGATAAAATCCCGGATAGTATAAAATTGACGGAGAAAATATTAAGAAAAATATAATTGAGAAGATTTATTTACTCGAATTTATATTAATATAATAATCCAATTTTTTTGGTGAGTGTTTATTGTTTAGAGAGAATGAAATAAAGAATCAAGTTCATGGTACAACCACCGTAGGTTTAGTTTGTAGTGATGGAATTGTTTTAACTACAGATACAAGAGCTTCTATGGGTTATTATATTGCAAGTAGAACAGTGAATAAGATTGCAGTGATCGACAATCATTGTGGAGTAACAATTGCAGGAGGAGTTGCAGATGCGCAATTTGCTATTGATCAGCTAAAATACCAAGCAAAAATGTACAAACTAGAAAAAACTGAAAATCTTCCAATATCATCAGTAGCAAGATTAACGTCCAATCTTTTCTATTCAACACTTCATCAAAAATACTCTCTTTTATATGCGGATATTTTAGTCGGAGGAATAGATCATGACGGACCTCAATTATACAATATCGATATGTTTGGAACGCTGACAAAAGAAGAATACTATTCAACAGGTAGTGGGTCTCCAGTTGCTTATGGTATATTAGAAAGTGAATTCAAGAATGACTTGACTGTTGAAGAGGCAATGCCTATAGCAGTAAAGTCAGTTTATGGAGCTATTTTAAGGAATTCTGGAACTGGAGATGGATTAAATATTGTTACAATTAAAAAAGATAATCTAAAAGAATATTCATTAGAAGAAAAGCAAGAAATTTTAAAAGAGCTTTCTGGAAGACTTTGAAATGGCAGTGATGAGTAAATCACAAGAATTAATGACGACAATATTAAAATCATTACCCGCTGAAGCACAGATTACTCGAATTGAATATGAAGGTCCAAGAATTGCAATATATACTAAGAATTACGAGTTTTTAACCACAAATAATTACATAATTTCGGATATTGTAAACACTGTAAAAAGAAGACTAGTAATAAGAACAGATAAATCGATTAGGAAAAAAGAGAACGAAGCTTCTGAAATATTAAAAAACTCAATAAACGAAGATGTAGGATTAGGCAATATATATTATGACGATGCACTGGGAGAAGTAATAATTGAAGTTCTGGAGCCTCAGAAATTAACAAATAATTCCGAGGTGAATTTACACAAGTTGTCTGCGAGTATTGGTTGGAAGATTGTTGTTAAGAAAGGATCGGATTTTCCATCTACTAGTATCAAAACAATATATTATGTAAAACAAGCAGAATCAGAAAGTAGAAGTGAATTTTACAGGCAAGTGGGAGAAGAAATATTCAGGCCGAAATTATCGAAAGCGTCAAATGTTACATTAAAGAGTTTAGGAGGATTCAATCAAGTTGGAAGGTCTTGCATGTTGCTGACTACGCCAGAGAGTAAGATACTGCTCGATTGCGGAATACTGCCAAATGCAAGAAATACATGGGACTCTTATCCAAGGCTGGATTGGGCAGATTTTGACATGGACGATTTAGACGCAGTTGTAATATCGCATGCTCATTTAGATCATTCAGGATATTTACCGGTGTTATTCAAATATGGTTATAGAGGACCGGTATATTGTACAGAACCAACATTGTCATTGATGGCATTATTACATAATGATTATGTAAAAATCAACTCACATGAAGGGTCGCAGGTATTGTACGAAGGAAGGGATGTCAGAAAAATGATACAGCACACAATTACATTGCCATATGGATTAGTTACAGACATATCCCCAGATATAAAACTAGTATTGAATAATGCAGGACACATACTAGGTTCTGCAACTTGTCATTTACACATAGGGGAAGGATTGCACAACATTCTTTATACTGGTGATTTCAAATTCGCAAAAACTAAACTTTTTGACGAAACAATTTGGAATTATCCAAGAGTAGAGACATTAATTATGGAAAGTACATATGGCGGAAAAGCAGACATGATGCCTTCAAGAGAACAAATGGAATCAAACCTAGTAAATTCGATCAATTCGACTCTTGAGAAAGGAGGAAAAGTATTGATTCCAAGCCCAGCTGTAGGAAGAGCGCAAGAAATAATGTTAGTATTGGACCAACAAATGCGTGAAAAAAAATTAATCGAATGTCCCATTTATCTAGAAGGAATGATATCGGAAGCAACTGCAATTCATATTGCTTCTACGGAGTTTTTGAGTCGTGACTTAAAAAATAGCATAGCAAGAGGACAAGGAAATCCATTCCAAAGCGAGTATTTCACAATAATTGATCATCACAGTAAGAGAGAAGAAGTGTTAAGAGATGAGCCGTCTATAATTATGGCAACGTCTGGAATGCTTGAGGGAGGACCAGTAATGAGATACTTTGAGGAATTAGCTCCTATTGAAAAAAATAAATTAATCTTTGTATCCTATCAAATAGCTGGAACATTGGGAAGAAGAATAATGGACGGTGCAAACCAAGCTAGCATAGTAGATCAAGATGGAAAGATCAAGATAGTCGACATTAAATGTCCTAAAGAAAAAATTGACGGGTTTAGTGGACATTCTGATTATAATCAATTAATTAGATTCGTTGGAAAACTGAGGCCTAAATTAAGAAACGTAGTAATTGTTCATGGAGAACGTACAAAAGTAGAGAATTTAGCTAATTCAGTATCCAGAATTTACAGAATAAGAACGCACAGACCAGAAGTTCAAGAAGCAATTAAATTAATTTAAGAAATACCACGCCAGATTTTTACGCCGGGAGGGGTAAGTACGACTCGTTCGTCACCAAGTCTTACGATGTCACCGCCAATAGATGATACATAACTATACAGTTCTTCAATTGCCTTTTTTAATTCTTTAACATTTTTTTGTGCAATAGGAGTTATTCTTAAGATTACAATCATATTTCGTGATACTTCGTCTTTGATGGCAGATATTTGATCAAGATCTTTCAATGGTATGGCTTTCAGATACATCTGTTGATCTTTTTCAATTGGATTTTTGTCGATTTTTAGAGATGACAATAGAAATAATATGAATTCATCGTTTATTAATTTAGCCGACGGATAGGTTCAAGTCCTTACATGAATTCCATACATTATCGCCAACAAAATGAAGATTCTGAACAACCATGCCTTTATTCAAAGCAAGTAATTCCTCGGAAGAATGAAGGGATTTGCCAACAGCAAGGTTTTGATTATGTTCTTCCTCGGAAATAACAACTATTGAATTTATAGAAAAATCACCGCTTATTTTTTTTATTCCAGGTCTCATGATGTTGGCGCCTTTACAAACAAATGGAATAGCTCCTTTGTCGACAATGAGTTTAGGGATAGATGACAATGTATCAGAATCTTGTAAAAATGGAAACAAAGAACCTTCATTGCGAACAAGAATAAAATTAGACGATGAAAGAATTTCAATGTCGTCAGTTAATTCAAATGATTTGACTTGTTTTATTTTTGGTGAATTAGGAATTAATGAAATATTATCTAATTCCTCAAGGAGTGAATTGATTTCGCGCTTTGATAGAAATTTAATTTTCATCTTTATTACCTCGGTGATTCATATAATCAAAATATTCATATAATGATTTAATTTGCTGAGATTCAATAGATTTTCTAAATCCAGCAACGCCAGGGCGTTTTTTTCGCACTTCCTTGACAGAACTTTCAACAGACATTCCAGAGGTAATAAGTAGTGCTCCAAGAACAGTTCCGGTTCTACCAATACCGGCTCTGCAATGAACAACAACAGGTTTGTTATTTGACATGCATTCGTTTATGAATGTAACAGATTCTACAAGATTGTCAATAGAAGGTAATGAATGATCTACAACAGGGATATGTTTGTATGTAACAGAATTATTGGAAATTACTTCGTTGCTTAAGGAACTAGTTGTTAGCGTAAGAATTGCAGAAATATCCTGTTTGATTAAATAATTTAATTCTGCTTTAGAATTAATAAATCCAGAACCGGCCACCTTATTTTCTATAAGCCATTTAAAATTAGTGGGTTTAGAAAATAGTAATCCGTACAGTTTTCTGTAGATATCGCCAATAAACATGCTATAATCGGGTTATTATACTGAAACTGATTTTCCGCAAGCGCAAGATTTTGTTACATTAGGATTATTGATTTTAAAGCCAGATGACTCGATAGATTCAAGATAATCAATAGTAGAACCGTTAAGATACTTTGCACTAAATGGATCAATAAAGATTTTCAATCCTTCAGTTTCAATAACTATGTCTCCGTCAGTACTCTGTTCTTCTAAAGCCATTCCATATGTAAGCCCTGCACATCCGCCACCGGCTACGTAAACTCTAAGACCTGGACTAGTCTTTTCTTCAATTTTCGAAAATTCTTTCACCTTATCAACCGCTTTTTGACTAATACTAACTAATTCAGTTTGACTCATAGACTAGAATAGTCAAAGATTCAATATAACCTTTTAGATTTAATTAACAAGAAATTGACCGAGTTTTTCAATAGATTCTTTGGTTGTTTTCATTACAAAACTTGCGTTCGGATTTCCGAAAATAATAGATATTTTCTTTTCATATTCCTCTTTTATGCCAGAGCCAGATGGGCAAACTCCAAGACTCTTTATTTCAAAATCGTCAGATTGAATAAAGTTAACATATGAATTGAATAATTCAGCATCATTCCATTCAATATTATTATCATGACATAATGCAATCCAGACTTCAACAATACTATTGTAAAGAAGTTTTTCAGTTAATTTTTCAAGACTCATAGTTATCACAGCATAAACCGATTTGACTGTGATTATCAAGACAAAAAGTCGAAATATGATTAGGAGTCATACAGTTTCAACCGAACCGTCTTCGTTAGCTTTGAAAAATGTATCAATCTTCATAGAGAATATACCGTTTGCAATTATTCCAGGAATATTAAGCAATAGTTGTTCAAGTTTCAAGGGATCCTCAATATTTCCAAAATGAGCGTCAATAACTAAATTACCGTTTTGAGTAAAAAACGGATATCCCTTATTGAGAGTTCTGATTACGGGTTTTCCGCCATGTTGTTTAATCTTCTCTTCTACAAAAAATCGAGAAAATTCGGAAATCTCCAATGGTACAGGCCAAGTAATTACATCCACGTATTTTGATGAATCGGCAACAATAATTGATTTATCGGCAGCGTCAATCATAATTTTTTCACGGTAATGTGCTCCTCCTCCGCCTTTTATCATAATATGATTTTTATCAACTTCATCAGCACCGTCAACAACGACATCAATATCTGGAATTAATGTTGGAGGTTCTAATACGATGCCGTTTTTTTGTGCAATGATTTCAACCTGCATAGAGGTTGGAATTCCACGCACATCAAGATTTTCATCAGTAATCCGTTTTCCCAATGCGTCGACAAATGCTGCAACGGCGGAACCGCTACCAAGTCCAACTAATTGGCCATTGCTAATTGTTTGAGCGGCTTGCTCTCCCATTTTTTTTACAGCTTCTTCCTTACTCATGAAATTCGCCTCTTTGGAATTATTTTATAAGACGAAATTCTATTCAAATATGGAATATTTTCTCGATTTACAACAGATTTGAGTTTCTTTTGCTCCTTGAATGAAAGAATTGATTTTATTTTTCGTGTATTTTTTACAGGAATTATAATTTCAGTTTTTTCAATATCGATTATATCTAGATCGTTAAATATTTTATCAATAGATTTTACACTCATTCTTCCACATCCATTTGTTCCAATCTATTTAGCGCTTCTAAAACTTCGTCTCTAATTTCATTTACTTTATCGTCAGCAGATGGAGTGTCTTTTGGTTTCTTAGGAGATTGTTTTTTAACGACAGCGTCAGATTCTGCCGTTGATTTATCTTCGGCCACTTGTTTTTTAGATTCGTCATTACTTGAAATAGACTGATCGCTGGCTAATTTTGGAGTAACTTTTAATTTTTTAGGGGCAGAAACTGATGAAGGCTTTGCTTCAGATTTGTTTGGAATATCTTTGACAATAGATGAGACATCAGGTTTGTTGAATGATTTGACTGAATCTAATTTAACGGTCAATTCATTTAATCTACGTTCCACTTGATTTAATTTTTGTGAGAATAAGTTGCTAAGTTCGTCATGTAGGTTTTCCAATTCACTGGCTTCTAAAATTAATTCGGAATCTTGGAGATTTTTATCCAATGATTTAATTTGATCTCTGTAACGTTCAGACAGCATATCTCGTTCTTTTTTAGTAATTCTTCCATCTCCTTCAGCCTGAAATACACGGCTCAATGCGTCGGTATGGAGTTCTTTTTCAAGTTTTAATGTCTTAAAGCGGAGTCTCGCTTGTTCTACTTCAAATTTTTTGCCGATCTCAGGTATAGTTTTGATTGATTCTGGGGCTTTAGTATTACCAGGGAATTCAGGCTTGAGGTATTTGCTAATTAAAATAGAGAAAACAGTTCCCGCAACTATACCACCAAGGAGAGCAATTATGATTTCCAGAGCCGACATTTCAATTTATGACTAGAAAAATCCGGATATAAACCTTTTCAAGAAGGAAAAATGGGAGAAAAATGCACGATTATCTTACATGCATCCAATTATATTGGCGAAGTTTTGCAGATCCAGCTTTTCCAAAACCACAAAATGCACATTTTTTATTAGTCATATGATATGCATGTTTTCCACAACGGCGACAACGAATATGAGATTTACCTCTGCCTTTCTTTCCAGCTGAAGTAGTACCTTTTACCATAATAATCACCTAGGGGGAGGAGATATAAGAATTACGTTATCTCCGCGTACAATAATGGTTCCCAAGTCCTTAGTGGAATCTCCTTCTAATATTTCTTGAGAATCGTCAAGAGTGAGATTCATATGTTGATCAAATCCCTGTAAAGAACCTCTAATAGATTTATTGCCTTTGAGTTTAATTAGAACTACTTTACCAAGGCTTTCTTCTAAGACTTTAACAGACATATCAACAGACATTGCTAACCAAAGAAATATGAGTAGTAGAGTTATTTAAGTCAATTTAAGACATTTTTTAAATTATCAAATAATATAATCAGTATTGAAAATTTATACAAAAAAAGGGGACAAAGGAAAGACAAATCTATTTGGCACAGATAAGCGAATAAGTAAATCTTCAAAGAGAGTAAAATCATATGGAGAGATAGATGAATTAAACTCATTCATAGGGCTGGCAATATCAGGAGATGCACCCGAAGAATTTAGTCATATAATAAAAGAACTAGATAAGATTCAAATTGATTTATTTGTAATTGGGGCAGAACTAGCCACAATTTCCAGCGATAAAAAAATAGTAAAGAGGATAAATATGAAAGATGTAGAAAGGCTTGAAAACATCATTGATTCGTGTTCGGAGGAATTGGAGCCATTAGAGAATTTTATTCTGCCAGGAGGGTCAAGCGTGGCAGCGATATTTCACATATGCAGAACGATATGCAGACGTGCAGAAAGAAACGTCGTAGATTTGAGTGAAGAAGATGAAATAAATGAAGAAATCATCATGTACTTGAACAGGTTGTCTGATCTGTTTTTTATTCTGGCAAGGTTTTCAAATAAAATTTTAGGTGTAGAAGATGTCAAGTGGGACTAAGACGTCGTTCTAAGATTACTAGACTAGTCGATTTATTAAATCCAATGTTCTCAAGGGATTTTATTTGAGTCGAATTAATTTCTGGAATACAGAATATTTTTTTGTTGAGACTTGAGGAGATGTTATTTTTTATAAATGACATGCATTCTTTTAGGACGTCTGAAGAGACATCATGGAATAATATTTGATAGTCATTGCCATATCCATAATTGGCAGATGGCTGGACTAGAACAAAGGAAGGCTGTGATTTCGGAACAATAATAAATGAATTATTTGAGAGTTCATGCAATGCAGAGTCGGATTGTTGCCACCACCTCCACCACAATGGAATTAACTTATTGTCAGTCATAGACTCTTTAAGCAACGAATAGATTTGTTTCGAGTCTTTTAGAATCGAGAATTCCGTATGCATGGAATTTGGTTTAATCGTTTCTAGTTCAATAGAGCAATATTGAGAGCGTAGAACTTCAGAAAATCCATGTTTTTCGAAGAGATTACGAGATGCAGTGTTTTTTATCGAAGTAACTAGACGACTATTTGCCGCGTTTAGTTTTTTAGATCGTTCAAGGTAATCTTTAATCATAAATTGTGCAATTCCTTGCCTACGATATTGTTCATTTACTCTGAGTGTCTCTAACCAAGAATCAGAGCCAAGGGTATAATGATGGTACACGCCCAAGATTTGATCTTCATATTCGACGACAATAAAGGAAAATATTAGATTCAATCATTCAGAAGTAACAGACGAACAAATTGTTGCCGCTGCGAAAGTGGTAGGCGCCCACGAATTTATAGCAGAGTTGCAGGACCGTTATGACACAGTCTTGCAGCAAGGAGGTGGTAATTTAAGCGTAGGGCAACGCCAGCTTATCAGTTTTGCTAGGGCGGTGGTAGCCGATCCTAAAATAATTATCTTAGATGAAGCAACGGCCAACATCGATTCCCATACAGAGGGTTTGATACAAACAGCTATAAAAAAGGTTTTACATGGTAGAACATCAATCGTAATAGCGCATAGGCTTTCTACTATTACCGAGGCTGACCGTATTGTGGTAATGGAAAATGGTGCCATTAAAGAAATAGGAAATCATATACTAATAATAGGAAAAACCTCAGGTCATCTTTATCAAAGCGAGTTTTTTAGGGAAGTTTTAGATTTTAAAGAGGGACCGCCGCCCGAAATAAATTTATTTAACGAAAAAAATAATGGCTTAACAGTATTAAATCTTATTTCTAAACAACTTGTTAAATCTGTTCATGATATATCTTCAGGTGGAATTTTAGTTGCTTTATCAGAAATGTGTTTTCCTACTAAGATTGGTGCCAAGATTATCTTGCCAAAAATTAATATAAAGCTTCATGAATATTTGTTTGGGGAAGATCAAAGT
>ENA-UPTF01001500-UPTF01001500.1-marine-metagenome-genome-assembly--contig:-NODE-1500-length-14614-cov-7.433377_pt1 | contig 14614 bp, 8 predicted proteins | sample MGYA00238166_ERZ767019 | MGnify/ENA primary metagenome ERZ767019 (study PRJEB28930, sample SAMN06266391) | marine metagenome | isolation source: Sea water from 250 m depth | place: Atlantic Ocean | study...
TGGGGCGCTGACCTTCTAAATAGGGATTATCAATAACAGATTCATAGACTGGTTGTAATGAAAAAACTTCCGATAACTTTTCACACATTGTAGTTTTTCCAACGCCTATATTACCAGCTATTCCTATATGCAATTTTTTACTCACAAAACTGCCCTATAATATGTCCTTCATCCTTAATCAACTTAACCCTTCCCAATTTGGGAAGTCCACCCACACCCTACGAGGATTCTAGAAAGCCTATGCTCTCAACGCCTCTGCGGCCTCACCAAAGGTGTAGGCTATAGTCACGTTCAAACCAGAGTCGCTGAGTACCTGCCGACCCTCTTCCGCATTGGTGCCCAGCATCCGTACTACCAGAGGAGCAGTCGACTGCTGGTCTGCATAGGCAGATACCAGGCCCCTAGCAAGCACATCGCAACGCAGGATGCCACCAAAGATATTTACCAACACCCGCTTAACGTTTGGGTCTGATAGAAGGATACCTACTGCTCCCCGGATCCGCTCTTCGTCAGCCCCACCACCTACATCCAGAAAATTGGCCGGTTTAGCACCCACGTTAGTGACCACGTCCATCGTGGCCATCGCAAGACCTGCGCCGTTGACCAAACAACCGACATCGCCATCGAGTCGCACATAAATAACACCGATATCATGGGCCCTGGATTCAAGTGGGTCTTCCTGCCCTGAATCTCGAAGGTCAACGAGGTCCTTGTGGCGAAACATCGCATCATCATCGATGGTCAGTTGATGCCTGCCAAGGCCCACCTTCTTATCCCCGAGTGCCCTTGTTGCCACTTGTTTGAGTTCTGCGTCGGTCAACGGGCTGAGCACATAAGTTCGAACACGCGAGAGCAGCGCATTATTGAGCTCAAATGATGGATTCTCCGTTGTTGCGCCAATAAGAATAAGCGTGCCGTTTTCGACGTGAGGTAGAAAAGCATCCTGCTGGGCTTTATTGAAACGATGCACCTCATCGACGAACAAGACTGTTCCAGTCCCGGAAGTAATTCTTTTTTCTTTTGCCTGTTCTCTTTTTGCCTTTTCTTCAGGAGTTTCATTTTTTTCTTTTATAAGAGTTAACACTCTGTCACTAACTTGTGCGCCTTGCGACAGCCAATAGTCAATTCTCTCTTGGTCAATTTCTAAACGTACTTCTTTGCCCCTAGATATAGGATTAAAGTACCCTACTCTCTCAACAAACCTTCCATCTCTTGGCTTTCTTGAATCCGCTACAGTAATATGAAAAAAGGGTCTTTTTTTTGCCCCAGCTCTGGCTAATCTGATCGTTAACATTAACTATTATTGTACTTATATGCTTAAAAAGGCGCTTATTCTAAGGGATATGAGATACCTTTCAACTAAAAAATGTATTTCTTGTTATTTTTAAGAAATAGGTCCTTAAGATATAATGGATCAAAATAATAGAAACATTACATTTTTGAACTCTTTTTTTATTCTTAAAGCCATTATCGCTTAATTCCATTGAACGAAATTCCTGTCTGGATCCTATTTTCTCTAATTGGAGTATTAATATTCCTATCGGCGTTTTTTTCAAGTTCTGAAACAAGCATGATGGCAATAAATCGTTATCGCTTAAAACACCTTGTAAAAGAAAGGAATAAATCAGCAAGAAGAGTAACTAAATTGTTGGAAAGAACGGATAGGCTTTTGGGTGTTATCTTAATAGGAAATAACTTCACTCACACACTTGCTACAGCTATAGCAACTGTTATTGCTATAAGAATTTGGAGTGAAAGTGCTGTATTAGCTGTAACAGTATTTATGACCATAATAATGATAATCTTTGCTGAAGTAATGCCTAAGACCATTGCAGCCCTAAAACCTGAAAGTATTGCCTTCCCTGCCTCCTATTTTCTTAAGCCGCTATCAAAAATCTTAAGTCCGTTAGTTACATTGGTTACCCTTGTTTCAAATGGAGTTACTAAATTATTTGGTATAAATTTAAATGATGCAGAAAAGGAAGAGTTAAAACCGGAAGAACTAAGAACTTTACTACAAACTTCTAGAGTCCCAAAAAGACAAGAAAACATGCTAATGGGAATCTTTGATATGGATTACTTATCAGTTAACGATGTAATGATACCCAAGAACGAAATTGTTGGAATAGACCTAAAGGATGATATTCAAACTATAGTTAAGAATTTGAATAAAGTTAGATATACCTATATCCCTCTTTATAAAGATACTATCGATAATATATCTGGATTCCTAAGTTCAAATAGAAAAGCCGATTTTCTAAGCCTAGAAAAGCCTAGCAAAACATTATTAAAAACCTTAGTGGAAAACCCCTTATTTATCCCTGAAAACACGCCTTTAAATATACAACTATCTAATTTTCAATTAGAAAAAAGGCGCATTGGTTTAATTGTAGATGAATACGGGGATATCGAAGGTCTCATTACTTTAAGAGATATCTTAGAAATAATAGTAGGAGAAATAACTTCTGATAACCTGGAGAAAATGGACATCATGCCCCAAGCTGACGGCACTTTTATGCTGGAAGGCAGTATGATGATTAGGGATATTAATCGTAGAATAGATTGGGATTTACCAACTGACGGCCCTAAAACCCTTAGTGGACTGATATTGGAGACAGCTCAGTCTATACCTGAAAGTAATGTTGGAATTACAATAGGCCCTTATAGGCTTGAAACTGTGTTGATCAAAGATAATGTGGTCAAGATGGCAAAAGCTGAAAAGATTAAACAAGAAACAGATGAAGAAGAAGAGGATTAAGAAATGAATGAATTTTTAGAATTATTAAAAGAAACCTGGAATCAAGGCATTAGAGGATTTGGTATTGGCGAAATTATTATTTGTTTAGTAATAATTTTTACTAGCTGGTTGCTGGGAAAGTTCTTATCTAATAAATTAATAGACTGGCTAAGTAAAAAAGCTGACCAGACAGAAAACGAGTTAGATGATCAGATTATTGAATCTTTAAGAAGTCCTTTAGGCCTTATTCCAATAGTTTTTGGTTTTTATTTAATTACTTTTTACTTACCTCTAGAAGGAACAGTTGATTTTTTTGCAACTAATCTTGTAAAGATGTTAGTAATCTTCACCATATTCAGTGCATTAGCAAATTTAGTTGGGCCCTTACTCTCATTACTGAATAGTAAATTTATGACAGAAGCCATGAAAGACTGGCTAAGAAGAACTATTGAGGTGCTTGTATGGATTATCGCAGCGGCAATGATATTAGATATATGGGGTATTCAAGTTGGGCCAATTATTGCAGGTTTAGGTCTTTTTGGAGTTGCCTTAGCTTTAGGAGCCCAGGATGTATTTAAGAATATATTTGCTGGGATTTTTATTTTAAGCGAGAACAGATTTCAAAAAGGAGACAGAATAAGAATAGGCAGCACCCTTCACGGAATTGTCGATCATATAGGGTTTAGATCCACGACAGTGAAACTTTTTGATTCGTCACCAGTGTTTGTCCCTAATGCTGACTTATCTGATGCACAAGTAGTTAATCATCAGATGATGGAGGTAAGAAGACTAGACTGGACAATAAATTTGACCTACAACACAAAAATAGAACAATTTAAGAAGATTTGTTCTGAGATAGAAGTTTATATAAGGGACGAGAAAAAGTTACCTGTTGATTTAACTAAAGATAATTTTGTCAAAGTTTCTGAACTTGGTTCTAGTTCAATTGACTTAAGACTTATTTGTCATACAGATCCCATAGGTTTCGCTGATTTTGCCGATCTTAAGGAGAGCCTGATATTTACTATTATTGAAGCTGTAGAATCCAATGGCTCTGAATTTGCTTTTCCAACTCAGTCTATCTATGTGGAAAACCAGTCCTAAAGAAATTCTTTAAAGGACTAAAACCAGGTTGTCATAATGACTGGAATAGAAATACAGACAATTAAAATCTCTAAAGGTAAACCGAGCTTCCAGTAATCTGCAAATCTGTAATTACCAGGCCCCATCACCAGCGTATTGCATTGATGGCCTATTGGGGAAAGAAAAGCACAGCTTGCTCCAACAGCCACGGCCATTAAAAAAGGTTCTATAGGCTGACCCATTTGATTTGCAACTTGTACTGAGACAGGAGCCATTATTACTGCAGTGGCTGCATTATTAATTAAATCAGAAATAAACATGGTGAATACAAGAATCACAACCAATACCCATGCAATATTGACGTCTGAAAGATAAGTAGTAATAAAGTTAGCACTGGTTTCAGTTAGTCCCGAGCTTGTTAGAGCTCCTCCGATAGGAATCATGGCACCCAACATCACCACAACTGGCCATTCAATATGCCTGTACATTCCATCGCCAGTTAATAACCTTCTAGCCGCATAAGCTAAAACACAAAGAAGAAAGGCCACAATTATATTAACGTCGAAGAAGATAACGGCACTAAGTGCAATAACGAATATTAGCAATGCTTGCCAAACTTTTGAGGTATCCCTCATAACATCAAGCTCCCTCTGCCAAAGAGGCATTAAACCCAGTAGTTCAAGCTTTTCAGCAGCCCTTTCATCGCTATCCCTAGTTGAAAGCAGCAGGACGTCTCCTGCCTTAAAAATTTCTCTAGCCAATCTTCGTCTTAACTTAGTTCCTTGCCTCCATAAACCGAGTAGTGAGAGTACCCCTCTGGCCATACGTTTAAAATAGTTATACTTACGACCTATCAGTCTAGACCTGGGAGTGATCATCGCTTCAATCTCACCCAATTCGCCTTGTTGAGTGGGATCTTCTAGATCGGGATCAATTATTAGTCCAAATTCCGTTTGAACGCCAGCAACATCACCAGGTGAAATTTTTAAAACAAGTATTTGTAAAGCTTCAAAAGTTTCTCGATGGTGAGGTTTTCTAATCGTACCTTTATCTGAAACCACTCCCATCAGAACATTGTCTGAGCCAAGTTTACTAGTTAGCTCATGTACCCTTCGACCTACCAGATCACTTTCTTCAGAAATTGTCATTTCCACCAAATAATCTTGGATATCCAGCAATGGTCTCTGAGCACTCCCTCCTTCTCTTAATTTAACTAAACGCCAACCGACAAATGCTATGAAAAGTATCCCAACGAAGCTAACTGGAAAACCAGCAAAAGCAAAATCAAAGAATTCAAAACTTTTGTTGACATAATCTTCTCTGAACTCAGAAATAATAATATTAGGCGGTGTCCCTATCTTGGTATTCATCCCGCCGAGTATCGATGCAAAGGCTAGTGGCATTAGAAATTTCGAAGGGTTCCATTCCATTTTCTGCGCTATCCCAATAGTTATGGGTAAAAGCATGGCCATCGCACCAATGTTATTCATAAAGGATGAAAGAAAACCGGCTACTAACATTAGAAGAACTAAAAACTGAAATTCTCCACTAATATTCCGCCTCAAGGTATCTCCAATCATATTAATGAAACCTGACTTTTCTAATGCTTTACTTATTAAAAGTACTAAAGCAACTGTTATTACAGCTGGATGTCCAAACCCTAGGAAAGCTTCTTTTGCAGGAACTAGACCTAAAAGCACCATTACAGCCAGAGCGGTCAGGGTTACTCCGTCATATCTCCACTTTCCCCATATAAGAAAACCCAATAAGACAAAAATAATGAATGCAACTTGCAGCTGTGGGTCCATGCTCGCATTCTAACTTGTTAAAAAAATAAAAGCTTAAAAAGAAGACTTGGAATTTTCTCTTCAGAGCTATAATCTTTTAGCTATGGATTTGAAAACTTTCTTTGACAAACATGTAGAAAATTATCTAGGGGTTTTGATACTTCTTAATATCCTTCACCAAATTATCTCCTCAATGGCATTCATGGAAGGTAGAGAGAGTTTAATCTTATATGGAGGAATTTTTTTTCAAATATCCATGTATGTATTTTCAGTTGAAATTGTCCTGCGGCTTTTTTTAGAAAGGAGACTGAGTTTTTTAAGCGGCTTAGACCTTCTAGTGCTTTTAAATCACTTCTTTCTAGGTCTTATTGATCTGCGGGTATTCAGAATGTTAAGAGCATTCCAGATTTTTAGTCAAACTAGAATTCTCTTGCCCGCCAACACTCTATTTAAGACTATAAAAATGCAACGTCATGCCTTGGTAGGTTCCTTGGTATTGGTGCTATCAATTCTCTTAGTGTTTTCCACGCTGATGTATTTTGTAGAAGGCGACGATCAACCAGTTAAATTAGGCAGCATTCCACTGGCTCTTTGGTGGGGAATGGAAACCTTGACCACAGTTGGTTATGGAGATGTGCATCCGGTAACCGGTCCTGGCAGAGTTCTGGGTTCACTGATTATGTTGTTAGGAATAGCTATGTTCGCTTTACCCGCTGCAATATTGGGTTCTGCCTATTACGAGGAAATGCAAAAAAGGAATTTTCTGGTAAGCCTTGAAACTATCACAGAAATTCCTATCTTCGCTCAATTACCCATAAATGCCATCGGCAAGATCAATGAAAAGCTGGAAGTTGTTTTACTGCCAGCGAAAAAGGTAATTTTTGAGAAGGGCGATGAAGCTGATTCTATGTATATTATTGAAATTGGTAGAGTTGAGATAGACCTAGAACCTAATCCGTCTGTTGTAAAGGATCAAGGTGATTTCTTCGGAGAAATGGGTTTAGTTAGTAACAGCCCAAGGAACGCTACCGTGAGTACATTGGATGAAGTTAAGTTACTGCAATTAAAGAAAGAAGACCTAGAGGAATTAATTGAAGAACACCCCATAATATTTAAAGAAATAGAAGAAAGAATTTCAAGTTATTCTTAAAAAGAGTAAGAGAAATTCGTAGACAATTGCTCGTCATGGTCAAATGCATCTATCGGTGGTGCAGAGTCGTAAAACCCGCTATAAACTAAGGATATCTTTACCTTCTCATTCACGGAAAAGTCTAACGAGGTTATGATGCTGGCCTTGTAATCATCTTTGTATTCAGTAATTGAAGGCTGATAGTAGAGGGTGGTAGATAAATCAATATTCTTAGATACATTAAACTTATCATGATAATAAACAGCCAATCTTTCCGTCTCTGTGCTTAGTGCTTGAAGGTCTTCTTCATCCTCATAAAGCACGCCAAGACCCAATCTTGAGCTCTCATTGAGAGCAATTCTAGTGCCAACACCCAACACATTACGTTGCGCGTATCTGCGGAAAGGATTCTTTCCTTGTTGAATAAAAACTTCAGTGCTGTATTTGCTTTCGTTTATAAAAATCAACCTTCCGTGCACAAAAGAAGAGTCAGCCATCAGAGCTTTATTTCTTTTTCTTTGTGATTTTTGCATGATGAGAAATGACTCCAGTTCCTCAGAGTTATTATCCAGTCTTAAATTAATAGAATAGAAGTTGCTATGAACATTGCCTCTTGTCCCATTAAAGGCAACGGAAACATTAGTGAAAAAACCGACTTGCCCTTCTTTTCTTGAATCCTCTACATTGACAATGGCTTCGCCTGTTAGCAAGTTAGGGAAAATAACCAGAGCTAAAGCTAGGAAGAGATATTTATTTAAAATCTGCAACAAATACTCCTTGCCAATCATTTTCAGGTGGGTTTTCTTTAAGTTCATTTATCCTTCGCAAGAAAAGGTCGTAGTATAGGTGAAACTCATGAATTTGAGATTGGTATTTTTTAATATGATCCAAAGCTTCCTGCCATTTCTGAGCTCGGTATTGACTGAGAAACTCATTGTGGTCTTTAATAAAATTACTCTGATCAAAATTTTCTAAGGCAGTATAAATCTTTACTGGTTCGCTCTTCCCTTTCACAGCCAGAAGGTCTAACTCGACTATTTGATACCCTTGTAAGGCTTTTACAGTCTCCTCGCCCAAGATCATTTCAAATCCGTAATGACTACATTGACCTTCTAATCTTGAAGCCAAGTTAACCGCATCACCTAAAACAGTGTAGTCAAAACGATCTTCAGAACCCATATTGCCAACAATGCATTGACCGCTGTTTATACCAATACCTACAGAGAGTTTATCCTGTTCACTTCGGCCTAAGTCTAAGTTCAGCTGGGTTAGAGCTTTTTGCATAGCAAAAGCTGACTGCAATGCTCTGTCACGATGGTCAGGTTGATCCGTTGGTGCATTCCAAAAAGCCATAATGCAATCCCCCATGTATTTATCAATGGTGCCTTCAGTCGCTAAGATTTCATTGGAAAGAACGGTCAAAAGCTGATTAATTAGCTCCGTCAATCCTTCAGGGTCTTGTTGATACTTCTCTGAAATAGCAGTGAAACCGCGTATGTCAGAAAAGAGGAAGGTCATTTCCTTTCTTTCTCCACCCAACACCAAAGATTCACTGGATTGGGCTAATTTTTCTACCATGGCAGGCGCTAAATACTGTGAAAAAGCAGTTCTTACTTTTTTTCTTTCCAACTCAGTAAATAAGAAGTTAAAGAAAGTAATCACTAGGTAAGCAATGGAACAAATTACCAAAGGAGAGATTGGATCTATCAGATATCGAAGGGTGGTAAAGAAGTAGAAGCTACCATATAAAATACCTACACTACCGAAAATATATACTCCCAATCCACCCAGAGGACCTTGTCTTTGGATGCTTAAACAGATCAATATGGAAATGATTAAGCCTACCAAAAACTCTAACCCCAACAGCCAGTCAGGGCGTTTAAGAAAATCATTGGCATATATTTGCTGAACAAACTGAGCAGCTATAGTTACCCCAGGTATATTTTTTTCTAAAGCGGTTGACCGTAGATCTAAGAGTCCCGAAGCACTGGTTCCTACAATAGTGACTTTGCCATCAAAATACTCTAGAGGGAATTCGCCCTGCAAGACTTTCCAAGCCGGAATGACATTGAGATTTTTTGTAGCTGTAGGATAAATCCATAAACTACCGTCTGGATTCGTAGGCATGACTAGATCGGCAATTTTTACATGATTTATTCCAGTGGCTTCACCAAATGCTTTCTCACTTGAGGCATTGGAAGACTTTATTTGATAAGTTGAAGCCCCTACTGAAACTCGAACTAACTCCAAAGCAAAAGAAGGTACCAATGTCCCATTTACTAACTCGAAGGTTGGCATGGTCCTAACGATTGGATCGTTATTACCAATACTCATGCTACCCACTCCTGCACTGGCAGCATTCAACATACTCAGGTTGGACTGAATACCTGTATATTGATCTAAAAACTGATCAGGGGCATCACCTTGCACCACTAAGCCAAATTTATTAAGAACTAAGGAGTTTCTGAGTTTATTGTTGGGGGCCATGCCTAATACTACTGTGCCATGGTTTTCGATTGATTTAGCTAGCACTTCATCGTTATCTAATGTATTAGATAAAACTTTAATTAAGGGCTGATTATTTTTATAAAGCTTGGAAAGTTCTTTAGCTCCAGTCCTATCAGGCTCACCAAAAACTATATCTAATCCTGTGGCAGCTGAATAAACAGTTTGATCAACCAATTTAGCTACAAGATTCCTTGGCCAAGGCCATTGGCCATGAAGGTTTAAAGATTTATCATCAATGTCAATGACAACAACAGGGTCATCGGATAAAGCTTCACGTGGAAATAAAACTTGGAAAGTATCGAAAGATTTTGTCTTCAAATCTGAGAATATGCCTGCAGGATCCAGTAAAGGCAAAAAAGACAATAAGATTGCAAAGGGCAGCAGGGAGTACTTACCTATTTTGCTCCAGTCACTTAAGTTAGTCATTTAATCCACTAATTGCTCAATTTTTATACAAGAAACTATAAATATATTTTATTATTGACCGTTAAATCATTTTAAGGAAATTTTTTATGTTTTTGTATTTAAGTTTTTGTACTTAATATAAGAATTACTCTTTCGCATATGATCAGGTCTTTATTCAGTTTTAAAACAGCTTTATTGCTCTTCTTTTTATTGAGTTTTCAATTATTTGCAGTCAATGTGACTCCAGTCATCACAGACCCTATCGCACTAGAAGCGACTAAAAAAGAAAGAGATAAAATATTTTCTGCCTTAATTGATGACCCTACTAATCTAGATAATTTATTTACTTATGCCAATCTGTGCATTCTATTAGGCGATCTAGAGGCAGCCATAGGGGTTTTCGAGCAAATGCTTATCTATGAACCAGACCTAGCCAGAATCAGATTGGAGTTAGGGGTTCTTTATTTTCGACTTAACGCCCTGCCCTCTGCGAAACTTTATTTAAACAGTGTCAAAGAATATGATCCTCCTAAGGAAGTACTCGAAAAAGTAGATGAATTTCTTGAAGCTATAGCTGAAGAAGAAGCTATTTTTCAAGTTCAACAAGTTATAGGAACAGGCTTAAAGTACTCCAGCAATGCAAACTCAGGTATAGACGCTGATATTATTGAAATTGCTGGTTTTCCGCTTGAAGTCTCTCCTGACTCGAAGGGACAAAGTGATTTGGCAAACTCCCTAAGATACAACCTTACCGCCAATCAAGATCTTCAACACCCCAGAGGAGATACTGTAAATTATCTCTTTTCACTGTCTAACGAAAGATTCGGTACTTTTGATCAATTTGATTTGTCCTCAGTTGTTTTTTCCATGAACCGCATATTCAATTTACAAGAATCCCTTATCGGAATTCTCTCCAGCCCCCTAATCACAACCAGTTACACGGGCTTTATGGTTTTATTGGCGGACAAGCCCTTACTCACTTCCCATAGAGTAGAGCTAGATTACGCAGGGTCTTTATCTGATAATCACTTTCTTTCTATAGGTTATTATCATGACAAAAGGAAATTTTCGGATAACGATCTAAAAAGTTGGAACGTTAACGGTGTAGAAATTGGCAATACTTTTATTCTTAAGCGTAATGATGTGTTACTAGAAGTGAATTACAATTTTGATAAATACAACTCAGTCACCCTCTGGGAAAACTATAATTTTCAAGCTTTGGATATCAAGACTTCAAAGAAGATAAAGGGAAACTGGGTTTTTTCCAGTTCATTAAACCACACTCGTAAATCCTATTATCATCCAGCGCCCATATTTGGGGTTAGAGACGACAAGGTAAATTCCTTTAAAGTGGGATTTTCCAAATCCATCAGCCCCTGTTGGGCCTCAAACTACAATTTGAGTTCCAATCACAACAAAAGCTCTATCGACATTTATCAAAAGAAAAACACCCAGCTTACAATGGACTATAGCTATCTTTGTTTAGGAACAGAATAGTTTGTCATGTTAAAGCTCAACTCAATAGTTATTTCATTACTGATTTTATTCAGTTCTTTTTCTTTTGCTCAAACCCAGATAGGTGTAGCTGCTGCCGTCAATCAAAACACTACTGATTTAACTTTGGAACAGGAACGAAAGTTAGTGGAAGCTGGCTATAAGATTATCCAAAACCACACCATTGAAACCGATAGCATCGGTAGAGCGCAGATGCTATTGGTAGACGGCACTGCGTTTACAGTGGGGCCGAATTCTTCCGTCACTTTGGATCGTTTTATTTACAACCCTGAAACCGCAGATGGCTCCCTTGAAGTCACCAGTCGAGGCTTGTTAAGACTGGTCGGCGGAAAAGTCACCAAGAAGACTCCTGCTATTATCAGAACCAATGCGGCCACAGTTGGTATTAGAGGCGGTATCGCCATTGTTCAAACTCAAGGACAAAGCACCAAGGCAGCCTTTGTTTACGGCGACCAAATGACCGTAACCCCCACCCAGAATGCGGATGGCGCGACCACATTAACTGAAGACGGCTTTGTGGTTACAGTACGGAATCCTACTGATGATATTGAGTATCCTGATCTACTCACTGCTGAATCACTTTCTGTTCTGCAGGAAGATCTGCAAGCTGAAGAAAAGGAAGAAGAAAGTGATGAAGACTCTTCAGACGAAGACTCTAGTGATGACGACAGCTCTAGTGATGACGACAGCTCAAGTGATGACGACAGCTCAAGTGATGACGACAGCTCAAGTGATGATGACAGTGCCAGTGATGACAGTTCTAGTGATGATGACAGTTCTAGTGATGATACTTCAACTGATGAGACCGCAGCAGACACTGATACTGACTCAGACAATGATACCGACGCACAACCAGATGTGGACGAAAGTGCTTTAGACAGCTCAGGTATCTCGGACAACAGTTCTGAAGTGGATCCGGATGACCTGTCCACTGCGGATGACCTAGAAGCAAGTGTGGACGTAGACATTGACGGCAGTGACGACACTGAAGAAGAAGTAGCCGAAGAAACCTCTGAAGCCGCAGAGACTTCAGTAGAAGACGTTGCTGCTACCTCTCAAGCAGAAAGCACAATTGCTAATGCCACTTTCGAGGTGAGCTTCGTGCAGGCAACTGCCAGTACGGAAGAGAATATCTCTGACGTAACCATTGGTACACTCTCATTTGACAACCCATCAGGAATTGGTTTTACGGTTACCCTAGAGGGAGAAGATAGTAACCAGTTTACTTTTGACGCACTAACCAACACTTTGATATTTACCGGTTCCTCTGATTATGAAAACCAGAGCACTTATTCTCTAACCTTGACTGTAACCGACGAAAACGGAGATATCACATCTCTACCCGTCACCGTTGCAGTTAACGATGTCAATGAACCTACTTCTTTAAGCACTTCTTTGTCCCAGTCTTCTTTTTCTGAAAACATTCCAACCGGAACTACAATTGCAACGTCTTCAGCCACTGACCCTGAAAACGATACCCTTACCTATAGCCTATCTGGCACTGGCAGCGACAATTTCACCGTGTCCAGCGAAGGAGTAATTACTTCATCTGGTACTTTGAATTACGAAACCACAACTTCGTACAACTTAACCCTTACCGCTTCCGACGGCACCAATGAAACCACCTCTGAGATTGCCTTTACGGTTACTGATGTGGATGAGGCGGTTACTCTTTCCACGGCTTTAACAGCTTCTTCTTTTTCAGAAGACACCGTTACTGGTACCACTATTGCTTCAGCTTCGGCAAATGATCCTGAGAACGGGAGTATTGCCTACTCTTTGTCAGGAACTGGAAGCAATAATTTTTCAGTCTCCAGTGATGGCTCCATCATCCTTATCAGTGCTTTAGATTATGAAACAATTTCTTCGTACACTTTGGTTTTAACAGCTTCAGATGGCACCAATGAAACCACCTCAGAAATCACCTTTACGATTACCGATGTGGATGAGGCAATTGACCTCAACACTTCTTTGACAGCTTCTTCTTTTTCTGAAGACACCGCTACAGGTACCGCAATAGCGATAGCGACAGCCACTGATCCAGATGGAGATATCATTACTTTTGAGCTTTCTGGTGATGGCAGCGAAAACTTTGTCGTTTCTAGTGATGGCACCATTACTTTGATTAACACTCTGGATTTTGAGACCTCCACTTCTTATAGCTTAACTTTAACCGCTACCGATGGTATCAACACAGCCAGCAATAACTTCACTGTTAACATTACCAATGTCAACGAACCCGTGACTTTGTCTTCTTCTCTGGTTTCTAGCTCTTTCGCAGAAACTACGGCCACCGGTACCATAATTGCGACGGCGACCGCATCAGATCCAGACGGTGAAACGATTACTTATTCTTTATCAGGTACAGGCAGTGATAACTTTACGATCTCCAGCGACGGCACCATAACTTTAACCAATGCTTTGGATTACGAAACTGTCACTTCATATACCCTCATTTTGACTGCTAGCGATGGCATCAACAGCGCAACTGAAAACCTTGTGTTTAGCGTGTCTAATGTTGAAGAACCTGTAACCCTGTCCACCACATTGGCATCGAGTTCATTTTCCGAAGATACTGCAGTTGGTTCCACCATTCTGACTTCAACAGCCATTGATCCGGATGGAAACGAGATTACTTACACCTTGTCGGGAACAGGCAGCGAAAATTTTTCCATTTCCAGTGACGGGTCCATAACATTATTAAACTCACTCGATTACGAAAGCAAGACATCTTATTCGTTAACCTTAACCGCATCTGATGGCTCTACTTCAGCTACCTCAGAATTCACCTTTTCAATAACTGACATTAATGAACCGATCGACTTATCAGCCACGTTGGCAGCTGGTTCATTTTCTGAAAACACAGTCACCGGAACCACCATTGCTACGGCTACTGCCACGGACGAAGAAGGTGACGTTATCAGTTTCTCACTCTCGGGAACGGGCAGTGATAATTTTTCGGTCTCCAGCGACGGTACCATCACCTTGGTTAATGCTTTGGACTACGAAACCGACTCTTCTTACACTTTGACTCTATCAGCCACAGATGGAACTAATACTGCCACCACTAACATTACGGTTACTGTAGACAACGTGAATGAAGCCGTTTCTTTGTCCACTTCAGTAGCCGCGAGTTCCTTTGCGGAAGACACAGCAACGGGAACAACCATTGCCACCGCATCAGCTACGGATCCTGAAAACTCGACCATCAGCTACACTTTATCAGGCACGGGTAGTGATAAGTTCAGTGTCAGCAGCAATGGAACTGTGACCTTGAGCAGTTCTCTAGATTACGAGAGTACCACCTCTTACAACTTAACCTTAACCGCTTCAGATGGGACTAACAGCACCAACAGTAATCTTTCTATCAGCGTTACCGATGTCAATGAATCACTGACTTTGTCGACCACTCTGGCAGCCAGTTCCTTTGCGGAAGACATTTCGACCGGG
>ENA-UPTF01001502-UPTF01001502.1-marine-metagenome-genome-assembly--contig:-NODE-1502-length-14607-cov-5.722987_pt1 | contig 14607 bp, 10 predicted proteins | sample MGYA00238166_ERZ767019 | MGnify/ENA primary metagenome ERZ767019 (study PRJEB28930, sample SAMN06266391) | marine metagenome | isolation source: Sea water from 250 m depth | place: Atlantic Ocean...
GGTGGCGGCGTGGTTGGCGCCAGCGTGCTGTACCACCTCACCCAGGCCGGCTGGACAGACGTGATCTTGATAGAACGGCGGGAGTTGACCGCCGGGTCCACCTGGCACGCCGCGGGTGGCATGCACACCATCAACGGAGACCCCAACGTGGCCGCCCTCCAGCGGTACACCGTGCAGCTCTACGAAGACCTGGAGAAGGCCTCCGGCGTGTCCTGTGGGGTCCACTTGACCGGTGAGGTGATGCTGGCCGACGACGAGGACCGCATGGACTGGCTGCGCATGGCCCATGCCCGCGGCCGCTACCTGGGTATGCAGACCGAGCTGATTTCGGTGGCCGAAGCCAAGGAGAAGATCCCCTTCCTGGTCGAGGACCACTTCGTGGGCGCCCTCTGGGACCCGGTGGGCGGCCACGTCGACCCGTCGGGCGTCACCAACGCCTACGCCACGGCAGCCCGGCTGGCCGGAGCCGAGGTCCACCGCAACACCTGGGCCCACGACATCGTGTCCCGCCCCGACGGCCGATGGGACGTCGCCACCGAGCAGGGCACCGTCACCTGTGAGCACTTCGTGAACTGCGGCGGCCTGTGGGCCCGCGAGGTAGGCCGTATGTGCGGCCTGGAACTGCCCATCCTGGCTATGGAGCACATGTACCTGGTTACCGAGGAGCTCCCGGAAATTCGACCCTGGCTGGACGCCACCAACGGCCACGGTGTCGGGGCCATCGACTTCGGCGGTGAGATCTACACCCGTGCTGAGGGCGGCGGCCTGCTTCTGGGCACCTACGAGAAGGCCTGTGTGCCGTGGTCGGTGAAGGAGACCCCGTGGGACTTCGGGGCACAGCTCCTCACCCCCGATCTGGAACGCATCGCCCCGTCGTTGGCTGTCGGCTTCGAGCACTTTCCGATCTACGCCGAGGCGGGTATCCGCCGGGTCGTCAATGGCCCGTTCACCTTTGCACCGGACGGGAACCCTCTGATCGGTCCCATCCGCGGCCAGCGAGGCCACTGGGTGGCCTGTGGCGTCATGGCCGGCCTCAGCCAGGGTGGAGGCGTAGGCCTGGCTATGGCCAACTGGATGACCACAGGCGATCCCGGATTCGACGTTTGGGGCATGGACGTCGCCCGGTACGGGGACTGGACCACTCCCTCCTACACCCGGGCCAAGGTCATGGAAAACTACAGCCGCCGGTTCTCCATCTCGTTTCCCAACGAAGAGCTCCCTGCCGGACGTCCCCTGCACACGTCACCCGTCCACGGCCGCCTGTCTGAGGCCAACGCCGTCTGGGGCTCCTCCTACGGCCTGGAACAGGCCCTGTGGTTCCAACGGCCCGGCGAGGACCCGGTGGAAGACGTGACGTTCCACCGGTCCAACGCCTTCGACCCGGTCGCCGACGAGGTCCGTGCCGTACGCACCGGGGTGGGGCTGCTGGAAACCACCGGATTCGCCAAGCACCAGTTCACCGGTCCGGGCGCCCGGGACCTCCTAGACCGGCTCCTGGCCAACCGCATCCCACCGCCGGGTCGAATGGCCCTGGCCCCGATGCTCAACGCACAAGGTCGCCTCATAGGCGACTTCACGGTGGCCACACTGGCCGACCCGTTCAACGGCTCCGAACGGTTCCTGGTCTTCGGCTCCGGGGTGGCCGAGGGGTACCACGAGCGGTGGTTCCGGGCCCACCTCCCGGTCGATGGGGCCCCCGTGCACTACCGGCCCCTCTCCCACGAGCTGGCTGGGCTGTCCATCGCTGGGCCGGCAGCCCGCCAGGTGCTGGAGGCGCTGACTGACGTTGATGTATCCGGTGAGGCGTTCGGGTTCTTGGACGTCCGGGAACTGGACCTGGGCATGGTCCCGACGATCGTGGGGCGCATCTCGTTCACCGGCGACCTGGGATACGAGTTCTGGGTACCGGCCTCGCTCCAGCAGCGCCTCTACGACCTCGTGGTGGAGGCCGGAACGCCCTACGGCCTACGGCCGTTGGGCCTACGGGCCCTGGACTCCCTGCGCTTCGACAAGTCGTTTGGGGCCTGGGCCACCGAGTACCGCCCCATCTACACGGCCGACGAGGCCCGGCTGGACCGCTTCGTCAAGCCAGAGAAGGGTGACTTCATCGGTCGTGACGCCGTGGTGGCCGACCGGACCAACGGCCCCGACCGGCGCCTGTGTGCCTTCACCCTGGACGACGGAAACGAGCGGGACTCCGACGTCCTGGGTGACGAGCCGATCTGGTACGACGGGGAGGTGGTGGGCTGGGCTACTTCAGGCGGCTACGCCCACTGGTCGGAGGCCTCGTGCGCCCTGGGGTACGTCCCGACCCCCCTAGCCGACTCCACGTCCTCGGCTACCGGCTTCGAGCTCGAAGTGTTGGGTGTCCGACGCCCCGCCACTCGCCGCGACGAGCCGTTGTTCGACCCGTCGGGGTCGCGGATGCGAGGCTGAGGGCCGACCGATGGGCCCGGACACACCGGAGCGGAGGATCGGACGATGGACGTACACCCCGTGGTAGACGGCGACCTGGACGACTCTCTGGTGCGCCGGGCGTCTACCGTCGGCCACCGGATGGTCATGGGTCCCGGCGAGCCAGCCCTGTCCGAGTGGGCGGCCGCTGGCTTGGTCCTTCCTGACGAGACGGCCATGATGCGCTACCGGCTGGACCGCATCGCTGACCGGTTGGTGTTGGCCGACGTTGACGGGATCCTCCTGTTCGACCCCATGAACGTCATGTACGCCACTTTCGCCCCGAACATGCAGGTCTGGTTGCTCCACAACCAGGCTCGCTACGCCTTCGTGGGGGTCGACGGACGCCTTGTGCTCTTCGACTACCCCAACTGCGAGTTCCTGTCGGCTCACAACCCGTACGTGGACGAGGTCCGACCGGCCACTACGTTCACCTACTTCCTGGCCGGCGACCGGATCGACGAGCAGGCCAAGAGCTTTGCCGCCGAGGTGGTTGACCTGGCCCGTACCCACGGTGGCGGCACCCGACGTCTGGCCGTGGACTCGTCCACCACCGCGGGGATCACCGCCCTGCAGGACGAGGGCGTCGCCCTGGTCGAGGGAACCCGGATCATGGAGGAGGCCCGCAAGGTGAAGGGCCCCGACGAAATCGCCGCCATGCGCTGCTCGGTGGAGGGCACCCGGGTGTCGTGTCGGAAGATGTTTGAGGCCATGCGACCGGGCCTAACCGAGAACCAGCTCTGGGGGGTGCTTTGGGCCGAGATGCTGGCCCGCCACGGCGAGTGGATGGAGTGCCGCCTGCTGTCCGCCGGTCCCCGCACCAACCCCTGGTTCCAGGAGTGCAGCAGCTACGTCATCGGCGACGGTGAGATAGTGGCCTTCGACACTGACCTGGTGGGGGCCTACGGGATGATGACCGACATCTCGCGCACCTGGGTGTGTGGCGACGCTCGGCCCTCGGATACGGCCCGGCACGCCCACGACCTGGCCGTCGAGCAGGTGTCCCGGAACATCGAGTTGCTGACCCCGGGCCGAAGCTTCCACGAACTGTGCCACGCCGCTTGGGCCCCCCCGGTCGAGGACTATCGGCACTACTCGTGCCTGTTCCACGGGGTGGGCCAATGCGACGAGTACCCCAGCATTCCCTTCCCGGAGGCCTGGGCGGACTCAGGCTACGACGGGGTGCTGGAACCCGGCATGGTGCTGACCGTCGAGTCCTACGTGGGTGCTCGGTCGGGTGGCGAGGGGGTCAAGATCGAAAATCAGGTACTCATTACCGAGGGCGGCCACGAGAACCTCACCCCGTGGACGCTCGACCTCGACCGCTTCGAGGGGCTGTGACCTCTCCGGACCCGACCAGTAGACCCGACATGGCCTGCTGCCCTACTTAAGCCCCTTTCCATGACCCACCGACGGAGACCATGACCACCCCATCCGACGAGAAGTTCACTGACCTGATCCGGAAGATCATGCCGTTCTGCGACGTGCTCGGGTTGTCGGTCATCAGCGCCACGCCCCAGCGGGTAGAAGCCACAGCTGACTGGGCTGAAGAGCGGACCACGGTGTTCGGAGGCTTGCACGGTGGCTACATCATGGCCATCGCGGATTCTGTGGGGGCGCTGTGTGCGTCTCAGAACCTTCCGGAGGGAGCGGAAACTTCGACCATCGAATCCAAGACGAACTTCCTGCGTCCGGTCACCGGTGGAACCGTCACCATCGTGGCCACACCGATCCACGTTGGGCGAACCACCATCGTCGTCCAGACCGCGATCACCCGTGACGACGGCAAGTCGGTCTCGCTGACCACTCAAACACAGGCGGTTACGGGTCCGACTTGAGGCCGGTTCGGATAGTGGCCCCTAGTTCCCCTCGAACTCGGGTTGTCGCTTTTCGATCCAGGCCTGCGCCGCCTCCCGGGTGTCCTGCGTCCCAAAGTTGGTGGCTTGGGCCTGGCCCTCGGCCTCCAGCGCTTGGGACATAGACGTCTGTCCGCCGTTGTTCAACAACGCCTTGCTCATGGACAGAGCAAGAGGTGGTCCGGCGGCGATCCGACCCACCACGTCAGCCACGTGGGCATCCAGGTCGGCTTCGGCCACGATCCGGTTGACCAGGCCGATGCGGTCGGCTTCAGCAGCATCGATGACCTCAGCCAGGAGGGCCAGTTCCTTGGCCCGGTGCAGGCCCACCCGTCTGGGCAGCACCCAGGATCCACCGAAGTCGATAGTGAGGCCGCGACGGGCGAAGATCTCCGAGAACCGCGCCGTGTCGGCTGCATAGACGAGGTCGCACCCCAGGGCCATGTTGAGGCCGGCTCCGGCCGCCACACCGAACACCTTGGCCACAACCGGATGCTGGCACTCATGGAGAGCCTGGGCCGATGCCTTGATCCTGCGCAGGTTGCGGAGGGGGTTGGTGGCCACCGCACCACTGGCCCGCTCCGACTGGCCGCCCACATCAGCGCCCGAGCAGAAGTTGCCGCCGGCGCCAGTCAACACGATGGCCCGCACGGACCCGTCTGAGTGAAGGTCCCGGAAGATCCTTCCGAACTCGTTGAACATCGACCCGGTCATGGCATTCATGACCTCGGGACGGTTCATCGTCACGGTGACAATGTCGCCGTCCCGCGTCACGTCCAGCCCTTCGGCCCCTTCGATCACACCGCCCACGTCGCTCCTCCGGTCCTCTTCCTCACTGGACGTTAGACCGGCACGGGGAGACCCAACCCACGGGGCGACCTGTCCGCTGCGGCGCCACCAGCGTTCCACCGGTACCGCCGGTAGCCGTCGCTAGGGTCGACACATGGACCTGGACCTGACAGAGGATCAGGAGGCGATCCGCGACGTCTTCGCCGACTTCTTCACCTCGGAGACCGGACCCGAACGGGCCCGGGCGGCCGAGCCGGTCGGCTTCGACGCCGCAGCCTGGGAGCGACTGATGGAGACCGGCGCCCCTGGCATGGGCGTCGACGCCGATCTTGGAGGCGGCGGGGCCTCGTTGGCCGACCTAGCCGTGGTGGCCGAGGAGGCCGGAGCCCGAATCGCCCCTCTGCCCCTGGTCGACCACCAGGTCACCGCCCGCCTGTTGGCCAGCGTGGGGGGCTGTGACGACGACGTCCTGTCCGGTGCGGCCATCGCCGGCCTGGCCGTCCGCCCGGTCGAGGATGGCACCGCCCGTACCGTTCCCACCGGAGCCGTGACCGGCCGTCTAGTCGCCCTAGACGGTGACCGCCTGATAGCCGTCGACGGTCCTCCTGGGGATCCCCTGGCCAACCATGGTTGTCTGCCCCTTGCCCACCGGGAGGTGAGCGAGGCCACCGTGCTGGCCAAGGGACCCGAGGCGATAGCGGCCTACGATCGTGCCCTCGACGAGTGGCGGACCCTCACCGCCTCGACCCTGGTCGGCATCACCCGGACTGCCCTGGACCTCGGCGTCGCCTACGTCAAGGAACGGGAGCAGTTCGGTCGCCCGGTGGGCAGCTTCCAGGCCGTCCAGCACCTCTTGGCCGACCTGCCCGGGCTCTTAGACGGAGCCCGCTTACTGACCGCTAAGGCGGCGTGGGCCGGTGACCGGGCATCGGCCGGCGAGTCGGGCGTCCTGGACGTGGACGCCAACGACGTGACCGACTTTGGCGCCCTGGCCACCATGGCCCTCGTGGTCGCTGGTGAGGCTGCGGCCACTTCGACCGACCGCAGCCTCCACGTACACGGTGGCTACGGCTTCAGCGAGGAGTACGACATCCAGCTGTTCTTCCGCAGGGCCCGCGCCCTCGCCCTGCTGCTGGGAGACCCGGCCCGCGAGTGCCGGCGGCTGGCTGACCGGATGTTCACCGACCCGGCGGCCGCCTGATGGACTTCTCCCTCGGCCCCCAAGCCGCCGAGTTTCGCGACCAGATCCGGGCATTCGTGGCCGAGCACCTGACGACCGAAGTGGTCGACCGAATGCACGCCACCGGCACATTCAACGACAGGGACCTCAATGGGGCACTGGCCGACGCCGGCCTGCTGGCCGGGGCGGTCCCCGGCTACGGCGACCGCGACCCCATCGAGCTCTACGTGCTGTTCAACGAGTTAGAGAAGGCTGGAGCCCCCTACGACGGACTGGCCGTCACCATGCTGGTGGCCGGCGTGGTTAACGCAGTGGGTACCGACTTCCACCGGGAAGCGGTGCTGGACCGCCTGTTGACCGGTCGTTTCAACTGTTGCCTGGGCTACAGCGAACCTGACCACGGTTCGGATTTGGCCGCCATCACCACGAGAGCCGTCCGGGAGGGTGACGGATGGGTGATAAACGGCCAGAAGATGTGGACCACCATGGCCCACGAGGCCGACTGGGTGATCCTGCTCACCCGGACCAACCCCGACGTACCCAAGCACAAGGGCCTGACCATGTTCTTGGTCCCCATGGACACCCCGGGTATTGAGGTCCAGCCCGTCCCCACCATGGCCACCGAGCGCACAAACGCCACCTTCTACGACGAGGTCCGGGTGGGCGACGAGTGGCGCCTCGGAGAGGTCGACGGTGGCTGGACCGTCATGGGAGTCGCCCTGGCTTTCGAACGGGGGGTGATGGGCGGCACCAACCCAGCCGTTCCCCTACTGCGCCACGTCCGGGACTGGGCAGCCACCGCTCCCGCCCCGGATGGCGGACGGATGCTGGACGACCCGGTCCTGCGGGAACGCATGGCACGTACGGCCATCGCCAACCAGGTGTCCCAGCTCCTGACGCTGCGGGCGGCGTGGATCGCCGCCACTGGCGGACTGCCCGGCCTGGAGGGATCTATGGCCAAGCTGTACGCCACCGAGCAGTACCAGCAGGCTGTGGGATGGTTCCAACAGATGGCGGGCGCCGAGGGGCTCCTAGGGTTCCACGCCGACGGGGCAGCGGCCGACGGCTGGATCGACTACGACGCCCGCCACGCCCCGGTGACCACCATCTACGGCGGAACCACGGAGATCAACCGCAACAACGTGGCCGAGCGCCACCTGGGCCTCCCCCGGGCCCGCTGAACCCGTTCCCCCCGGGTCGGGTCAGTCCAGGAGCCGGTCGCGCAAGTCGGCTATCCGGTCCTCGGTGAGGCCCAATCCGTCGCGCAACATGCACCCGGCGCCGCCCCATCGGTCATCCACGGCAGCTAGCTGCGCCTCGACGTAGGCCGGGGCCACCTCGATGAACGGCCGCAAGAGCTCCAGCCCCTCTTCGGTGAGCATGCCCCCGTCCACCAGGGCTGCCGCCCGGCGTGTCCCCACCCGGTTGCTCTCCAGATAGTGCTCCACGATGGCGTCCCGCTCCACGCCAAGGGCCAACAGCAGGATGGTCCCCACCCACCCGGCCCGGTCCTTACCGGCCGAGCAGTGCCACACCAGCGGCCACCGGTCGGCATCGGTTACGAGATCCATGACCCGACAGAAGGCCTCGACCCTCCCCGGGTGCTCCACCATGTTACGAGCGCCCTTCGTGGCGATGGCCGCCGCCCGGCCGTCGGACCACACGGCACGCATGGCCTCCACGTCGCCGGTGGTGATGAACTCCCGGATGTCGGCCCCAAAGCCTCCTTCGTCAGGGATGGGCGCCGGGATCCCGACCGCGCCCTCAGGTATCCGGTCAGCGCCCTCGTACCGGGAGTCCACCTCGTTGCGCAGGTCCACCACCGTCCGGATGCCCAGGGCATGCAGGCGAGCCAGGTCGGCGTCAGAAGCCCGACCCAGGTGTCCTGACCGCCACAGCAGGCCACCAACCGTGGTCCGACCGTCGGTGGTGGGCAGACCACCGATGCCTCGGAAGTTGGCGATCCTGTCCATCTCGGTCGCGGTGGGCTCCACCACGGGATGATGGCACGGCACGTTCCCGCACCCCACCTCCGATGGCCGTACCATCGGGTTGTGTCCGACGGTCCGGCCTCCCATCCCGATGTCCTGCTGGTCGACGACCCGCGCCCCGGTGTACGGCGGCTGACTCTGAACCGGCCCGAGAAGCGCAACGCTCTGAACAACGCCCTTCGGGGAGCTCTGTTCGCCGCGCTCCAGGAGGCCGACCGCGACAACGCCGTCCACGTGACCATCCTCCGGGGAGCCGGACCGTGCTTCTCCTCTGGGTACGACCTGGGCTCAGACCTCAGCGCCGACCGACCCTCCTACACGCCGGGGGGTGACGGAGGCTGGGCCCGTCACGTCACCGACGGATGGCTGTCGCTGTGGGATTTGGCCAAGCCGGTAATTGCCCAGGTCCACGGCTACGCCATGGCCGGGGGCTCCGAGCTGGCCGCGGCCTGCGACCTCGTCTACTTGGCCGACGACGCCACCATCTCCCATCCCGTGCTCCGAGTAGCCGGAACACCTGACTTCGCCATCCACCCGTGGCTGGTCGGCCTACGCAACTCCCTGGAGATGGTCCTTACCGGCGATCCGGTAGACGCCGCCGAAGCGGTCCGCGTCGGTTACGCCAACCGTGCGTTTCCTGCTACCGAGCTGGATGAAGCGGTGCTGGCTGTAGCCGAGCGCATGGCCTCCATCCCCCACGAACTCCTCCAGCTCAACAAGCGCTGGGTATACCGGGCGATGGACGCCATGGGTGCCCGAACGGCCATCCGGTCGGCCCCCGACCTGGGTGCCCTGGGCCCTCACGTCCCGTCGATCCAGGCGAACCTGGACGGGCTCCGGAGCCGGATACGCGACGCCGCCCGCTCACCGGACGACGACCCGGCAACCTGACGGTCCGACCCAATCAGGCGCCGCTTGGGACCCGCCTGGTCCGACTGGCCATCCGGTTCTCGAAGGTCTCGGCCTGGGCAATCAGGGCCCCCGGAATGGCCAGGATCTTCTCTTGCAGTTCCTCGCCCCGGGGGTCAAGGCCCTCGATGGACCCCACCTTCCAGTGGCGGAGCAGCGGTTGGACCACCTGTTCGGCATGGATCCGTAGGTTGTAGATCCCGGCCCGGGCAATGGCCACGGCCCGTCGGCTGAAGTTCGGAATCACGGTCCCGGGCATGTTGAAGTCGGACAGAACCCGGTGGAGCGCCCCCAGCACGAAGGTGGGCGCCTGGCGCAGCATGGCCGTGGTCACTCCCCGGTAGAACATGAAGTGGTGGTTCTCGTCGGCGGCCACTCGGGTCATGACCTCGTGGGCCACCGGACAGTCGGCCTTCACCCCAGTGTTGCGGTGGCTGATACGGGTGGCCAGTTCCTGGGCCGACGTGTAGGCGAAGACCTCCACAGGGCACGGGGAGTCGTAACGCCAACCGCGGGTCACCGTGGCCAACCGCTCGTCCTCCAGTTGGGCAGGATCGCAGTTCCGGGTGGCCAGCAGGTAGTTACGGATGGCAATGGAGTGCTGGCCCTCCTCAGCCGTCCAGAGGCGGGACCATTCGGCCATCGGCGAGTCCTCGGGGAAGCTGCCAGCGATCTTGGCGTGGTAGTAGGGGAGGTTGTCCTCGGTCAGCAGGTTCAACTGCAGAGCGGTACGGACCTCCGGGGACAACGTGGCCTGGGACTCCTCCCACGGTTCGTCGCGGAAACTCCGGCCCAGTTCCCAAGGAACAACGTCGTGGGCATACCAATGCTGTCGGCGCTCCCGGTGCTCGGCCATGAGCCGGGAGATCTCCGGCTCGACGGACGAGACCAACTCGAACGATTCGGTAGTGGCGGTCACCGCTCTCCGATCCCATTCCGGGCCGCCCCTCAGCCCGGTAAGGAACAGGCTAGGTCACCCCGGGGAAACCCGGTACCCGGCACCCTGTCACGCCCGAAGGGGCGCTCCCGTCCGATCAGTCGGTGACAGCGGGCTCGAGGTCGTCGTAGGTCTTGTTTCGACGGAACTCGGTGATGATCTTCTTCGACGTCGTGGCTAGCATCACTCCGGCGAACGCGGTGAGAAAAGAGCCGGCGCCACTGACAGTCTTGAGGTCCGACACCCGGGCCAGGCTGGCGATCCACACGATGCCGATCAGCGCCAGGCCTCCTCCCGCGCCGGCGACCATGACACTCCAGCGCCATCTTCGGTTCTCGTCCAGGCCCAGCAAACCCGATGCCGGCACGGTGAGCGCCGCGCCGATGATGGACATCGTGATGGCCAGGCGGCCAAGCCCGCCACCGTCCTCCGAAAGCCCGTCGGTGACCACCAGAGCATTCATTCGGTACTTGTTGCGCAGAGAGGCGGCCTTTCCACTGTTTGATGCTGCCATGGCCGGATTCTCGTTCGTCTCGTCCCGAAGTCGAATCAGTTCCGCTTTGACCTCGTCGGGAAGCTCGGTCGCTCGACGTTCGTCGAAGGTCCAACCGGAAATCGAACCGATCAGGACCAGGGCAACGGCGAGGGCACCCGCACCCATCCGACCCCAACTGATGATTCGGTCTAAAGGTCGGAAGGCTGAGTAGGGCGCTGTCTGCAAGGCCAGGACCGCGCCGGCCAGCATCACGATGCTGGCCACAATGGCCAGCATCACGCCCGGGCCGTGGTTGTAGGTCTCAACATCGACGAAGGGGGAGACCACCTGGTAGGTGAGGGCGGCGACCAGCATGCAGCTCGAGGTGATGACCATGGCATCTGCTGCGAACCAGCGGGAGCCCGACCGTAGGACGACCACGACCATCACGCCGATGGTGACGGTGGTCAGCAACTGCATGTCCAGGAACACCGCCGAATCGCCGGAGCCGATACTCCCGATGACCAGCCATCGGAGGGCGACGCCACTTGCCAGCGCTCCCAGGACGGTGACCCGCTGCTCGGAACCGGTTCCGTCAAGTACCCGATAGACGGCCCCGGCCAACGCGAGGGCCACCAGGTCCTTGACGTCGAGCACAGTCGAGAGCGGCGCGATGGCCATGCCTACGACGGCAACCACCGCAGCAGCCACCAGATTGTTCCAGGTCATCCGATCGGCGTCGAACAGGCTCGTACTGTTCAGGACGACCAGCACGATCGCTCCGAGGGCGAGGACGATCACGGCGAGGACCTCTCCGGCCATACCGGTCGGGCTTTCGAAGATGTGCCCGAGCAGGCCCGCCGTGACGGCCCAAGTCCCGACCATCTGCCAGGACACCGGAACCGCCACCTTCGCTAGGCCGAGAACGAGGCCGAGGATCGCCGGAATCGCGAAGGTCTCGACGACCACCGACCAGAAGGCCTGGGCCTCATAGCCCTGGAGGTTGGAAAGCATCGTGTACCCGTCGAACTCGCCCAGGATCGGGTACACGAAGATGGCGGTGAACGCGCCGAGCGCCAGGGATACCAGGCCGGCAGGACCTCGGGCCCGTCCGATCCCGCCCGTCCAGAAGATGCAGGAGACGGCGGCAAATACGGAGAAGAAGCCCAGAGCCAGAACAACGAGGCCAGCCCACGAGCCACCGGATGCCTGGTAGCCGTTGAACGACTCGCCGATGAGGTCTACGTCTGCATCACGGGAATGGCTGCTAAGGAGGCCAGCATCGTTGCCCCATGTCATCTTCGTGGAGAGGACCGCGACGAACCCGGCGATGCCGACGACGGCCATGCCGAGGCGCTCACGTCCCGAGGCCACTACCTCGTGCTCGACGTGGACGGCCTTTGATGCCTTCTGGTCTTCGGTCTCGGCTGCCTCGACCTTCTTGAGGAGTTCTTCAGGGTCCCGGCGCTGGCTCATGGCCTCCCGGATCCGGGATAACAGGTTCTGTCCACCCTCCTCTTCGGGCTGGGAGAGGCGGTCTAGTACGACGGCCACTGCCCACAAGGCAAGACCGGATGAGATGCCGAGGCCGATGTCGAGGTTCTGGACGGCCCGGAAGACCAGGAGTCCGAGGCCCCCAGCGCCCATGATGGCGGCGATGCCGACCATGGCGATGGCCAGCATGAGGGTCTGGTTGAGACCGGCCATGATCGAGGGCTTGGCCAGCGGCAACTGGACGTCGGTCAGGACACGCAACTCGGTGGATCCGTACGCCCTGCTGGCCTCCACGACGTCCTCGGGAACGTGTCTGATGCCCAGGTTGACCATACGCACCAGCGGTGGCAGGGCGTAGATCATGGTCACCATGGTCGCTGGGACGACTCCGATGCTGAAGAAGAACACGAACGGCACCATGTAGACGAACGTGTGGACAGTCTGCATGGCGTCCAGGATCGGTCTGGTCACGTTCCACGCCGAGTCCACCCGGGCGCAAAAAACCCCGAGTGGGAGGCCGACGAGCGCGCACAACCCGACGGCCACGAGAACCATCCCGATGGTCCGCATGGTCTCCACCCAGTACATCGATCCGAGCAGGCCGCACATCATCAGGCCGAGCCCGGCCATAATGCCGACCTTCGGCGTCCGCACCAGCGAGCCGAGGATTACCGTGAAGAGCACCACCTGGTACCAGGGAAGCTGTAGCAGGAAGTCGTTGACGACATTCGAGAGCAGGAAGTCGAACGGCCACTTGACGGTATCGAGGAACCACTGGGCGTTGGCGTCCAACCAGTCGACCATCTGGTCGAACCAGTACCCCACCGGCAACTGGAACTGGTCAAGGACCTTGGTATCGGAGAGGCCCACGCCCTCGCTTCGTCCGGTCCATTCGCCGGTCTCGACGCCGATGACCCAGGTGGTCCAGCTCACAGGAAGACCTCCCGCTCGAACCCGTCCACCAACTGCTCTACCCGGCCCATCTCCTCCATGATCTCCCGAGGTTCGAGCTCACCGATCAGGTGGCCTGTGTCGTCCACCACGGCAATCGGGAGCCCCCGACCGGCCGCCGCGTAGTTGTCACTGAACCGTGCCTCAATGGTGGTGGAGTCGAAGTCTGACCGCAGCACCAAGCCCAGGTCGGTCGTCCCGTGGGCGATGGCCGTGGCGGCGTCGGTCATAGCCAGCAGGCCGGTAGGCCGGCCGTCGGCGTCGACCACGAAGGCACCTTGCCGATCGCCCATGGCGTCGATGCCTTCTGTGAGGGTCCACGACTCGTTGAGGATCACCGGGGTCTCCATGATCTTGCCCACGTCAATGACCCGGCCCTGGTCCACGTCCTGGACGAACTCAGCCACGTATCCGTCTGCCGGTTCGGTGAGGATCTCCTCAGGCGTCCCGATCTGGATCACCTTGCCGTCGCGGAGGATGCAGACCCGGTTGCCGACGCGCAGGGCTTCGTTCAGGTCGTGGGTGATGAACACGATCGTCTTGTGGAGCTTGTCCTGGATCGCCATCAGCTCATCCTGCATCTGGCGCCGGATCAGCGGATCCAGTGCGCTGAAGGCCTCATCCATGAGCAGGATCTCCGGGTTGGAGCACAGCGCCCTAGCAAGACCCACGCGCTGCTGCATGCCTCCGGACAGTTGGCGGGTGGCGTTGAAGGCATAGGCCTCGAGCCCGACCATGGCCAGCGCCTCGATGGCCGCCTCGTGGCGTTCTTTCTTATCCACACCCTGGACCTTCAGGCCGTAGGCGGTGTTGTCAATGACATTACGGTGGGGGAAGAGGGCAAAGTGCTGGAAGACCATGGCTGTCTTCTCACGGCGGAAGGCCTGGAGGGCGGCGCCCCGGAGTTGTTGGACGTCTGTTCCCTCGACCAGGACACGGCCATGGGTTACGTCGTGCAACTTGTTCACCGTTCGAATGGCCGTCGACTTGCCCGATCCGGACAGTCCCATGACCACGAAGATCTCACCCTTCTGTACCTCGAACGAGATGTCACGCATCCCGACGACGTGGCCGGTCTGCCGTTGGACCTCGTCCTTGCCGACGCCCGCCGAGCAGAGGTCAAACGCCCGTCCACGCGGGTTCGGGCCAAAGATTTTGTAAACGTTCTCCAGTGCGATGATCGGCTCGGAGTCCGACATGCCACCTCTCCTGGTAGTGGAACACCCCTAGAGACATAGTGGGCCACCCCGCCACATCCCCTCCAACGGCGGCAGGGTATCAGGGTGACCGGTGTCACGAGACGGGCCACAAGGGATCCGGGAACTGCTCTTCCACATCGAGGCAATGCCCGCGACAGCGCTCGGATCGGACGACCCGGACATTCCCCACACCGCCCGGTGGGTTCAAAACGGTGGGAGGCCGGGCCTTGCGGCCCGGCCTCCTCACCTCATCCCCCCGCAGGGGGATGATCACTACCTAGTTGATCAGCCAGCAGCTGCTGCTTCGGCAATCCAGCCGGCAACAACCTCTGCGTTCTCAGTCATCCAGCCGGTAGCCAGCTCAGCCACATG
>ENA-UPTF01001503-UPTF01001503.1-marine-metagenome-genome-assembly--contig:-NODE-1503-length-14602-cov-2.799312_pt1 | contig 14602 bp, 15 predicted proteins | sample MGYA00238166_ERZ767019 | MGnify/ENA primary metagenome ERZ767019 (study PRJEB28930, sample SAMN06266391) | marine metagenome | isolation source: Sea water from 250 m depth | place: Atlantic Ocean...
TCCCGATCAGTCCGATGTAAGCAAAGAATTTCACAAGGAACTCAGCAACTGGACCGATGACGGGTAACGGCCTAACGACCTCGTACGCAGCCTCTAATGGGACAAGAACTGGGTCCAATGGTGCAAGTTTTTTTCGAAGCTGGCTATCCGGAGACAGTTCTCGCTTGGACGACTTCTCCAGCGGCTTGTACTTAAATTGAGTCATCACGCTCCTCCTAGCCGACTGAGTCTTTACCTTCTTACGATCAGTTACTTTAACGCGAATATCCCATAGGAGCAATACTTCATGTAACGTTATTAGTCGTTATTAGTCGTCGTCAACCATCTGGAACTCGTAAGGGCCTTTGTTGCCAAAAAAGTCCGTGAACTGCCAGAGCAGCCCAGTTCCAACGAGGGTTACCATAAGCATTGCCACCAAGATTACCCCTTCAATCTCAATAACATCGTAGGTCTTTCTGAAGAAATTCCGCCAGGTTTGTCGCCGGAAAAGGAGCTTCGGATGACCTATCCGGACATGCCGGAACCCGCTCAGTTGCTTAAACATTCATCAATCCTCCTCGGCTAAGACTTCTGAGAGCGCTTCCAAGAAGCCGTCAATATGCTTATCGGTAAGAGGGGATGAAAGCATAAACTCCATTGGAGCTGTGCCCAAGTTATAGCCTTTGAGTAGTAAGGCGAGGTTAATTCTAGTGGTTGTAGCCGTATCTGATGTCATGAAGCTTCGGTAATCGGAGACCTTACGGTCCGTCAGATATGCGTTTACAACTGAGCCTCTCTGTAGCACTTGGCAGGGTATGCCGGCGTCAGCGTATGCTTGATCCAGTCCTTGCGCTAAGCGCTGGCCGATGCTGTCAAGGTGGGCATATACCTCTGGGGTCAGTGCCCGCAATGTTGCTAGGCCTGCCGCCAGTGTGAGGTTGTTACCTGAAAAGGTACCACTTTGTGTAATACCTGTCGGATGCCCGGTATTGTCCAGCATATCCATCATCTCGGCGCTACCACCTATTGCACCGACGGGCATTCCGCCGCCAACCACCTTGCCAAAAATGGTGATGTCAGGCTGAATGCCTGCCAGACCTTGATACCCTGCCGGCCCTGTTCTGAAGCTAACGACCTCGTCCACAACCAGCTTCATTCCTAGATCTTTGGTGATGTCACGCAGAAAGGAAGCGAAATCGTCGGATACGTCTAGCATCCCTGGGCGGCCGTCGAAAAACACCCCGGCGATTTCATCTTTGTGCTCCCGGAGAATTAGATCGACTGTCTCGCGGTCACTGTAGGGCAAGATCACAATTTCATCCTCAGAGCCCTCGGACATGCCTTTGTGGGCAGGAACAACGCCGGGCGATTCTATCGATCCAGCGGCGTCCAGTGCAGGATTTGTACTATGTTCGAGCGCATCATTGCTCCCATGGTAAGCACCTTCGAACTTGGCTATTTTCCGCCTACCGGTTGCGGCGCGAATCATACGGGAAGCATGAAGAGAAGACTCTGTGCCGGAGTTGGAGAAACGAACTTTCTCGATTGACGGTACACGAGCGACTATCTCTTCGGAGATCTCGGCTTCTAGTGCTGTCGGGTTCCCGAACGCTATGCCGCGGTCAAGTTCTTTGTGGATGGCTGCAACTACATCTGGATGCGAGTGACCTAATAGGGTGGCGGAATGGTGGTTTGCGTAGTCTACATACTCGTTGCCGTCTAGGTCGTAGAGCATACAGCCGGATGCGTGATCGATGTACAGAGGATGCGGGCTTTTCCAATATGCCCCCTTGATAATGCCGCCTGGCATTGTCTGTTTGCCACGTTCCCACTGCTCCATAGACCTGGGAGTGCGAGCCTTATATTCGGAGTGTAATGACTCTAGAGTACGGACCATCTTTTTCTCCTGTTGGTAGTCTTCATACTATAGGGTATTACTAGAGGCAGGGCATCTTCTCGACATTACCCCCAAATAAGCGTCGAAGACGGTTAGAGCAGTCATGGTGTCTAGGCCTACCGCACCCATTTGAGCTAACGGCGGTCCTAGTTTTCTAAGCCAAGAATCCGGATAGCGTTGAGGCCGAGCACCTTTCGCTTGGCCTCATCTGAGATGTCAGAGGTCGCAATTCTGCCCAGCTGTGGGCGCGGGTCCATCAGGGGTGCATCAGATCCGTAGACGACCCTGTCCTCACCTGCTCCCTCAACCAAGAATTCAATCGTTCCATGTTCTGCATAAGAGGTACAGGTCTCGAGAACGATGTTCTCGCACTCTTTCGCTGCTGTGACAGCGTCTTCTTGGCCCAGCATTCCATTACCGGAATGACCGAGTACCCACGTGATATTTGAGTAGCGCTTCGCGAGCGGAATGAATGAGAGTGGGAGAGTTAGAATGTCGTCTGCTGCAACCTTTGAAGAATGGCACATAATCACCTTATTTCGGTCATTACACCACTCAAAGATAGGGAAATAGCCAGGGTCATCAACGGGTTTCTGGTAATAGGTTGGATAGATTTTGAGAAACTTTGCTCCCAGTTCTCCAAATGCGCGTTCCAATTCTGGCAGCATCTCGTCAGGGTAACGAGGCGTCACGTAAGCAACAGGGAGAAACCTGTCGGGGTGCTCACGTGCAAACCGGCTGACGATATCGTTGCCGCGGCGCGCATCACCATAAAAGATGCAGTTGGTACAGGATTTATCGACGCCGGCTGCGTCCGTTAATTTCAGGAATATCTCTGGCGAATCGTCCATGTGGGAGGTGCCCCAGCGCCCCACATGAGTGTGGAAGTCTATGACAGGTGTATTAACCATGAGTGCACATTACGTTGCTCTTTACCAATCTAAGAATTTACCGTTGCCCCTGCAGTAGCCTCTCTAAGTTCCCGCTGCAGACAGCCTGCAAATCCTCATCAGAAAGATTCATTCGATGAAGAGCGTACAGAGGGGGTGCCATTGATGAGTCTGGGAAGCGGGACCCAAAGATTACCTTATCAATCCCGACCTTGTCGATGAGTTTCTGGTAGCCATCTGGAACGACGAACCGAGATATCTCTATATAAGTGTTCGGGAGGCTTTTTAGCAATGGAACACTCCACGCCGCTTGGGTGTAATGCACCTCGCTAAAAACTACGGGAGTATCAGGGTGATTTTTGAGGGTGTCATGAACTTGAGTTGGATCGAACTCTTTTGAGTCAAGCCAGAGTGGCAAGTTTTCTGAGGCGAGCCACTCAAGCCAATCACCGACGACCCAGTCCGTAAACGGGTAGCGGTGAGTCGCAGGCGCCATTCGAACAGAGCGAACAGCCAACTCATGGAGCTGAGAGGCAAAGGCATCCATGTCGTCGTATGTGGGGTTGCCTACGAATTGAGGAACAACCCGTGGCTCACCGGCTATCTGCTGCATCAACAATTCATTGCCCTCTACGGTGTCAAAATCAATAGCATGTGGGGAGTAGGCGAGTGCCTTGTCGACACCGGCCCTATCCATCGTCGTAATCAAGCCTTCAAGCGTATCCGACCGGACGTACCGGTTGAACCGTCGCCCGAGTGCAACGCATGCGTCGAAGGTGGGAACACTAGATTTGAAGTTAAGGTCTACCTCTCCCATGACCCCTCCATCGTCATCCACGTGGAAGACAAGGCGCGGACGACTCGTTGCAACGGAGTTTAGCAGTCACTCTCATTGGGGTCAATACGCTGGTCATCAATGTGTTAACCTACCGGCCATCAAAGACCCTGGAGGTACCGCAATGACCGACCAGATCTACAAGGTAGGGATGATTGGGCTCGGGCGGAAGGGCCATGGGCATGCACGCGGCTACGAGGGTAACCCAAGAACTGAAATTGTCGCAGGTGCTGACCCGGACGCAGATAACCGCACGCTTTTCCTTGAACGCTTTCCTGTCACAGGGTACAGCGACTACCACGAGATGCTACAGCACGAGCAAATCGACATTGCGGCCCCAATACTACCGGTTAGTCCCAACCCGGAGGTCGTTATTGATTGCGCAAGAGCCGGAGTCAAAGCAATCTACTGCGAGAAACCGATGGCGTCCAGCCTTCAGGAATCAGACCAGATGGTTGAAGAGACACGCTCAAGAGGGATTTATCTGGCCTCAGGGGATGCGTATCGAAATATGCCGCAGCATTGGAAGGTTCGTCGACTTATTGACTCAGGTGAGATGGGTGAAGTGCAGAGCATAAACCTTTACCAGTCTACGAACGAGATCTCGGGGGGAGGGTGCCAGGGCCTTAGTGTCATGCGTCTATTTGCAGGCGATTCGGACGTTGACTGGGTTACTGGCTGGTGCGACACAGACCCTTTCAGTGACGACGATCAAAACATGGGAGGGTACGTTAAATTCAAGAATGGAATCGACGCCTTTGTGCACAATAAACCGTCAGCCGTCAGGGGTATTGAGGTAGTTTGTACAGAAGGGATTTACAGAAGCAGTTTTGATATTGGCGAAGTCCTTTTGGGAGGCAACCAGAAGGCCCTGAAGGTGCAAGAAGGGTTCTTTGATGAGTTCGGCAGCACCGACCACTGGACATCACCTAGCGGTACTCGGCAAAGGGGCGGAATTCAAGCGATTGTGGAGTCCCTTGACCAAGGGATCGATCCCCGGTGTAGCGGCGACAATATGGGCAAGGTGCTAGAGATTGCGATTGGTTTCCGTGAGTCCCACAGGCGCGGATTTGCTCCTGTGAAATTCCCGATCGAGGACCGGAGCCTTGCTCTCTATCCTAAGCCGGGCCGTCTTCATAACAAGAAAGATGTATACGGGGAAGAAGCTTATGCTGAGATGATTGGGCAGGCTTCTGACAAGCCGATCGGAGGAGCGGAAGTATAGGCGTTTGTCGGGGCATACAATACTGAACCCCACATCGGTGATCGCTAGTTGGTGGTGTACACAGTCATATGTAACCCATCCCCGGTATGCCAGAATTTCTTAAGCCTTAGGAGGCAGCAAATGGCAGCGAAATATAAGGTTGGACTTATTGGTGCTGGGCGAGCAGGTGTTCCTAGGGCGCGAGCCTTCGATAAGCACCCATTGTGCGAGATTGTTGCGATAACTGACACAGACCAAGCCAATCTCGACTTGGCCTGCAAACGCTTTGGTGTACCCGGCTATTCCGACTGGGACGACATGCTTAACAATCACGATCTTGACATTGGCATGGCAGTTTTGCCGGTCCGCCCGAACCCTGATGCCGTTGTTGCCCTCGCGAAGTCTGGAGTCAAGTCAATTTTCTGTGAGAAACCATTAGCGGGCACGTTAAATGATGCAGATCGGATGGTAGAAGAGACGGCTTCCCGCGGCATCCCTCTTATATGTGGCGTAGTAAATTCTAGCCACCCGGATATGCAGACAGCTTACAAGCTCATAGCAGATGGAGAGATAGGCAGGGTGTTGCGGATCAACCTTTACGACACAGGCAATCAGATGGGCACCCATGGTTATAACCTTACACGCAGGCTCGCTGGGCGGCCTGCTGTCGATCATGTTATCGGCTGGGTCTCCGGAGACCCGATGTCCGAGACTGAGGATGAACACGCAGAAGGTGAGCCAGGCTACGGACACCTAGGGGGGATATACCAATTCACAAACGGAGTTCGGGTCTCTACCAGTTACGATGAATACGAAAATTACCGACACTGGAAAGGCCTAGAGGTGATGGGTACTCACGGAGTCATATGGCTCGAAAACACATCCGGTCGCGACCTGCGATTCTTCAAGGCCAAGAGTAACAGCGCCCCAACTTCTTGGGCTGACCTTGAAGAGGTCAAAGGTTTATTTGGTCCACCAGCCTCTAGAGAGCGGGGGTTTGATGAAGATGGATGGCGAGACCCTGGTGAAGTAATGATGGGGATAGTTAGGGAGATGGTAGACAATCTCGAGACCGGGGCCCAATTAGGGGCAACGACGGGGGAAGATATGAGATACGCACTTGAGATCGCAGTTGCTATTCGAGAGTCAGCACGTAATGGAAGTACGCCAGTGAGATTCCCCCTGACTGACCGGAGCCTTGCGATGTATCCACAGAAGACGCGATGGTTCTACAAGAAGACCATTATGGGCGAAGAAGCGTATATGGCTCAGCTGGCTGAGCATAAACAGGATTAATTGCTACCGGATTGCGGGGAATGCCACACTTGACACTCGGCATATTGGCCTCTCACCGAGGAACAACACTGCAGGCGATTATCGATGCCTGCGAAAACGGCAGCTTGGATGCCGAGGTCGCCGTCGTGATTAGCAACAATTCGAACTCAATGGCTCTTGACCGCGCTGGCAGGCACGGGATTAAGAACTGCCATATGAGTAGCGTGACACATCCTCAGTTCGCCAGCCTAGATGAGGCTATTTTAAGCACCCTGCGGGAGGCGGGTGTCAACTTGGTACCTCTCGCTGGCTATATGCGGCCTCTGGGGCCACGGATGATGTCTTTCTACGGTAAGAGAATTCTTAACGTTCATCCGTCACTATTGCCAAGGCATGGAGGCAAGGGAATGTACGGTGACCGGGTTCACGAGGCTGTTCTCGGGAGTGGAGATCCGTTCACCGGTGCGACAGTTCATTTCGTAGAGGGTGATTATGACACGGGGCCCATGATCTCACAGGTCAAAGTTGCGGTGGAAGCAGACGATACTGTCGAAGCCCTCCGAGAGCGTGTCCAGAGGGCAGAACGTTCCCACTACCTTGATGTTCTTCGTCGTATAGCGAGAGGAGAAATCACAGTAGGGGTGTGATAACTCCTCCAAAGAGTAGGTTTCTCTAAGTTGCTGCGTTAACAAACACCGGTTGAACCCAAGCCTTGCTGCCTTGTGACGATGATACTGTGGCGCGTACGTAGCCTTCCTCTCCACTCATCGTGTAGGTCCCTTCTAGTCCGGTAGTTTGACTAAGCACACTACCGTTATTTCCAGAAAAAGTTATGGAGTAACTCTCCCCTTTCCGACCTGCTACGACAAGGGACATCTTTGAAGGAGAAGCCTCTACACTAGCTAGCGTGACTCCGTTGGAAGCGTAGAAACTCCCTGTCTTTAGTGCGGTTATCACAGACTGTTCAGAGAGTTCATCGGCCCATACAAAAACCCAACCTCGTCCGGGGTTAGATCGATCTGGCCGCCACTCATCGTAGACATGAGCATCATCAGTTGCGATGCCGTAAATAAGTCGCCCTGAAGTCAGGACGTTGTCCCAGATTTCCTCACAGCTTGGGACGCCAGGCCCGCCTTCATTGTTTTTGCCCGGCCCTCCACCGTTGAACACCTCCATCAAAGTGGCACCAGTCGTTTGAAGGAGGTGAGTATGGTTGAAACTGCCGCGATCGTTAGGATGGTTTAGAGAGGCGATGCCGCCAGCAGCGAGGACACCATCAATGCTCGCCTGCATAGTGGGGACCTTTTCCTCCAGGTCAACGAATTCGACTGACCGGCTTATACCAAAGCCGTTGACGTGAATTGGTCCGTTACCACCAGGCATGTGTTTGCCAACCTCTTGGCCTCTCACCAAAATGAGTTCTTCAGTCTCAAGTTCTGTCAGCACATCATGATCGGTGATGCTCAGCCAGTCATATCCATGCTGAGCGTACCAATGCACCACCGCTTCAGGCGCCGCAGGCCCCTCGGATCCAAGTTCAGAGGTGTGAGTGTGTAGGTTTCCCTTGTACCATCCCATCAGATTTCATTCTCCCTGTGATAATAGGTTCTGTGTGAGAGTAACATGATTTGTGCGGGAATATCCCTCACTAAGGAGGACGACTCGCCGAAGACGGTTGATGGAGCGTCCTTTGCTATGATTCCCGCTGCACCCTTAGGAGGAAAGCACAATGAACATAACAGTGATGGGGGCGGGGGCAGTAGGCGGCTACTTCGGGGCTGTATTGGCAAGAGCCGGGCATGATGTCACCTTCATAGCCCGTGGCGAGAACCTTGAAGCGATCCAACAAAACGGGTACAGCGTTAAGAGCGATGCAATAGGCGAATTCGCTGCCCTCGCTAAAGCCGTGGAGAACCCGACAGAGGTTGCTGACCTGATTCTCTTCTGCGTAAAGGGATATGACAACGATATTGCTGTAGATATCGTTGCTCCTGCTGTCGGCGAAGAAACATCGATACTTACCCTGCAGAACGGTATTGGAAGCAGCGACTTGCTTTCAACTGCGTTTGGCCACCACAAGGTATTACTGGGACTAACCTACATTGATTCCACCAAGACCGGGCCAGGCATAGTTCACGAGTTTGGCCTCAAACCGCCCGACATCGTTTTCGGTGAACAAAACAAGGGTAAAACCGACCGGGCTAGGGTGATAGGCGATGCCCTTGACGTTGAAGGAGTTGAGCTAACTTTGGCGGACAATATTCAACGCGAACTATGGAGCAAACTTATCTACATTTGCGGACTCAGCGGATCGACTTGTATCACTCGCTCGAAATTCGAACAGGTGGTTACGACCCCAGCGACGCTGGAGTTTACAAGACGTATTATGCGAGAGGCTTTCGAGGTCGCACAGTCGCAGGGGGCCGAACTTAATGCTGACTATGTAGATAAGACCGTCGAATACTTTATTGAGATAAAAGGCGCAAATACATCATCGATGTACACTGACCTCATGCGAGGTAACCCGATTGAGATAGATGTGCTCAATGGTGCGGTGGCTCGGATAGGCAGGCAACAGGGAATCGATGTAACAACGAACGAATTCATCGCTACTTGCCTTTCGTTGTATCACGAGACGGCTATGGAGTCACGTTAGGCATTGCATGGAGTAGGCGCCGGTTTATGTGACCAGCGGGGGATCACAATTTTACAATTACCTGGAGGCGGTCTGTAGGCTTAAACAGTGAGCGAAATACAGCGTCGATCTCCTCAAGGGCAACAAAATCAGACTCCTTGAGCATCGATTCAACTCGCACACTACCGGCTTGCATTAGCTTGAGAGAAGTGCGCCAGTCCTCTGGCGCCGCACCAAAAGTCGTCTGTATGTTTATCTCACGCGCCATCCAATCGGCAGCAGCAACAGGAAGTGGTTCCCAGGGCACCGCAATCAGCACGGCCTGGCCTCCTCGACGAGCCATACTTGCTGCTTGGTCAAGTGTGTTCTTGAGGCCCGCGCAGTCAAAGACAACGTGCGCGCCTAGGCCATCAGTCATATCTTCAATCGCTGATATTGGGTTCGTTTTATTCGGGTCGATGACAAGGTCGGCTCCGAGAGCTTCCGCCGCGACACGTCTCGTTTCTGACGGCTCACTTACCATAATCTGTAAGGCACCCGCTGCTCTCGCAGCCTGGATAGCAAAAAGTCCGATGGGGCCGGCACCTAAGATGGCAACTGTATCTCCAAGCCGGAGATTAGAAGTACGAACCGCCTTTACCGCTACGGAGCAAGGTTCGCATACCGCAGCCGATTCATCCGGTACACCATCAGGAATAGCGACCGGCTGCCACTCTTCCAGGACGATAAATTCTGCGTATCCAGAGAGCCTACGCTGTGTCATGCCTTCGGTCCTGTAGTTGAACCTGGGCTGGGTAGACCATGGCTTGCCCTTACCAGGAGGAGGCGACCCTCCTCCTCCTATGACACGATCGCCCACTTTCCAACGTGTTACATCGGGGCCAATCTCTGCAATGGTGCCGCAATATTCATGGCCAAGGACCACTCCGACCGGAGCAGCATCGTACATCACTGCATGTACGTCAGTGCCGCAGATTGCACTATATTTGACCTTTATAAGTACCTCGTTGGTGGCAGGTGAAGGTGTCGGGACTTCCTCGACGGCGAGGCGACTATTACCCTTGTACACGGCTGCTTTCAATTTACGAGGTTCCTTAAATGAAGATCGGCCAGTTCTTGAATAGTCGCAACTTCAATATCTGGAGTGACGTTAATGCTAGGATACACAGCCCGGCGGTTAACCCAGGCGCTCCGCACACCAGAGCGGAGTGCGCCGAGCACATCGTACTCAAGATGATCCCCGACATGTAGCAACTCGTTCGGCTGACACCCAGCCTCGGCAACAGCAATCTGGAAGATACGAGGGTCTGGTTTTTCCATGCCTCCGTGCTCGACTGAAAGCACCTGGAAATCGAAAATACCATCTATCCCCAAAGAAGCTGGACGGGTATTGCCGTTTGTTAATGTGCCCAGAGTAAAGTGTTCTTTGAGCACATTTAGTGCTGGGAGCACGTCTTTAAAAGGGAGGTTGTTCTCATGGCGGACGCGGAAATACAGATCTGTTAACTCAGTAGTGAGCAAGCAGTCTGTAATGCCAATCTGCTTCAGTGCAGCGGTTATCGAATCCTTGCGAAGCTGTACGAGGTCTGTGATTTGGCCCTTCCGGTGGTCGCGGAGATTCTGCCAAGTCACATCTAAAGAGTCTACGGTAATCCTAAAATCTAAGTTCAATCCTCTGAGGGTTAACTCCTCAACTACTGCAGAAAGCGCACTCTGCATAATCGAGTCGAAGTCCCATAGCGTGTCGTCGACGTCGAAAGAGATAGCCTTGATTCCTTCAAGCACCCCTAGCCACCATGTCAATAAAGCGATCGAATATATACTCATTATCGAGTGGGCCTGGCGAAGCCTCAGAGTGATATTGAATAGTCATAACTGGAAGGGACTTATGGTGTATCCCTTCAACCGTCCCGTCGTTCAGATTAAGATGGCTTACCTCAACCTCAGAGGGGAGTGAATCCCCATCAACGGCGTATCCGTGGTTCTGAGAGGTAATATAGACTTTTCCCGTAGCTAGGTCCTTGACTGGGTGGTTAGCACCTCGGTGGCCAAATTTAAGCTTGAAGGTCTTGGCACCGAACGCACGAGCAACTACCTGGTTCCCGAGACAGATGCCCATAACAGGCACCTTCCCAATGATCCCTCTGGCTGCTTCTACCGCATAGTCCACAAACTCTGGATCGCCAGGCCCCGGCGAGAGCAGTACCCCATCCGGTTCTTCCGACAAGATCTCTTCAGCAGTGGAACCAGCGGGGATCACGCCTACCTCACAGCCGCGAGTTTTTAGCATTCTGAGGATGTTGTACTTTAGTCCGCAATCATCGACCAGGATGCGATACGTGTTGTCGCTTGCTGGCTCGGTACCCGGTAAGGGGTGTGTCCACTCATATCGGCCCGTCGTGGTTACACGCTTCACGAAATCGACATCACCATAGCTCGGCAGCTTATTGATCCGTGCAAGAGCCTCGTCAGCCGACTCGTCGACTGCAATGGCTCCCATCATGACGCCACGTGATCTCAACCTCCTCGTGATTGCCCTGGTGTCCACACCACTGATGCCAGAAACTCCTTGAGCAGCTAGGAATTCGTCGATAGTTGAAGTGCTTAACGCGTGACTGGGCCTACTTGAAAATTCGCGGACTACAAAACCTGCAACCTGAACCTTTTCTGACTCGAAGTCACGCTCGTTGATTCCGTAGTTACCTATCAGTGGATAAGTCGGAACAACGATTTGCCCAGCAAAGGAAGGATCAGTCAGCATCTCCTGGTAGCCTGTCATTGAGGTGCTAAATACAACTTCCCCATGTGCAGGGCGGTGGGCACCAAAAGAATGACCGTGGTACGTTGAGCCATCCTCAAGTACGAGAATCGCAGGATTCTTCATTCTTTTACGTTACTCGCTGGCATAGTCCTCACACCAACAATCCTAATTCTGTAACGATCCCTTCCCGGGTTGATCGTGGACACAACAGGCACTCCTAACACTTCAATACCCAATCCCGTGAACGCCAGGGTGTTCCGATTGGAGGTTACCCTCGCGCCGATAAAGGGCAGCCTTCTCCACATAGTGCTCGGAGGTCCCCCTGATTAAGTCCAAATGCCGTTCCTGGACCTCACCGCGGACTTTGCCGGGTACTCCTACCACCATTGACTTAGAGGGTACTTGCATTCTCTCGATGAGCATGGCCCCGGATGCAACGAGGCTATCTGGGCCAATCTCGACCCCATCGTTCACAACGGCTCCGTTGCCAATTAGTGATCGGTCGCCAACAACTTTAGCGTGGCACATTACCCTATGCCCGATTACAACTCCATCCCCAATAAGGACATCGGCATCACCATGAATTACGGAGTTGTCCTGGATACACGTATTCCGACCGATCGTGATTTTCCCCATATCCGCCCTGATCACCGTGCCCGGCCAAATGCTTGAGCCTTCACCAACCTCGATCTGACCGACTAAGTAGGCAGCCTCGCTTACAAAGGCGCCAGGGTGGATCTTTGGGCTTTTCCCGTCTAGGCTGCGAATCATTTTAAGTGTTGTACCTGCGGAGCAACGGGACGCCTTGAACCACTCCTAGGGCTTTTAACAACGGATACTCCTCTGAGACATACGGGTTATAACGTTATGATCTTCTGGGTAGCGTACTGTCGCGCCGCCCTCGGGTCAATATGGTACTCTGAAGCGCACGGGGTTTAGCCTGATTACCAAGTGGCTCATGAAGTTAAACAACTTCCACATATTGTCCGCAATTACTCTCATCCTGAGCTCTGCCGGGTGCGGTAATTTGACATCTAATGACACCGCAACTGCGGCCCCCGCTACACCCACACAGGAGATTGCCTCACCATCTGTTGTACCGGAGTCAAGGGGAGCGACTACTCCTCAGACGGGCGAGGAGCTATCCCCCGAAGCAGAGGATGAAGAGGACTCAACGCCTGACGTGCTGTTCAGGTACATGTCTGGGGTGAACCTGCTTAACGCAGGGCAATGGAAGGAGTCTTTGCCTCAATTTGATCTCGTGATACGTGTTCATCCTGAACTGGCGAGAGCCTACTTTTACCGAGGGATCGCGCAGTACCATGAGGACGAAGATGAGGCCGCCCTTGAGGATTACAATAAGGCCATAGAGTTGGACAAAAGGTTCGCGGAAGCCTTCCACGCCCGAGGGCTTCTTCACTACCGTAACGAAGACCAGCAGACGGCGCTCGCGGATCTCAATAAAGCCATCTATTATGCTCCCGATTTCGGTGACGCATACCGCAACCGAGGAGTTTTATACCTAAACGATAATAAGGTTGATCCAGGAGTTAGAGATCTTGAGACTGCCCTCTTGATTTATCAGAGAAATCGCCAGGGAGAGCGGGTACGCGATGTCTTGTCTCTACTGGAAGGCCCCGTCCCGGGTAATACCCAAATGACTACCTCCACAGAGACACACTCAAGCTTTCGGTGATCGGGCCGTCAGTTGTCGACGGAGACAAGATGATTCAAAAGCGCATACCTGACCCCATGGCCCAATCCGTTTACTAATCTAGTTAATGTCTAAGCCGTTTACTAATCTAGTTAATTCCTAGATACTAAGGCTGCAGTTCAACAGTTGATGAGGCTTTGGACTGGGAAATCTACCATGGGAGGGATGGTATGAGTCACAGGAACGTAACGTCTTGGTTGTTGATCGTTAGCCCCATTCTTGCAATGGCGATGTGGATCGGTGTCGCGCCGGATACCAGTGATATGTCGCCGTCCGAGGAACTGGCGAAGCTGTCTGATAACGAAACCCGAGCGATGATTGGGGGGATGTTAGGCACACTTGCGATGGTTGGACTCCTGCTTGGTCAGACCCTACTTGCACGGGGGCTGAGGGCCCCGGAAAAACCAGGAGCCATATGTGCGGAAATAGCGGGATTACTGATAGTTGTCCTCATACCCGTAATGCTGATTGGCAGCGGGTATACCTGGGCAGCAATGTCAGAGTCTGGCACAGACAAGGCTCTTGCCGAAGCCATTCTCATTAATGGAGAAGGTGCCGGGGCAATGATGGGAACTATCTGGAGTATAGGCCTTATCCTCCTAGGTGTAGCCCTGGTACTGCAGAGGAAATTCCATATCGCAGTGGGATACATTGCAATTGTTCTGGCTGCGGGGATCCTGATATCTGAGATTGGCGAGGATGTCATTGGTGACGCCGCTGATGCTATCCAAATGATCTCCTGGATGGGAATGATGGCACTCTCGGTCGCCATTGGAATCCTTGGGATTGTTTTGAAGGACGACTAGTTCACCTTGATAGCGAAGGATTTACTGTAGAGTTCCTTGCGGGGCTCGATGGTTCACCAAGGCTGATGTTCAAAATCTACCATGGAGGGACGGTATGACTACGAGAAGTTTGGCGGGTTATATGATGGCAATCGGGCCAATATTGATGATGGCAATATTCATTGGTGTGTGGGATGCAGTGATCGGGGGGGCAGAAGACGGTGCCGTGGGTGAAGCGCTAGTGAAAGCAAACATCGAAGCCGGACTGGAAAATATCTCGCTTACCAAGATAGTTGCGTTCCTGGCTTTCGGAGGCTTTTTTGGAATGATGCTTGGCCTTACCCTTTGGGCTCGTTCACTACGAGGTGAGGGTAAGAAAGGTGCTTCACTTGCTACAGTAGCATCTATAGTAATACCAGTAGCTGCAGCAAGTTTTATGTTATCAATGGATTTCAATTTTGCTGCTGCGGATGCCTGGGACAAAGGTGATACAGGTAATGCCCTAATCGTAGGGGCAGTTGCTGAATATGCACCTTCCGACCTTCTCGGGATGGTTATGATGCTGAGTGTAAGCTTTATAGGTCTAGCTGCGGTATTACAATCAACTGATAAAATCAGCAGGTCTCT
>ENA-UPTF01001504-UPTF01001504.1-marine-metagenome-genome-assembly--contig:-NODE-1504-length-14599-cov-6.984644_pt1 | contig 14599 bp, 11 predicted proteins | sample MGYA00238166_ERZ767019 | MGnify/ENA primary metagenome ERZ767019 (study PRJEB28930, sample SAMN06266391) | marine metagenome | isolation source: Sea water from 250 m depth | place: Atlantic Ocean...
AAGCAAAACAACAAAAAAAGGCTATCCAGATCTTTGAAAATTATCTCAGTAATAAAGACAAAACTTATGAGGGAGAAGTGCTTTACCAGTTAGGGTTCCTCTACATTAGAGTCAAACAACAAAAAAAGGCTATCCAGATCTTTGAAAATTATCTCAGTACAAAAGACAAAACTTATGTGGGAGAAGTGCTTTTTCGATTAGGCTACCTTTATCTTGAAACAAAACAAGCTGAAAATGCTGTTGACAGTTTCAAGAAATATTTAAGTTTAAAGGACAAAACACATGTAGGTGAAGTTCAATACCAACTAGGTTTTTTGTTCACAGAAAGAAAACAGCAAAAAAAGGCCATTAAGATCTTTGAAAAATATCTCGCCGGGGATAATGAAGAACATCGTGAAGAGATACAACTTAGATTAGGTTACCTCTACGCAGAAAACAAACAGCAAAAAAAGGCCATTAAGATCTTTGAAAAATATCTCGCCAGCGGCGCTGTTGGACGCGTTGCTGAGACACAGCTCAGCTTGGGTTACCTCTATGTGGAAAACAAAAAACCTTTTCTGGCAATTGCTGTGTTGGAACAAGTCCTCCTGCATCCTGATTACCAGAAAAATAATGATCTCTTGCAAACTTTATTAGTCCTCTATCGGGAAAACGTCTCGGAAGAAAAGTATCTGCAGTTTCTTTTAAAAGTAAAAAATGACCCAAAACAAGGGGGGAAAGTGCAGCAAGGTTTCAAATCTCAGCTGATTATCGAATACTTTGAACAAAACAAATGTGACAAATTGATTTCAGAATTAAATCCGGACTACATGCAGAGTATAAAAAAATCAAATACAAAAGAGTGGGAGCATTTACTTTACATGAGGGGCAGTTGTCTGATTGAAACAAAAAGGTGGAACGAAGCCCGCATAGATTTACGGCAAATCCGTGATAACAAAAAATATCGTGAACATTCAATCCAGATGTTGATTATGACACACAAACAGTTAGAGGACTGGAAGAGGATGACCTGGGAATATCAAGAGGTTTATGACAAAAAAACTCCTGTTTTGACAATAGCAGATTATCAACTTTGGGTTTTCGCTGCCAAACAGAGAAAAGACTTTCAACGTCTTGAACGAATAAAAATAATTTACGAACGCTGGGAAAAAGCATTCCCAGAAGATTCACAAAATTTAGAACAGCTCAATAAATACATTTCTGGATTTCGTCTACAGGAACTTACTTCACAAGAAAACTGGAAGGAAGTTTCTGCATATATCAAAAAAGAGGTTCAGTCCGGTTCCGTTTCGCTTGATGAACAGTATTTTTCGCAACTGCTCTTTGCAGAAAATAAACTGGAAAATTGGTCCGGCGTACTGAGTGCCTACGCTCTTTTACGAAAGCATGACCAAAAACGTGCTAAAACACTTGATGCACTGATTAACCAGGCAAAAGCTGCAGATAAACTTGGGGAAAAAGAACTCTCGCTGAAATATTACCGCCAGGCTTTAAAAGTAAAACCTCTCAATCAAGAAGATAAAAAGCGGCAGGCAGAAATAAAAACGTTTCTGGCACAAAGTTCTTTCCGAAAATGGATTGAACAGGGAGAGTGGACTAAAATCAGCAAAACAATACGCAAGGAGGTTGCTGAAAACAAGAGAGTTTTGAATGATACCAATTTTGATCTGCTGCTTTATGCAGAAAACCAAAAGTCCGGAAGTAAAAAATATAATGGAATCCTGGATGCTTATGCGTTTCTGGCAACTTTTAACAAAAAAAAGACACTTACAGTAAAAGCACAGATTGACCAGGGCTATGCCGCAGCAAAATTAGGAGGATATAAACGTGCAAAAGGATACTATAGAAGGGCTCTCAAAAAGACTCCTGACAAAGATGTTGATCTGGTGATGCAATTGGTAGGAGAACTTAAACGGCTTTATGAACGATCCAAGGATTATGCGTCTTTGGTAGTTATTTACAAGCGGGCATATAGTGTTCTCAAGAAAAGTTCCCGGCCCAAAATTGAGCCCCGAACATACGCCTACCTCATCGGCTACCATCAGTCATTTCATCTTAAACAAAACGACAAAGCCCGTATTTGGCTGATGCGTTCTGATGGAGGTGGCACCACGCCCCAGGAATTGGATGCTGCATTCTGGGTAGCAAAGCTTGACCGTGACGCAAACAAACCGGGAATGGCTATCAAAAGACTCAAAGAACTGGCTGGTCGGAAAGTTGCAAAAAACTCCTCACTTTATGTTCAGATCCACTTTGAACTTGGAACATTGTATCATTTAAAAGAAAAGTGGAAATCCGCTTTACTGCACTATCGACTTGTAGCCAAAGCCCGTGCTCCAGCAGAATTAAAACAGTATCAAAAAACTGCCAAAGAAAAGGCAAAGGAAATTAGCAGCTATTTAAAATCTCTTCAGTCTTCTGAAGGTTGAAAATGTACAATAATAATAAATCAACTGCATACAATTCTGCAGTTTTTTTCGACATTGTAAAACACAGACAAAATAAATACATCCAACTTCTTTTGGCAATATGTCTGGTGACTTTACTTACTGGAGGAATGCCCTTAATCGCGTTTTCACAAAACCTGTCCCTGCAAAGCAAAATCCGTCTGAAGGGCCAGGTACAACTTCCATCCAATGTGGTAATGCCCGAAGGCAAACTTGATGTAGTGTTATTGAAATTTGTCTTAAATTCGGAAGGACAGGTAACTCCAACAGGCCCACAGGCACGTGTAAAAACTGATGCTGAAGGGGACTTTGAGTTTCTCAATATTATCCCTGATTTACGCGCAGGCTATCAAATTGGGACTCGGGTAGAAGGTAAATTATACAGTTCAAAAGTATTTTTTATGAAAGCCGGAGAAACACTAATTCAAAAAAACATTATCATTCCCGGGATTTCTACTGCTGTCGATAAACTGGAAACATATAGAGTTTCACTTGTGATAGAATCCGGACTGGGAGCCGTTACTGTAACCGAAATTCTGGCACTATCAAATTCCTCTGCAGACAGAATTGATACAGGAAACCAGCCTTTGAAACAGAAACTACCTGAAGGAATAGAAAATTTCAGGATGATGGAGACCGACTCCGGAGCTGTGATTCAACATTATCTGGAAGATAATGTTTTAATAATTGAACATGTTTTTCCAACAGGAAATTCACAAATTATTTATCAATATCTCCTACCTGGCTGGTTTGGCAGTTTGGAAATGAACAGGGAATTTAACCTCTCCCTGGATAAAGTTGACGTTTTGACACCTGAAGGATACTTACAGATTAAGTCGGAACAACTCACTTTTTCCGATAAACAAAGTTTTCATGATACAACTTATCTCACATGGAAAACCAAGGCCTCAGACTCAAATCTGTTGACATTTACAATCAGCAATGTTCCTGTAACTTCGCTGCAGTATTCCGTAGTTTCAGGAGTATTACTACTTTTATTATTTACAACAGTAGCCTTGTTTTTTCAATTCCGGCTAAATAACAAAAAACGTTCTGAGGAATCTACTTCCTGACAATAGACATGAATTCAGCTTCAGTTACAGATATTTTCGGTACAATTGTGAATAATAACCGGAGTCGTCAAGTTTTATTGGCGGGGCTGATTGTGTTCCTGACAGTGTTGTTGTTTCACAATTTTATATTGGCTCCGGAGTTAAAAAGTATAAAGCAATTGAAATCTCAAATTCTGCAGATAGGAAATAGTCTGATTCAAGTGAATGCTACCAACAATAATTCCAAAAAGCCTAATCTTGTTCAGTTTCTGGAGAAAAGAGAAACTCTTTGGATAAGCTACTTCCAACGCAGTGTGGAAGCGTGCCGAACTGTTACGCTGGCTCACTGACTCAATTCAGAAAAATGGGTTGATTTTTTTAGAACAAACTTTGGAAGAAAAAACACCCCAAGCTTTGAATCAGGTTTTGAATATTCGATTGAAACTGAAGGGAGAATTCGAGCAACTCCTACAATTTCTTAACCAACTAAAAAACGGACCGAGATTATTTGTGCTAGAAAAACTTCAGCTTGTAAATACTGCACCTGCACTGCTGGAACCAAAACTTAGTATTGAAATGATTTGTTCTGCCCACAGAAGACTGTAAATCCCTACAACATAAAAAAGTCCATGAAGAAGTACCTAACGTGGTTTTTGACATCAATCTTGCTTTTTCAGTCTACAGTATCCGGAGTACTTGCTACAAAAATCGACCAGTCGGAGAAACCGCCTGCAGTTACAGTCAAAAATCCTTTTCGTAGTTTGCTGCTAGAAAATAAATACTTAACGTCACTCACACTATGTCAGCTTCAAAACCTGGTACGTCCAGAAAGAAATATTCTTCCCAAATGAAGAAGCAAGTCTTGAGACAGAATGTGATTACCAGGATGCAGGAAAAACCGCTTATATAAAAAGCAAATTTTTCTTTGAGAGTAAAAGAATTATTTCAGAACCTCAAACTGAAGGATATTCTTGAAACATCAGAGGGTCGTTATGCTTTAATTGACGAAAATAAAGTCACGTATTTCGTACAGCAGGGAGAGTGGCTGGGTGAGGTTTTTGTCAAGCATATAGACAAAAATCAAGTGGAACTAAAGGAAATTGACGGAGAAACAATCATTATTCTGGAACTGAAACCATGATTATTTTGTGTTGAGTCCGAATTGAGTTGGTTTTTGTTCTACTCAATCACTCGAAAGTCACGAGTTTTATTGTATCAATCCGAAAGTATGTGAGGGATCATATAAAGTATCAGCACTTTATCAGAACTCTCCCTTCGTTCGAGATGACATATCACAGTTAATAATATAAGTATCTTATGATAATTCATGACTCACGAACACTTTCACAAGCTAAATAAATAATACGAAATGTATACTTACCATCCGGTTGTTGAAATTTTGGTGAAGAGCTTCGGAACAACTCCGCAGTCACTGGAACCACTCCACGAACAGTTGCTGGCCTACCGTGAAAATACGGAGGGCTTGAAAGAAGCAATGCTTAAACACAAAGTAACCGGTGAATCAGAGTTTCAGCAGGCATTGGCTGCATATTATGAATTGGAATATAGAGATAATTTTAATGATGTTCCGGTTGTACGTGAATTTACGGAATTCATACCGATACGCTATGCCAAAAAAAATATATTCTTTCCACTGAAAAAAACTAGAAATACACTGGAAGTAGCCATAACAAATCCGGAACTCTCACAGCCTTTGGATGACCTGGCCCGACATTTCAAGTGCCATATTCAGTCGGTTATTTCACACAAACAGGCAGTGCTCGATTTGATCAATCGTGCTTATGATGAATCTTCTGCTTCAACCGAAGACGCTGTTGACCTGCTTGATTCAGAAGAAACCTATGAAAACATTCTCGCTGTTGAGGAACCGGAAGATTTGCTGGATGCAACTGATGAAGAACCCATTAAACGTTTAGTGAACAGCCTCCTTTGGCAGGCGGCAAAAGATGAAGCTAGCGATGTTCACATTGATCCAACACCCCGTGAAACCATCGTTCGTTATAGAATTGACGGGGTGCTACAGCAAGTAACAGTTTTTCCACGTCAGGTACATGTAACGGTGGTTAACCGGATTAAAGTCATGTCTCGCCTTGATATTGCCCAAAAAGGCCTGCCGCAGGACGGTCGTTCAATGGTACTGATTGCCGGAAGAAAAATTGACATACGCGTTTCGACTGTACCGACTGTACATGGAGAGAAAATTGTCATGCGCCTATTGTTTCAAGAAGAAAAATTGATGCAACTGCGTCAACTTGGTTTGGCAAAATATATACTCCAACCATATCAAAATATGGTAAACAGCAGTGGCGGCATCATCCTTGTTACCGGACCTACCGGGAGTGGGAAAACCACTACCCTTTATGCTTCTCTTGCTGAAATAGATAATGAGGCCCGTAATATAATCACCATTGAAGATCCAGTTGAATACAAACTTTCGGGCTACAGTCAGATTGAAGTTAAGCCCAAAGTCGGTTTGACTTTCGCAAACGCTTTGCGTTCAGTTTTGCGGCAGGATCCAGATGTTATTATGGTAGGAGAAATGCGTGACACAGAAACCGCACAAATTGCCATTCAATCCGCATTGACCGGACATCTGGTTTTCAGCACGGTACACACCAACAGCGCTCCCGCTACAATCACCCGCCTGATCGATATGGGTATCGAGCCATTCCTCGTTTCATCATCAATCATCGGCGTACTTGCACAACGGCTGGTACGGCGTATTTGTCCGGACTGCCGCAAAAGCTACCAGCCGCATCCGGAACAACTCCGTGAATTAGGCATTAAAGAAGTCAGCTTCCGCAAACTGGACCGACGATTTTTCAGAGGTGACGGTTGCGATAATTGCCGACAAACCGGCTACCGTGGACGGATTGGAATTCACGAATTGCTGGTAATGAGCGAAGGTGTAAAAAATACTATCCTTGAAAGCAGCGACTCTGACACCATAAAAAAACAAGGCTTGAAAGAAAAAATGATTACCTTACGGCGTGATGGAGTAAACAAAATTCTACACGGTTTAACAACTGCCGAAGAAATTTTGTCGATAACTTCAGAGTAAATTTATATCTAAAAATTGTTAGTTCTGTAAAATCATGCTCGCATTTTTTGACCCGGAGCAATTCAAACATGAACCCAAATTTTCCCTTTTCAGCGGTGTTCCCAAACCTAATTCCGAAGTAGCGGAAAGGGCGAAGGTTTTGCGGGATGCCCTGCTGCAACATGGGCATGAACTTAAAATTCCAAAACCGCACGGGATAATTCCTGTTGAAGCTGTACATCACCAGGATTATCTGCATTTCCTCAAAAACATCTATCGGCGCTGGCAGGAAATCCCAGGGGCTTCCGCAGAAGTGATTCCAAATATTCATCCTAACCGTACTGCCGGAGATATTCCGGAATCTGCAGTAGGACAAGCCGGATGGTACATGGCAGACACTGCTTGTCCAATTAGCAATGAAACCTGGAATTCTGCATTGGCAAGTGCTAACACGGCTGTTTCAGCGGCACAAGCTGTGTTGGACGGACATAACTCGGCTTATGCGCTTTGTCGCCCGCCGGGTCATCATGCTTTTGCTGATTTAGCCGGAGGATTTTGTTTTTTAAACAATTCAGCCATTGCCGCACAAAATTTAAGAAAGAACTTTCAGAAAGTTGTAATACTTGACGTAGACGTTCACCACGGTAATGGTACCCAAAGTATTTTTTATCAACGTGAGGATGTCCTGACAGTTTCACTGCACGCTGACCCCGTCAGTTTCTATCCTTTTTTCTGGGGATATTCGCACGAAATTGGATCAGAGAAAGGCTCTGGTTATAATTTTAATTATCCCTTGGTTCATGGAACTAAAGATGAAGAATACCTACAAACTTTAAAGGCTGCACTGGACCACATTTCTGAGTTTTCTCCACAAGCAATGGTCATCGCTTTGGGACTGGATGCTTACGAAGGCGACCCTTACAATGGACTTGGTATCAGCACCGGAGGTTTTGAGAAAATTGCTTCGGAGATTGCAAAATTAAATTTACCAACCGTTTTAGTTCAGGAAGGCGGTTATCTTTCAGATGCACTTGGTGACAACCTGAACAGTTTTCTGGGCGGTTTTGAAAATGGTTGAGAATAATGACGTTCAAGATAAGATAGTAATTCGGCAGGCGCTGAAAAAAGATGCCGAAACTGTTTTTAAAATGATCCGTTCACTTGCCAAATACCACGGTGAGGATGCAGAATTTAGTGCCACTATTGATGTTGTTGAACGAGATAAATTTGGAGAATTACAAAAAATAGGCTTGTGAGGCTTGACTTGACCTAACGATAATTGGTAATATCCAAAAAGTTAATCCAATAAAATTCTTCCAGCCAAAAATATCATCCAATAAAACGTGATACAATTACACCAGAGTGGCCGCCATTTTTTACAGATTCCCGGACCAACCAATGTGCCTGACCGGATTCTACGCGCCATCGAACGTCCGACAATCGACCACCGGGGTCCGGAGTTCAAGGGCCTGGGTCTTGAGGTACTGGAAGTTATTAAGGAAATTTTCCGGACGAAACAACCGGTGATCATATACCCTTCTTCTGGAACCGGAGCGTGGGAAGCCGCACTTGTCAACACGCTTTCACCCGGAGATCGAGTGCTGATGTACGATACAGGGCACTTCGCCAGCACATGGCACAAGCTGGCAGGGAAGCTCAGCCTTGATGCCCAACTACTCCATGGAAGCTGGAGAGAGGGTGCTAAGCCAGAGGAAATCGAGCAGGTGTTGGTGGAAGACAAGGACCATACCATCAAGTCTGTGTGTGTGGTCCACAACGATACCGCCACCGGCATCACCTCCGACATCCCCGCAATTCGCAAAGCAATCGATCGCGCAGGACACACCGCCCTCTTCTTCGTGGACACGATATCCTCGCTGGGTTCCATCGACTATCACCATGACGAGTGGGGTGTGGATGTGACGGTGGGCGGCTCACAGAAGGGGTTGATGCTGCCACCGGGCTTGAGCTTCAACGCTATCAGCAAAAAGGCGCTTGTCGCTTCCGGAGAAGCGAAGTTGCCACGTTCTTACTGGGATTGGCAGGACATGCTCAACGCCAACAAGCAGGGAGTCTTTCCTTACACTCCGGCAACCAACCTGCTCTATGGTCTGCGGGAATCCATCCGGATGCTGTTGGAGGAAGGACTTGATCAGGTGTTTTCCAGACACTGCCGACTCGCAGAAGCAACACGTGCCGCTGTCCAGGCTTGGGGACTGGAACTCAATGCGCTCAACCAAAGTGAATACAGCAACTCCCTCACCGCGGTCGTGCTGCCTCAAGGACATGATGCGGATGTGTTCCGCAAGGGAGTGCTGGAGTGTTTCAATGTCTCTCTCGGTAACGGGCTTGGTCGCCTAAACGGCAAGGTCTTTCGCATCGGGCACCTAGGTGATTTAAACGAACCCATGCTACTCGGCACCTTGGGGGCAATCGAAATGGGGCTGGAGCTCTCTGAAATCCCGCATCGTCCTGAAGGCGTCCGTGCAGCGATGAGTAACCTTGTCGAAAACAACCGCTGAATGCTGTCCTCTCCGGGACTGTGGCCAGTGAAAATAATCTGGTTGAAAAACAATTTGGCGGTTTAGCTTTCAGGTTTGGAATCGAACTTTTGCGGCGGATCCGATTCGATAATAAGCTTATCGTCCATGAACACCGACCGGTGCACCACAGTATGGGCAAACCCCATTCCGTGGATGAAGCAGTTCATCATCATATCACTCACCGCGAGTTCGATCATCACGTTAAGTACCGGTGTCGCAGCACACTGATCGGATGTCGCACGGAGCGTCCGGAGCCGTGTTCTATCTGGTGTCGGCAACTCGTCCCGCAGGCGGCTATGTGTTCGTTGGCAGTAGCCTGACGGATGCGGGGCAACAGCGAAAGTTCTGCCATTTCCATAGAAACCTCGTAGTTTTCAGCCTGATAACCGAACGATCCTGCCATTCCGCAGCAGCCTGAGTTGATTGTTTCGACCTCAATTCCGGGAATTCTCTCCAGCAACTTGATAGTGCAGTCCATCTTGTCAAATGCCTTTTGGTGGCAGTGCCCGTGTAGCAGTACCTTTTCGGGTTCAGACGTACGGAATTTAAGGTTCAGCCGCCCCGCGTCATTTTCCGTTATCAGGTATTCTTCCAGCAATTGAACATGATCGGCGAGTTTTTGGGCTCGTGGTCCTGGAAGCAGGGACGGGAGTTCGTCTTTGATCGTGAACACACATGATGGCTCCATCCCGACGATGGGGACTTCTAGCTCAACATAGGGTGACAAATATTCCAGCAATCTGACTGCTTCAAGTTTTGCTTCGTCAATCAATCCTGAGGACAGGAAGGTGCGACCGCAGCAAAGATTGTGGCGGGCGTTTTTCACCCGTGGCACGATCACCCTCCGACCCGCCGCTTCCAGCACGGTCAGTCCGTCCCGCAAGACTTGCGGCTCAAAGTAAGTGTTGAAGCTGTCTGCGAACAGAACCACTTCCGGGCCTGCGGTTATTTGCGAGGTTTCCTCTGGACGGAACGGTTGCGAATCCCACTGCGGCAGTTCGCGTTTGCTGGTGAGGCCGAAAAGTTTTTCAGAAAGCTGGGAGAATCCGGGAATCACGTCACGCAGGTTCGCCATTCCTCCGAACTTTGCGACCAAGGGGGCGTAGCGTGGCATGTAGGCGAACAGTCGTTCCCGCAGCGAAAGGCCGTTTTTCCGGTTATAATGGTATAGGAACTCGGTCTTCATGCGGTTCATATCCACTCCAGTGGGGCATTCCCTTCGACACGCCTTGCAACCCACGCAGAGTCGCATGGTTTCATACATGTCCTGGGAGGCAAGCGCATCCGGCCCCAACTGTCTGGAAAGCGCGAGTCGCAGTGCATTTGCTCGTCCCCGGGTGAGATGGCGTTCGTCGCGGGTGACGCGGTAGGAAGGGCACATCACCTCAGTGTTGAACTTGCGACATGCACCGTTGTTGTTGCACATTTCTACCGCCCTGTCAAAGCCACCCCACTCTGACCAGTCCAGTCCGGTTGGCAGGCTCGACTGCTGGTAGTCCGGGCTGTAACGAAAGAGGCTGCGGTCGTCCATTCTGGAGGGCTGCACGATCTTGCCCGGATTCAATAAATCACCGGGGTCAAAGATGCGCTTGATTTCCTCGAATGCCTTCACGAGCCGCTTGCCGTACATGACCTCGTGAAACTCCGAGCGCACCAGACCGTCCCCGTGTTCTCCGGAATGCGAACCCTTGTACTCCCGCACAATCGCAAAGGTTTCTTCTGTGATCGCCCTCAGTTTCTTCGCCTCCATTTCCTGCTTGAGGTTCAGCACGGGACGTACGTGCAGGCAGCCCACCGAGGCGTGCGCGTACCATGTTCCCGTGGTGCCGTACTTCACGAAAAGCTCGTTAAGGCGGCTGGTGTATTCTGCAAGGTCCGTCAATTCCACCGCACAATCCTCAATGCACGAGACCGGTTTGCCGTCGCCCTTCATGGACATCATGATGTTGAGTCCTGATTTGCGCACCTCCCAGACTTCCTTCTGGAATCCTGGATCGATTGCTTCCACGACAGCATCTGGAAAACCGTGTGCCGCCATCAGTTCGTCCAACTCGCGCAGCTTGTGTTTGAGAGAATCAAGTTCCTCTCCTGCGAACTCAACCAGCAGCAGCGATCCGGGCTTGCCATTCACAAAGCGTTTCAGTTTTACCTGAAATTGCGAAATCTCCGACGCGAGTTCAAGCATGGTCTGGTCCACCAACTCCACGGCATCCGGTCCCAATTCGACGAGGTGTTGGGTGGCCGCCATTGCGTCATAGAAGCTTGGAAAGTGACACACGCCCAGCACCGTGTGTTCCGGGATCGGCTGGAGATCGAGGTGGATTTCATTGGAAACCGCGAGTGTGCCTTCCGAGCCGACCAGAAGATGGGCCAAGTTGAGAGAAGACCTTGCCTCTGAGGTCAGCACGTCCAGGTTATAACCCCCCACTCGGCGCTGTACTTTCGGAAAGCGCCGGTCCACTTCGCCGGTTTCGCGAGTACCCAAGTCCAGGAGCTGACTCACAAGTTGTTGCTGCCATTCCGGAGCAACGAAGGCCGTTCCGTTCCCCCACTCACCAAAGTGCATGTGATTCCCATCCGCGAGCACCGCATCAACAGCCCGGACATTGTCCACCATCTTGCCGTAACGAATGGATCGCGCGCCGCAACTGTTGTTAGCCGTCATGCCACCAATGGTTGCCCGGCTGCTGGTGGAGACATCAACCGGAAAGAACAAGCTGTGCGGCTTGAGCAGAGCATTGAGTTGGTCGAGCACAATTCCTGGCTGCACCACCACCCGCCGTGTTTCCGGATCCACCGAAATGAGGCGGTTGAGGTGTTTGCTGACATCGACGATGATTCCGTCCCCAACCGTTTGCCCGCATTGCGAGGTGCCGCCCCCGCGCATAGTCACCGAAACACCTGTGTCGTTGGCGATGCTGATAGTCGCCAGCACGTCCTCTTCGGTTTTTGGCACTACAACGCCCAGCGGTTTGATTTGATAGATTGAAGCATCGGTGCTGTAAAGCCCCCGCGAAAACTCGTCAAACAGCACTTCAGCGGTAGTTTCCCGCCGCAGGCGTTGGGCCAGTGAGGAGTCTTGAGTGGAAGTGGTGATCATGAATGAGATAAGCCAGGTGTACAGGTTGTTCTTTGTAAGTAACTGATTTTGTGGCTCACCAAACAGGACTTGAACCTGTAAACTACTGATTATAATTCTTAAGGGTTGGAAAATTCACGACAACCCGAATCAATGTAATTATTCAGGAAGCCCTTGGTATAGAAAGAAGTATATTGTAGCACTTCTGAATGATCATTACACTATGATTTAATGGACCATAGTAACTCATTGCTTCAGTAAAACTGAAAAATTCACTCAGGCAAAATAGTTCCAGATCCTCCAAAATCTTCAGGCATATCCTTGAATTTGGGCAAACCATCTTTAACCGAAACAGTTTTACTTTCATAGTTGATATGCATGGTTGGTTTGTATGAAAAACCTTCCAATATCACAGCATAAATATCTATAAGCTTAAGACCTGGATGTTCTGTCATAAGATGACCGCCACACTTTTTACAGGATTTTCTGTAGCTTTCCTCTGTCTTGTTATAGGACCCAATATATTCTTGGCCCTTAGTAATCTCCAATAGATCAGGATTCCATAAACTTGCTGAGTTTATAGGTCCTGCACTCCACGCTTGGCAGTCTTTACAATGACAATATAGCATTACCGTTGGTTCTCCATTTACTTCAAATTCCACAGCACCACAAAAACAACTGCCTTTTATTTGTTCATCAGACATATCAACTCCTTTTCTTAATTATTTCATTCAGGTATTTTTTAGACTAAAAAATAAAAGATTGCTCTAATTCAACCCCTCGCAACTTTACATGGTAGACCTAATGAAATATTTTTCAAGACTTTTATGTTTTTGGTGTTAAGGTGGATTTTCAAGAATTGGTGAAGGTTGTGGAGGAGTGTCTGACTGTGAAGAATTCGTGGGAGTCAATAGTTTATTTAATTTAGGAATCTTCTGGTTGCCATCCAGCCTTACAAAGTCCATCAATCATGATGTCAGCAAGGGGACCTCGCAGAAAAAGTTTCCTGAAATCTTCTTTTGTTTTTAAATTTGGACGGGCTTCAAGGTATTTATCAAGAAACACTTTAGCTTCATCTAATGTATCTAAGTGTCCAAGAATAGCTGCTTTAAAACCATAAAGTCTACCCATATTACTTACTAAATTCATTGTTTTATTACATATTTCCAAAGATTTTTCAAATTTCTTTTGTCCTATATAGGAAAGGCATAATCCAGTATAAAAAATACTTAACTCAGGGTCTAATGGTCCAAGTTGTATTGCTTTATGGAATGGATCTTCAGATTTTTCAAACAAACCTAGCATGTTTAAAGAAAGTCCCAGACGTAACTGATTAAAAGGATAGTTAGGATTACACCTAATGCATTGTTCGGCATACTCCATTCCCAAATCAAGTTTTCCTTCGAACGAGTAGAATGCTGAAAGCGTATTTAGCGCTAAAGCATTTTCTGAATCTAAAGAAAGTGACTTTTGAGAATAGTCATGCATCGAATTAAGTGTTTTTTCGCGATCATTTGAAATTTGTTGAGCCAATTCGAACAATTCACATAAAGCCAACATAGCATACGTCTCAGAAAATAATGGGTCTATTTCAACTGCTTTGTCAAAATGTTGCTTTGCTTTTTCAAGATCAGGATCACTATGATCCGTTCTACCCCTTTCATTTAAATAACGTAATCCCTTTAAATATTCTTCCCAAGCACTCAGTTTGCTTGGCCTATTCCTTTCTAACCTTTTCTGTTCATAACCTGAAACAGAAGGGGCAACCTTTGCAGCGATTGATGCAGATACTTCATCTTGAACTTCAAAAATATCCTCAAGGCTTCTGTCCCATCTTTCAGACCACAGATGATGATCTGCATCAGCATCTATAAGCTGTGCTGTTATTCTGACTTTGTTTCCGCCCTTTCTGGCACTCCCTTCAACAACATAACGGACTCCCAGTACTTTGGCGACTTCTTTGAGATTCACCGACTTATCCTTGAAGGTAAAACTTGAGTTTCTTGAAATAACAGGAAAGGTCTTCCACAGTGAAAGATTGGTAATGATGTCCTCTGTTATTCCGTCTACGAAATATTCCTGTTCTGAATCTCCGCTCATGTTTACAAACGGTAGAACGGCAATAGCAGGAGGTTTTTCGGTTGAAGATTGTTGTTCAGTTGAAGGTTCTGTGATTTTTCTTTGTGATGTACCATCAAGTCTCACATCAACTGCATGCAGAACTGTGTTCTTGACAGTCTGCTCTCCTAGATCATGAAATTGAAAGTCGGTCTTTTTGTTAACTATCTCGTGAACATTTTTTGACAGGCATACTCCTCCTGGTTGTGCAAGTGCCTCCAACCTTGCAGCAACATTGACTCCCTCACCATAAAGATTATCTCCCTCAATTACCACATCTCCCATATTGATTCCAATTC
>ENA-UPTF01001505-UPTF01001505.1-marine-metagenome-genome-assembly--contig:-NODE-1505-length-14595-cov-3.116820_pt1 | contig 14595 bp, 13 predicted proteins | sample MGYA00238166_ERZ767019 | MGnify/ENA primary metagenome ERZ767019 (study PRJEB28930, sample SAMN06266391) | marine metagenome | isolation source: Sea water from 250 m depth | place: Atlantic Ocean...
ATCATTGCTCCAAAAAATAAAAACTCAAAATTTATATCAATAGATATATCATTGGAATCTCTTGATCAAGCAAGGAATATTGCTGATTCTAACAGCATTGATAACGTCGCATTTCAGCAAGCTGACATATTTGAATTACCATTTGGAGATGAATATTTTGATCATATTTTTCTTTCTTTTGTTTTAGAACACATACCCAATCCAATTCAGGCATTAAGTAAGTTGAAAAGGGTCCTAAAAACAAAAGGTACAATAACAATAATAGAAGGTGATCATGGATCAACTTATTTTCATCCAGATAGTGAAGCAGCTAATAAAGCAATTCAATGTCAGGTTGAACTCCAAAAACAAAACGGAGGAGATGCCAATATTGGAAGGAAATTATATCCACTTTTGAATCAGTCAAGTTTCAAAGAAATTAAAGTTTCTCCAAGACAAGTTTATGTAGATGATTCTAATCCAAAATGGGTAGAGGGGTTTACCAAAAATACGTTCACAGCAATGATTAATGGGGTTTCAAAAGAGGCTGTATCAAAAAACCTGATTGGTAAAAAAGAATTTGAAAAAGGAATCAAGGATCTAAATAGAACTGCCGAAGGTGGAGGTACTTTTTGCTACACTTTTTTCAAAGGAATTGGGACCAAATGAAGCGCCTCTGGCTCAACTAGGATTCTTACAGAGGATATTTTGATTATAATCATTTGATAATAATAGCATTATATTGGCAGCATGAGAAAGTCTATTTCACGAAGAAAGTTTGTTAAATTAAGTTTGGCTGTTTCGGCTGTTCCAATAGCGGGTTTATCTATTACACCATCTAATTATTCAAAATCAAGTAAACGATTCAATTACAAGAAATCCATAATAATTGATAACCTTGCTTCGCCAGGTCCATTCAATGTTCCGGGTAGAACAGATAATCCGCTTACAAAAGAGATGTTAACCAATAGCAGAAAATCAGGCATTACATCAGTTAATGTTACGGTAAGCTCTGGAGGTGGTGATAAAGCTTTTGAAAACACTGTTTCTAGTATCGCTTATTGGGAAAAGGAGCTTCTACAACATCCTGATTTTCTTATGAAAATAAGATCACTTGATGACATTTATCAGGCCAAAAAGGATAAAAAACTTGGAATTATTTTTGGGTTTCAGGATACTACTATGTTTGGAAACAATCTTGAACTAATTGATACTTTTTACAATCTTGGAGTTCGTATAGTACAGCTAACATACAACTTGAGAAATTTAGTAGGAGATGGATGTTTATTGCCTGAAGCTGGTGGATTGACCAAGTTTGGGAAAGATGTTGTCGAAAAGTTAAATGATACTGGTATCCTTATTGATCTAAGTCACTGTTCAACAAAGACAACTCATGATGGAATAGTAAATTCAAAAAAACCAGTATCGATTACTCATAGTGGTTGTAAATCAGTTTATAATCATCCCAGAAGCAAGCGAGATGAAGAGCTTAAAATGATGGCGAAAAGTGGTGGAGTTATTGGTATTTATATGATGCCTTTTTTAAATGCAAAAGGTCAACCTACTTCAGATCATTTATTAGCTCACATAGAGCATGCAATTAATGTTTGTGGTGAAGATCATGTAGGTATTGGTAGTGATTTATCTATTAGTCCTCATATTGTTACTGATGAATATATAGATAATCAAAAAAAATTCTCTAAAATTCGTAAAGCTGCTGGTATTGCCCGCCTAGAGAAGACGAACTCCTTTTCGTAAAAGATATGAATTCACCTCTTCGTATGGAAATGATTGCTGATAAACTTCAAAAAGCAGGGCACAGTTCAGATCGTATTGAAAAAATACTGGGCGGAAATTGGATGAGGCTTTTTAAAGATATTTGGTAATGTTATTATAATTATTACAACTGATCCAGCGCTTTTAGGAAGTCTCTTTTAATATCATCAATATTTTCAATCCCCACTGAACAGCGTACTAGGTTTTCCGGAATACCTAGGTAAGACCGCTCTTCGACCGTGTTTTCAACATGGCTGGTTGTCTTTGGCGGGCCCACAATAGTATCCACAGACCCCAGGTGTGCGGCGGCATGGGCAAAGTTTAATTTATTAAGGAAAGCAGGGATAAGGTCCTCTGTACCAGACAGGGAAAAACTAAGAACACCCCCAAAGCCTTTCATTTGCTTTGTGGCGGTATCAAAACCAGAGTGGGTGTCAAGCCCGGGATAGAAAACCGTATCAATCTTGGAATGTTCCAAGAGGCAGTGAGCCAGTTCCAGCGCATTGCTGTTATGTCGTTCTATTCTCAGTGCCAGTGTTTTCATCCCACGTAATATCAGATAGGCTGCATTAGCCCCCAGGGTAGCACCATTGATTTCTCTGAAATGAAATATCTTTTTGATTTGTTCTGGATTGCCACAAACCAAGCCTCCCAGGGCATCGGAGTGACCACATAGAAATTTGGTTGCACTATGGATCACCAGATCGGCGCCCAATGCTAGGGGCAGTTGATTAATGGGTGTTGCCAGTGTATTGTCCACCACCACTAGGGCACCAACGCTCTTACCAGCCTCCGAGAGTTTTTGAATATCCTGAATTTTCAGAGTGGGATTTGTGGGGGTTTCCAGGTAAAGCAATTGGCAGCCTTTGGCTACTTCTTTTTCAATTTGATGATGATTAGTGGTATCGCAGAGTTCTACTTCTATACCGTACTGTGGTAAAAACTCGATAAAAATTTTGCTGGTACCACCATAACTATCTTTACTAGCTACCACCCGATCTCCGGACTTGAGGTGGGCAAAAAGGGTATTACTAACGGCGGCCATGCCACTAGAAAAACTAGTAGCGGCCGGGGCTCCTTCAAGGATGCGGATCTTTTCTTCCAGAACATCCACCGTAGGATTAGAGTTTCGGCTATAAATATGGCCTTTTTTTTGGCCCTTGCTTACTTGGACCCACTCATCCATATCATCATAGCCGTAAGCTACACTATTTACCGTGGGTATTTGGGTAGCACGATGGGGAAAAACATCCGTTTCTCCACCCCAGACCGATTGGGTTTCAGGTTTGACCTTGTCCCATGATATTTGTTTCTTCATAATAAGATAGAGCAATTTAATGAATTAATAGTACTTTTTTCTATGAAACGGCCCCCAGTAACAACTAACCTTGTCATGGGTTTTTTTTGTTTCAATTATTTCTGTTGTAAATTAATTAAAGGTAGGAGGGTTCTATGAATAAACATATCAATCATTTCATATTTTCTATTCTTTTGGTGTCTACGGCTTTATCGGCTAATAAATGGACGCCTGCATTTATGATCCAATATCAACGTCTAGGTGGTACAGATATATCACCAAATGGAAACTGGGTTGCATATGAACTATCTGTCCCGCAAATGGAAGATGATAAATCAGAATTTCTTACCCATATATGGCTGGTAAGTTCAGATGGAAACCGAAATTTTCAATTGACCCAAGGGGATATGTCTGCCCGCTCACCACGCTTTTCACCTAATGGGAAACACATTGCATTTATTTCTGGGAAAGCTGATCCGGAAAATAATTTTCAGACAACCAAAGGCCAAATTTATGTGTTACCAATCGATGGGGGTGAACGTAAACAGATTACTGCTGAAACTTCATCCGTAGGCAGAATCGCTTGGTCGCCAGACGGACAATCTATTGCCTTTACCATGAGAGACCCTGAAACAGAAGAGGAAAAGCGCCGCAAAGAAGAAAAACGAGATTGGAAAATCATTGATACCAATTATCGTTATTCTCACCTTTATGTTGTTGAAGTCAATGGAAATAATAATGCCCGCCGCCTTACCAAGGGAGACTTTCAAGTAGGCAGTTTTGATTGGTCGCCTGATAGCAAACGTATTGTTTTTGATCATATGGAAAATCCAACTGCCAACGCTTGGACCACCAGTGATATATCCGTTGTTAATGTTCGAAGTGGATCAAAAAAATCTTTGGTAGATTGGAGTGGTTCTGATCGTTCACCAAAATATTCTCCCGATGGCAAATCTATCGCTTTTTCATCTGATGGTGGAAATCCTACCTGGGGTCGGGAGCATTTTGTCTATGTGATTCCAGCCAATGGAGGTAATGGCCGGCAGCTTCCTGCCACACCTAGCCGCTATATCAGCAGTATTACAGGATGGGTTCCCAATGGTACTGCTGTGATTACTTCCGAATCAAACCGTACATCTCGGCGTTATTTTAATATCCCCCTATCTGAAAATGGTGTAGTCAGCACATTGACACCAGGTAAGGGGAATTATGGCAGTTTATCTTATAATAAAGAAGGTGTGATGGCATTTGTTCATGAAAAAACAGAGAAGCCTAGCAATGTATTTATATCACAAATGAATAGATTTAATCCTGCCCGGATTACAAATGTAAACCCAGAATTTTTTACCATGACACACGGGAAAACTGAAGTAATTCGCTGGACATCAAAGGATGGTATGGAAATTGAAGGATTATTAACCTATCCTATAAATTATCGTGAAGGAAAAAAAGTGCCACTGGTGCTGAATATCCATGGGGGTCCTGCTGGAGTATATACGGAAGGTTATACTGGCCGAAGTTCTGTTTATCCAATTCAGGCCTATGCCCAGGAAGGATATGCTGTGTTACGGGCAAACCCTCGAGGCAGCAGTGGTTATTCCAAGGCATTTCGTTTTGCCAATCGATCAGACTGGGGCGGCATGGATTATGAAGACCTTATGACTGGAGTGGATCATTTGATTGAACTAGGTGTGGCAGATCCAAATGATCTTTATGTGATGGGGTGGAGCTACGGTGGATTTATGACTTCAACTGTTGTTACCAAAACAGACCGTTTCAAGGCTGCCAGTGTTGGTGCAGGGGTACCCAATCTCATTGGTATGCTTACCACCGATATCCATGACTTCATACCGTGGCATTTTGAAGGGGAAATGCATGATAATATTGAAAAATATATTAAACATTCTGCCCTATTTCATGTGAATAACGTTACTACTCCAACCCAGGTAGTACACGGAGAGAATGATACACGTGTCCCTATTGCACAAGGCTATGAATTCTATCGCGCAATTCAACGGAAAGGCGTTGATACGGAAATGATCGTTTATCCCAGAATGCCTCATGGACTTCGTGAACCGAAATTCATTCAGCATTGTGGTGAAGCAATCATGAAATGGTTTAAAGATCACAGTAAATGAAGGAGTATATATAATGAAAAATCGGATAGTTTTTCTTTTTGGCGTTTGTTTTTTAATCGGATGTAATTCGACTCAAAGTGTGGATTACCTTCAATCTGATGAATTTGCAAAACAGAATATGCCATTTTCAGAAGCAGTACGTGTTGGAAATATGTTGTATTTATCCGGCCAGATCGGATCATCGCCAGAACATCCATCAAAAGTTGTGGAAGGCGGCATCGGACCGGAAACACGCCAAACTATGGAAAATATGAAAGAAGTATTGGAGCGCTATGGATCATCTATGGATCAGGTCGTGAAATGCTTATGCATGCTTGCTGATATTGATGAATGGGCTGAAATGAGTGCTGAATATGTCAAATATTTCCCTGACCATAAACCGGCCCGCAGTGCATTCGCAGGAACTGGACTTGCCTTGAATGCTCGAGTTGAAATCGAATGTTGGGCAACCATTAATTAGGAAATGATTATGAATAAGCATATTACTAGAAGAGACTGGTTAAACCGCAGTGCAGCGGTCCTTGGCGGCACCCTTTTAAGTAGTGTAACTGGTTATAATCCATTATATAGTACACCGATATCTTGGTCTACCAATGAACCCATACGTATGATGTATAATGAAAACCCATATGGCCCCTCCCAAATAGCCAAAAAAGCGATGCAAAAAGCATTTTCAGAATCCAATCTCTACTCTATGACCCCAGCTAAAGCAGAATTTAAAGCGCTGATAGCCAAGCTAAATGGAGTAAAACCCTCCCAAGTTGTCATTGGATTTGGTTCAACTGAAATATTGAAAAAAGCCGCTTTAATGAATGGAATCGATGGAGGTGAATTGGTATCTCCCACACTTACTTTTGAAGAGATTAACCATTATGCAGATACACTCAATATGTCTATCAAGCGTGTACCGATGGACAATAAAATTGGAATAGATCTAAATAAGATATCCGATAGTGTCAGCAGGAAAACAAAACTGGTTTACCTGTGCAATCCCAATAACCCTACTGGTAAAATTATGGATTCAGGAGAGCTTGAATCATTTTGTAAAAATATATCAAAAAGAACAGTGGTATTTATTGATGAGGCATACCTCGAGTATGTATCTGATCCTGATTATCGCTCAATGCTTGGTTTGGTTAAAAAAGGTATAAATGTGATTGTATCCCGGACAGCATCAAAAGTACATGGTCTGGCTGGATTAAGGGTGGGGTATGCCATTACGACTACGGAATTAGCTAAAAAACTTGAACCTTACTTGACTGATTATTTGAATATTGTAGGATTGAGAGCTGCAATAGCCAGCTACCAGGATCAGGAATTTCAAAACTATAGTATTAAAATGAATGATCGAGCGAAGCGTATCGTTACCAATTTTTTGGATGAAAAAGGTATTCAATATTTGGATTCCCATTCTAACTTTATCTTTTTTCATATTGGGAAACCTATTACTGAATTTCAACCAGCCATGGGAAAAAAGGGTGTTTTAGTAGGTAGACCCTTTCCACCATATACAGATTGGTGCAGACTGAGTATGGCAACACCGGATGAAATGGGGCGGTTTATTGAAGGCTTTAACGCATTGCTTTAATAAGAATGAAACGATTGGTTTATATTTTAATATCGATCTTATTTGGAGTTCTTTCTGCTATAGCCTTGGGTGAATTTTATTTTACACAAAAAATGGGAGATCCTGAATATTATATTCTGATGATCTGTATCATATGTGGTTTAATATCCGTAGGCAGTCTATGGTATTTGTCCCAGAATATTTTTTCTAGTAATAATCAAAAGATATTGGAAAATGATAAAACAAAAGCAAATATGAGCCCAAAAGTTGCTGAAGAAATGGCTAAAAAAATAATTGAGGATGCAAAGATGCATCGAAAGTCCAGAGGTGAAGATAAAGATTGAATAAATTTTCTCTCACTTTTTATTAACTAAAGGAGGATTACCATGTATAAAATGACGAAGATACTTGTTACCCTAATTCTTTTTTCCATTCCAATCCTTGGCAAAGATGATTGGACTAAAAATAAAAAAGCTATTGCTGCTTCAATTAAAAAGCATCAGAAAGCACTAATCAGTATCAGTGATCAGATCTGGTCCAACGCGGAACTGGCCCTAGAAGAACATAAATCTTCAAAAATTTTATCAGATTATGCCGAAAAGAACGGTTTCAATGTTGAGCGTGGTGTAGCAGGGATGCCTACAGCCTTTATTGCTACCTATGGATCCGGCCGACCGCGAATTGGTATCTTAGGTGAGTTTGATGCTAACGCTGGTATTTCCCAAAAGGCTCAGCCTACCAAAGAAGCATTGATCGAGGGTGCGCCTGGTCATGGATGCGGACATAATTTATTCGGTACAGGTAGCCTAGGAGCGGCTATTGCCATTAAGGAACTGATTCAGAAAAAAAAGCTCAAAGGCACCATTGTTTTCTATGGAACACCAGCGGAAGAAACCATCTTTGGCAAAGTGTGGTTTGCTAGAGAGGGATTGTTCAGCGACTTGGATTTATGTATGGACTGGCATCCAGGTGACGATGTGGAAGCGGGCACCCAGAGTAGTAAAGCTCTAATTGATTTCCGTGTAAAATACTGGGGGAAAGCTGCCCATGCATCCGCAGATCCTTGGAACGGTTTCAGCGCCGTGGATGGCATGGAATTATTGACCACAGGAATTAACTATTATCGCGAGCATATTAAACCGACAGCAAGAATCCATTACCAAATTGAGAAGGCCGGTGATGTAGTGAACGTGGTTCCGGAAAAGGCACAGATTTGGGTTCGTGTACGGGAAAATGACAGGGAAAGTTTGAATGTATTGTATGAAAGGGTCAAAAAAATGGCCGCCGCCGCTGCACTGATGGCAGAAGTGGATTATGATATTGAATTAATCTCTGGTATTTATGAAATCCTTCCGAATCGAAGTGGTGCTACACTGGTGCAAAACAATTTTGAAATGTTGGGACCGATTTTATATACTGATGAAGAGACTGAATATGCGAAGGCAATACAGCGGGCGACAGGAAAACCTGAAGTTGGGATGGATGGTGCCATTCATGCTTTGAAGGAAACAAAGCCGGCTCAGGGAGGTTCCACAGATGTGGGTGATGTTAGCCAGCTTGTCCCGGTGGTAAGATTGTCCACCCCGGCAGCGCCGAAGGATGCCCCTTGGCACTCTTGGGCAGTGGTCGCCTGTACTGGAATGTCTATTGGACATAAAGGGATGCTCAAGGCATCCAATGCCTTAGGGATGACAATGGTGGATTTATTTGAAAATCCTCAATTAATCAAGGAGGTAAAAGCAGAATTCAAGGAACGCAAAGGGAATAGTAAATATGTACCTATGATTCCCCCTGGGCCACCCCCGGTACCTCAGAAAAAATAAATCAATCCAATGGGGATGAAACTCATTTTATTTATGTGGCTTTCTTTATTTGTTCTAGCTTGCAATGACCTAGATGATGATCAGGCCCAAGAGATTTTGCCTATACCCCAATTCACATCCTACTTTACAGGGAATCCCACTGATAAACAGGCTTTACCCAAGGGAGGTATTTGTCTGATGGGAGGTGCCCGGGAGGACGACAATGCTATGCGGTGGTTTTTAAAACAGGCCGATGGGGGTGATATCCTTGTTTTACGTACTTCAGGATCGAACGGTTACAATGATTATTTGTATTCTGAATTACAGGTAAATGTTAATTCTGTTGAATCAATTGTGGTAAAAAACAAAGACGCAAGTTTTGATTTCCGTATTCATGATAAAATCAACAAAGCAGAGGCGATCTGGTTTGCCGGTGGCAACCAGTGGGATTATATAAATTACTGGCAAGATACGCCGATCGATAGTTTGATTAATATTGGTATCACAAAACGCAATATTGTTATTGGAGGTACCAGTGCGGGGATGGCTATTTTAGGCGAATTTGTCTTTAATGCTAAAAATGGGACAATAACTTCTTCGGAGGCTTTGGAAAATCCCTATCATCAGAGGATAGCTATAGATTCAACAAAATTTATTCGGACAAAATATTTAACCAGTGTAATCACTGATACCCATTACAATGATAGGCAGCGCAAAGGCCGGCATGTCACTTTCATGGCGCGGATCATTAAGGATTGGAATATCAATATACGAGGCATCGCCGCTGATGAATACACTGCTATCTGTTTCGATTCTGAAGGTAAGGCTAGAGTATATGGAAATAATTCAAGCCAGGATAATAATGCCTATTTTATCAAGGCTATTAATGGGAGGCCTGAAACTTGTGAATCCAATAAACCTTTAACTTGGAGTCGAGATTCTACTGCTTTACAAGTATATGAGTTGAAAGGGACGTTAAATGGCACCAACTATTTTAACATTAATAATTGGAAATCCGGCAGCGGTGGCACGTGGAATTATTGGTTTATTATCAATGGAAAATTCCATGAAAAACCTATTTAATATTTGTTGGTGTTTCCATTCAATAAGATAATCTGTAAGATTTCATGCATTGACATTTCGATGTAATTTTTCTTTATGAATTTTTCTATAGAACAAATTTTTTGGGTTATCCTGATTATGATTTCACTAGTGAGTATTTTAAGAATAATCAGGCAAAAAGGATGGAAGTTGAATAATTTTATCAGGATTGAGGATGTGAAAGATGAGGAGTAGATGGACTATATTATTAATTAGCTTGACGCTCCTTTCTTGTGTTTGGTTGGACGAAAAATTAAACGAAGATCCTTTGGAATTAGTTTTTACTATCCTACCTCAACTCAATCAAAATGCCGATGGTTACTATATATTGCCCTTAAATAGTGATGGAAAGCAAATAACAAATCACACCGTCTATACCTATGTTGGTGCTAGAGATTATAATGAACTTGAATATATCCATGCCGAAAATAAGACTGTCCATTGGATCTCAAATTTGTTTTGGGTTATGGATGATACGTTAGGGTATTACCGCAAGAGAATAAGATTTGAACAGGATTTTAGATACATCACTACGGATACATCTTATATCTACTCTGGGGATACCACTGCATTCCAAAAAACAGTAGGCTGTTGCTCAACGTCGGATGAAGATGGCATCGGCAGTACCATTTTAACGGTTATTTCCAGTATGCTTGGAGATACGCTTGTTTTGGAAGCCGGTACTTTTGATGAATATGATAACTTTCCTGAGGATACTTTGTATATTTCTGTTCCGATTATAATTACGAAATAAACTATCTTTATTTGAAAAATAAAAAATAAATCCTGATTACCCATTGACTTGCATTAGTCAAGAGATTTAGAATTCAACATACTACTTTTGCAAATTTATCTATTTGTAAATAACCCTAAATAAGGAGGTAAGGGAATAGTCTGAATATATTGCGGATTCATTCAATTGTACTGAATTAGCGGTGAATTCTCATCTAATCAAAACACCTTATCTTCTTCTTTTATTTTGCTCATTTTTATATACCTATAAATAACCAAAAGGAGAAAATTATGTTAAGAAAAATATTTGCCATGTTGATAACCCTGGCATTATTTGGCTCTCTTGTTGCACAAGAAAAACCGATTGTATTAAGACAAGTAGATATTACGCCTAAACCAGGCATGGCCAGTAAACTAGAAAAAGGCCTCTTGGATCACAATAAAAAATTTCATGTGGATGCTGGACACCCAGTTATAACCTGGCAAGTTCTTTCTGGACCCAACACGGGGACTCTTATACGATCTACGCCACTGGTAAATTGGGAGTATTTTGATGATAGTAACGATCCTCCTGAAGATCAAGTTCATTGGGATAGATATGTTTCACCCTATGTTGAATCCACATCAGGTCAATACTACAACCGGTTTTTTCCTAACCTCAGTTCCAAACCCGTTTCAGCAGATGGAATTCCCAAAATGCTTCGAGTAATGTCAGTAGATGTAGAAAAAGGTGCGTGGTCTAATATATTTGATTTATTTGAAAAAGCACAACAGGCCAGAGATAAAACTGGTTCCAGTCAAAACGTCTGGGTAATTAGGACAATTGAAGGTGGTGAAAGAAGATATTTAACCACATTATTTGGGATTGATAAATGGGCTGATAGAAATCCGCAAGAAATGTCTCTTAGTGATCGAATGGATGAAGCCTTTGGGAAAGGCTCATGGGAAAAATGGCTAGAGGAATGGCGGGAAATTGTAATAGAGCGTAAGGATGAAACTTGGTTATATCGTCCTGATTTAAGTACTATGAATTAAGATTAATTGGAGTAAATAGTGAAAAAATTTATCATCATAATTGCGAGCTTATTTTTTATAACAGCTTGCAATCAAAGTAATAATTCAACGAGTGGCGGTATTCAATGGGTTGGTGAAAATGAAATCGCGAATGCTTTTGTTCGTAAAGGAATATTTCATTGGTACAATGTTGAATGGGAGAAGTCATATACATATTTCACTGGTGCACTTGAGCAAGATCCAACCTTGTTTGCACCACATGTAGTTTTAGCATGGCTTTCTCCAGGTGAGAAAGAAACTATGCACGTAGATAAAGCGAAAGAACTTGTAAGTGGAAAGAATGAGAACTCTCAGCTTTTTGTTTCAATGTTGGATTTGAGAGGTGCAGATAATAGGGAAAAAAGACATGCTATTTGGAAACAAATGCATGAGAGTCATCCTACTGGAGGTTTCATCCATTATCTATACGCAAATACTAATCCAGATCCAAATGAAAGGATTAAAGAGTTAGAATCATTGTTAGACCAAAAAAAAGCTGAGGATGGTTGGTACTATCACATATTAAATCTTCTTGGATATGCTCACTATAATAATGGTAATAAGGAAAAAGCAAAATCATATTTTGACGAATATGTTGACGTTTATCCAGAAGGCTATAACCCACATGACTCAATGGGTGAATATTATTATAATGAAGAGGATTATGAGACCTCACTTGTTCATTATCAAAAAGCTTTAGATAATTATCCAATGTCTAATTCAGCGATTAACAAAGTAAATGAGTTAGTGGAAAAATTAGGTATTGAATAATAAAACAAATAATCAAGTTTTTACATGTACAGTAAGAAATCATAAAATTACTAGAAGGAGAAAATGATGAAAATAAATCACTTATTAAGTGTTATCGTTTTGACGGGAATAATATTTGGCCAGTATAACCCAGATAACCATGTAGTTGCCATGGCTAAATATTATTTCAAGCAGAACCCTGATGGTTCATTGAAGGATTATAATGAAAGGGCTGAGGAATATTATACCAAAATGAATCGGCTGGATAAGAATCTGGTCAGTTCAATGGTTTTAGGCCATTATTGGACCGGATCATCTGAGGAGTTGCTGATTTTGTATGAATGGAAATCCATAGCTGATGGCGATAAGAGTCAAGCCGGCGCTGCAGATATGCGTAGAAAGGCCTGGCCAAATGATGAAAAGCGGAAAGCCTTTTTTGGAGCATATAATAAATATTATACTGGTAAGCACAAGGATGTTGCCGTCATGGAACTGTTCACCAACCGAGTAAAGCGTCATAAAAAAAGTCAGTCCGAAAATACGGTAGTTCATATTAATGAGACTTATTTAAAACCAATGAGTCAAGTGGAAGGCGGCACCGTCGCAGAGCGGGAAGCGCTGCGGGATGAGTATTTTGAAAAGGTAATCATGAAAAATGATAAGATCCTCAGTTGGCGGGAGTTGCGTCACTACTGGTCTGGTTCCCTTGGCGGAGGTGATATTGCCATTGTGACCGTAACGGAATATGCGAATCTTGCTGATGCAGATAATAATGCTCTGGATTGGCCGGCCATACAGAAAGCCTGGCCCGATGAAGAAGAAAGAAAAGCCTGGTTTGATAAAGCCGGTAAATACAGTGGCTGGGGCCATAAGGATATTGGACTCCATAATAACTGGGTCAAATTAGGTAAGAGATAAAAACGAATCAGTTGGGGCTGCCTATCCTTCCAAAGCTCAATTTCTCTCACAATTATTGTGGTAGCAGTCCTAACTAATCAATGAATAAAAAACTAAAAGGATAAAATCATGTTAAAACGAATAGTAATAACAGCATTGGTTGCTATTTGCAGCCTATTTGCACAAAATGGCGAAACCTGGAATACAAGTGAAACTGTTTATCAAGTTTCTACCATTGATCTGGAGCCTAATGTAGATGCGCAGTATTTGAACCAAATGAAACGGACATGGGGTACGAATATGAAAGTTCTAAAAGCAGAAGGCTTGATTGAAGATTACCACATTTATAAAAGTGTTAATCAATATGATGGTGATTATGATTTATCATTTTCTCCTTTACTATATGCCAAAACGAAATACCAGATTTTGAAAACAGCCTTTGAAACGATTTATCATTTTGCCATAAATTTTGTAGGTTTAGTTGGTATCGTTTTTTTAATTCTGATAAATTCTTTTTATCATTTAAGCTTAGAAGTTTTTTATCATTCAAAATTTTGCAATTAGTGTGTTTTTTAAGAATTTTTAATGATTCTTTATTCCAAATTGCAGATCTTCTTCTATTTAATAATATTATAGGTCTGCCAGTACTGTTTAAGTTAGTCAAAAGTTCATTGTATACAGCAGGATTAAACTCTAAAAGCAAAATTCCTTTTTCTTGTTTATGTGGATTAAACCACAAATTAAAAAAAGAACATATCGTATTTTCATAAATGTTTTTGAGTTTTGAATAAGTTTTTTTTGAAATGTACATAGAAACAGGTTTTGAAAATACATTAAACCGTAGCTCTATTTGATCAGCAGTGAAACCTTTACCTTGTCCACCCTTATCATATATCAAATTAGAATCATTTAGTACTGTGATATGTTTTTTATCAAAAAAAGAATCAAGGAATTTTGAAAGTCTCCCAGTTAAGAATATTTCATTAGGTTTTTCTTGTTCTATTATATTTTTTATAGAAAAAAATGTAATTAAATTTGAAAGAAAATATTCATGAAATTCGAGTGGGCTCACAAGACCCAATAAATTTATCCCATCAAATTCAAGATCTTTTGATTCTGGTACATTAGTATACCAATTATACATTGAAATTACAAAATCGTAGAGTTCTCTTCTCTCAGTTCTTTTTAGATAATCATCAGATAGTGAATGAGAAATGTCTAGACTTGATAAATTATGATGTGTTGGTATATCAAACGCAATAATTTTTGCATGTTCTTTTTTAATATCAGCTTTCGAATATCGATAGGTAGAATCTAGTAATACTAGAGCCTTTGATGAATTTGACACGATCTTAACCTGATTTCCATTTATCCCAATCGTAGCCATCAAATGACATGTCCTTCATCTCATCATCATTAGGTCTCTATGCAATATCTGCTAAAACTAAAACTTTTGCGATTTTTGTAGTTGGATTCACAATTGCTGCTGCAGTTCCATTTGAT
>ENA-UPTF01001507-UPTF01001507.1-marine-metagenome-genome-assembly--contig:-NODE-1507-length-14589-cov-1.530320_pt1 | contig 14589 bp, 14 predicted proteins | sample MGYA00238166_ERZ767019 | MGnify/ENA primary metagenome ERZ767019 (study PRJEB28930, sample SAMN06266391) | marine metagenome | isolation source: Sea water from 250 m depth | place: Atlantic Ocean...
ATTGAATTTAATTGTAATAGGAATTTCGTCGGGATGGTCCTCAAAAATATTCGTCCAGTATTTATCGGCGTTGCTTTTTTTATTTCTGGGTGTTCCTTCTCTGCGGATTCCTTGCTACCGACCTTAACAGGTGAAAACCCAGCTGGGCCTACTTCCTCTGCCCAGAAGGATCAAGCACCTGAGGCCAAACCCTCCCCCGCACCCCCGTTAGCGCCTACAAGATTAGCTCAAAATGCGCCCGCAAATAACGGCGCTGATTCCGGCACCTTTGTGGGCAGTAAAGTTGGTGAGCTACGGAAGGAATTGCGCCGTCTACAGATCAACGTGTCCAGGAATAATTCTAATCTTCAACAACTTCGAGCTAATAGCGTCCAAAGTGCAGAAAGTTATCAGCGTGCCGTTGCCGTCGTGAATTCACGTCTTCAAGTCGGGACTACCCCTGGGAACCCGGTATTGGTGCAAAGATTTAATACCGCCCTGAGTTTATTGAATAGTATCAGCGAGGACATAGGGTCTATGAATAAACTGACCTCTCAGGTCACCTCTGATTCAACCCTGGCGGCATTCCTATCAGAGAACACTCGAGCGGCCTTCCGTGTTTCTGGAGCGATGGATGAAGACCACCAAAAACTTGCCATGTTAGAAGATGAAGTAAATCGGACTGTTGTTCTAGTTGAACGTGTATTAAAGGAACTAAGTGAGGATATTCAACGTCATACTAATTTTGTCGCGACCGAACGTAGCAACTTGAACACGCTATCTGAATCAATCAAAACTGGCGAAATCATGGGGGCCAGTCTTACTAACCGCGCCCTTGACGCAGTCGCTTCTGGCAGACAAAACTCCGTCGGGCCTCGAACCCAACGATCAATTAGTAGTCGCCCGTTAGTGGTAATTCGCTTTGACCGTAAGGACGTGGCTTATGAGAAGGCACTATACAACGCTGTCAACCGGGTCCTTGAAAGTCGACCCGGTTCAACTTTTTCTCTGGTAGCCATAGCCCCCAATTTGGGCGGAGCAGCCAAACTTGCTGTTGACAGAAACAAGGCGCGCCGCAATGCGGAAAATGTACTTAGATCGTTGCAACGTATGGGCCTCTCGCCAAATCGGATATCCTTGTCCGAGCGGACAGCACGCGCGACCAGCACCGAGGTACATCTCTACATAAATTAGGGGGCTTACCCCAAAAAATTGAAAAGCCAAAAGCTATCCTCTCCAAGCCAGGGTATTAGTCTTTGTGGTTTGTAGCGCTAACCATCAAATGCTAGGTATTTTGTGTCGTTACAATTTTACATTAACCAATCTAGCCATAAATGACCCCTCATCCAGAGAATAGCGGCCTCACAGCACAGGCGTACATTTTGCTGGCGGTGGCTATATTCGGGTGGGGTGTTTCATGGCCATTCCTGAAAATTGCTCTTGCTGAAATTCCACCCTTCACATTTCGTGGTCTAATTGCACCGACTGCTGCCCTCGCAATATTTGGCCTCGGGTTCCTTTTTAAATTTAAGATTGGTATTCCAAAAGGGCAATGGCGCGAGATCACGTTAGCGGCATTTTTAAACATTACCCTCTGGCACGTATTTAGCGCTTTTGGAATACGCCTCCTGGGTGGTGGTCAAGCTTCCATTATCGCCTATACAATGCCCCTATGGGCCGTGATCTTGAGTATATTATTTATTGGCGAAAAATCGACACCCAGTAAACTAATTGGACTTGTTCTTGGTATGTGCGGGCTTGGCGTATTGTTATCTGGGGAGCTTGGCATCCTAAAACTTGCACCGGCTGGTGCTTTTTTCATGCTAGCCTCTGCCTTTGCCTGGGGTGCCGGTACAGTTGTCCAAAAGAGCATTAAGTGGCGTATCTCTACGCTTTCCCTTGTGGGGTGGCAGTTAGTCATTGGCGGAATACCCATTACGATTATAGCCTTGTTTCTTGAAAATCCCGATTGGCAAACTTATTCCTTAGCAGCGGTTGGTTCTACTATCTTCGTGTTATTCTGCCCTATTATCATGTGCTGGTTTGCCTGGTTCAGAGTGATTGAAATGTTACCCGTCTCCATTTGCACTATCTCAACTCTACTAGTTCCAATTATAGGAGTGGTCAGTTCGAGCCTGGTTCTGGGGGAAACCGTTGGTTGGCGTGAATTTGTTTCACTGTTATTTATTTGCACGGCACTAGCACTAGTTTTTACTCCGGTAGCAGGAAATACTTCGGGAAATTAAACTCAAATTAGAAAACTTTATTTGTCATTAGATCGTAACTCCAAGCATCTCAATTAAAGAATTAGCCAAAAGCGTTGATACACTACAATTCAACGTTATCAATCAATCGTGTTCTTCCAAGCCATGCAGCCCCTAATACTCTTACGGATCCTGTATTTTGCTCGGCTTGATTTAACGTGGCTGGGTCACAAATCGCAATATAGTCAACCTTTGTAAACCCAGATTTTATCAAGGCCTTTTTTCCTTTAGAAATCGCTTGGCTACTATTATTTGACGTATGGAAGTGCTCTCCCGTTTCAATGAGAATGCGATGTAACCCTGGGGCAACTGATCTTTGCTCCTTATTTAGGTAAATATTTCTCGATGAGAGCGCAAGTCCATCGCGCTCGCGAATTGTAGGACACCCGATGATTTCAACAGGTATATCGAGATCAGACCTCATACGTTCAATAAGACAAAGCTGTTGGTAATCCTTTTCCCCAAAATAGACCCTGTCCGGTAGCACTTGAAAAAGCAGCTTAATAACCACTGTAGCGACACCTTTAAAAAAATCGGGTCTAAACTCCCCTTCTAATATGTCTCCTATACCTATTACTGAAACACTGGTGACACTTCCTGTTGGGTACATTTCTTCCACACTTGGAGCGAACAAGAGATCCGCTTTACAATCTTCCAGCGCTTGAGTGTCTGCCTGATGATCTCGAGGGTAGTCCATAAAGTCTTCTCCCAGGCCAAATTGCCGGGGATTAACAAAAATAGTAACACAGGTCCGGTCATTATCAGCCACTGACCGAGCAACAAGAGATAAATGCCCGCCATGAAGGGCTCCCATTGTAGGGACAAGACCAATTCTTAATTTACCCCTTCGCCAGGAGGCAATCTTGGTACGCAGTTCGTCAATGGTACAAATAATTTCTAAAGACTTTGGCATCAAATTAGTCTTACGATTATTTTATAATCCTCAATAATTTTTTACTAACCACCACAGACTCCAATTAATAAGCTGTGCGCTCGAAATATAGGCGAGAATATTCGAATGGTGATTTTGGGCTAGTATAATTGACTATTTCAAGAACAACACTCTAACCCACACGGATCAATCCGTACTCTTCCAAATCAAAGGGCGGTGACATACCATACTCGTTTGAAAATCTCTAGCTATAGTGTCATTTTGAGCGGTAACCAACACCTTTAACGTACTATGAGATTTACCAAATAGATTAATAGATATACACCTTTTAACCAACTAACACGAAGGCAGATCATTGACAAATTTTGTTATATAAAACCAATTCATACTAGAAATAGGTTCGTCTTTTAGCATGATAGATCATTAACAAATAGAGTTTGAATCATGCAGCATGAAAAAAATTTAATGAACTTTTTTACTTTCTCATCGCGCTTAATTATCCGACTGCTAGCCGCCTCAATATTTTTGTCAGCATGTCAAACCGCATCCCCGACCCGTGAAACCCGTTCTAAACCAATTAATAGCCTTCCCAAGCCAAAATTATCCGATAGTTCAAAACTAACGATAGTATCCAGGCCAATAGTAAAAGCTAAAAAACATTTGGTCGTAACAGCCAACCCTTATGCCTCACGGGCAGGCCAAGATATACTCCGTGCGGGTGGGAGTGCCGTTGATGCCGCAATAGCTATCCAAATGGTGTTAAATCTGGTGGAACCCCAATCTTCGGGGATTGGTGGTGGGGCATTCTTGCTGCACTTTACCTCAAAATCCGGAGATATTGATGCCTATGATGGAAGAGAGGTTGCTCCTCAGGGCGCAACTCCAGACATGTTCCAACATTCCAACGGAAAGAGTTTTAAATTTCACGAAGCAATTCCAGGTGGTTTGTCGGTGGGTGTTCCGGGTTTATTACGTATGCTCGAGATGGCACATAAGAAACATGGTAAACTCCCTTGGAGGGCGTTGTTTCAGCCAGCAATTAGGTTAGCTGAAGAGGGTTTTAGTATATCTCCTCGACTCAATAAAATGGTGTTAAGGGATCGGCATCTAAAGAAATTTAAAGCAACGACACAATATTTTTTTAATCCGAATGAAAACGCTAAAACGATCGGAAGCCGCCTAACCAATTTAGCTTTAGCTGAAACTTTTAGAACAATTGCCAAGTCGGGAGCTGATGCCTTCTATAACGGCCGCATTGCCCAAGACATAGTTAGCGCCGTGAAGGGTTCAAAAATCAATCCGGGACGTCTAACAATGAATGACATGGCGGGTTATATAGCCAAGCGCAGGGACCCCCTGTGTATGCCATACCGGAAATGGTTTGTTTGCGGAATGCCGCCCCCAACCTCTGGAGGCGTTACCACTCTTCAAATCCTGGGTATGTTACAAGGTACCGAGATATCGTCAATCAAGCCCAACTCAATTGATGCAGTCCATTTAATTACCGAAGCCAGCCGCCTAGCTTACGCCGACAGAAACCATTACATCGGTGATCCTGATTTTTTAGACATTCCCGTTGGAAGGCTGATCGATCCGGAATACCTGATTAGCAGATCTAAACTTATCAAAATAGACCGATCTATTGGAAAAGCTGCTTCCGGCGAACTGGACCAGAACCTAACTAAAAAATTTGCACCCGATGAGTCTTTGAAAGGTAAATCAACTTCTCATCTTACAGTTGTTGATAAAAGTGGCAATGTAGTCTCAATGACGACAACAATAGAAAATCCCTTTGGCTCCCACCTTATGGTCAGGGGGTTTTTGTTGAATAATCAGTTAACAGACTTTTCCTTCAATCCAATTAAAGATGGCAAATTTGTTGCAAATTCGGTTTGGCCCGGCAAACGTCCTCGTTCATCCATGGCGCCAACTATAATATTTGATAACGCTGGAAGGCCAGTCTTTGCACTGGGATCGCCGGGTGGATCTCGAATTATAGGCTATGTTACGAAGAGTATTATTGCGGTTCTTGACTGGAAAATGAATATTCAATCAGCATTTGAGTTACCCCATTTCGTAAATCTAAACTCTTATACAGATATTGAACAAGGAACGCCGTTAGTCGAACTTAAACCGGCACTTGAACAACGGGGGCATCAAGTTCGAATTCGCAGTATGGTGAGCGGATTGCATGGGATCGGCATCACGAAAGAAGGTCTCGAAGGGGGAGTTGACCCGCGGCGCGAGGGCTTGCCGATTGGAGATTAATCCCACAACACCGCGACAAACAATCATTGGTACGTATGTAATTACCGATATACAGCTAATTGACTAACGGCAGTTTAAACCGTATATACCGAGCCTGTCGCAGGACCTTGAAAAATTTTTGGAGTCTTTCAGTGAAACGCACCTTTCAGCCTAGTAACCTTGTGCGAAAACATCGGCACGGATTCCGGTCTCGTATGGCAACCCCAGCTGGTCGCCGTATATTAGCAAGGAGACGAGCAAAGGGTCGGAAAAAACTATCAGCTTAACTCTCTCTTTCACATAACAACTCTTGGCATAGTAGCCATGACCACTGTTCTTGGAAAATTAAGAAATAGACCACAGTTTTTAAAGGTTGCAGCCAAAGGTAGGAAGTGGGTTACCCCAGGTTTCATCCTTCAGGTGCGCTCCCATAATTATGAAGAAAGAGAAATAGCCACACATGAAAATATCCGTATTGGTTACTCGGTTAGCAAGAAAGTTGGGAGTGCCGTAGTACGTAACCGGGTGAAACGGCGACTTAGAGCTCTAGTAGCGAAAGTTATATCTTCCAATGCAAGGGCTAATAGAGACTACGTATTAATAGGCAGAAAGAATGCCTTTGATAGACCATTTGATTTTATGGTATCGGATATGAATTGGGCACTCCGGAAACTGGATGCTCGGGTCGAAATTCTAAAAGATACTGTCGAGGACGTAAATTGAATTTTATAAATAAATTATCAACCTTTCTGCTATGGCTGCTTATTCGGGGATACCAACTCTTCGTTTCCCCATTATTTTCAGGGCACTGCCGCCATGATCCAACGTGCTCCCAATACGCTCTTATAGCCCTTGGAAACCATGCCCCCATTAAAAGCATTTGGCTGACAATCAAAAGAATATCCCGATGCCATCCTTGGGGAACGTCGGGCTTTGATCCCGTACCTCCTCATCATAACGTCAAGCAAGGAATGAACATTCAGATTAGTGGGAAGTGTGTTGCACCTAGGGACGCCCAAGGATATATCGGAGAGTCAAATCTTTCTGCTGATCCAGGAAAGTAACGTCTAGAAGACTATCCCAACACCAAACTGAAAAATATGGAACAAAAAAACCTTTTACTGGCTATTGTCCTTTCCGTCGCCATTATGTTGGGCTGGCAGTTTTACCTTTCAGAAACAATGCCGCCGCCTAAGCATTCTGACCCAAGCTTATCGTCACCCAAGGCACCTTCTAACGCTGGAATACCAAAACCGCCCGCAGCACCAAATGCGTCTGATCAGTCTTCTTTGTCTGCGCCTAATCAGCCTTTAGATACATCCAAATTGACAGCTAATAAAATCCTAGAGGCAACGCCGCGGGTAAAAATTGTATCTCCCAGAGTAACCGGATCAATTTCTCTTATTGGTGCTAGGTTTGATGACCTTACATTGGAGGATTATCGGGAAACCATAGAGCCTGACAGTCCGCGTGTTTCATTGTTGAAACCATTTGGAACAGATAATTCCTATTACTCCTATTATGGCTGGGTTTCCGAAGATACCGAAGTGCCACCGGTTGACGCCACTTGGACGGCGGACCGACAAAAACTAACCCCCGAAAAGCCGGTAACCCTTACGTGGAGCAGCCCGTCAAATGTCACCTTCCAACAGATAATATCCATCGATCAAAACTATATGTTTAAGGTTAAGCAGCGGGTCACTAATAAATCTGATAAGCCTATAACTGTGTTCCCTTTTGGCCAAATCGTAAGACGGGGAACGCCGGACGTCCTTGATTTTTACATCCTACATGAAGGCTTGTTAGGCGTTTTTAATGGGATATTGAAGGAAGTAGATTACGATGACCTTCAAGATTCAGAATCCAAGATTATTTCAAATGAAAAGTCTGCCGGCGGCTGGATAGGAATAACGGACAAATACTGGCTAATTGCTTTGGTTCCGGACCAAAAGTTGGATAACTACACTCGATTTTCAGACTCGGTACGGGACAGAATTGATCACTACCAAGCCGACTTCCGAGGCGAAAGGGTATCTCTGAAGGGAGGCTCACAGGATGAAACCACTAGCCGGCTATTTGCCGGCGCTAAAGAGGCCCAGTTGATTCTGGATTACCGTGACGAATTGCAGATTAGTCGATTCGATCTGGCAATCGACTGGGGATGGTTTGAATGGCTAACCAAACCACTCTTTTTTGCTCTGCTTTATTTCACAAATATCCTAGGCAATATGGGTTTATCAATTCTCCTTTTGACGGTTTTCATCAAGATAGTCTTTTTTCCCCTAGCCAACAAATCTTACAAATCCATGGCCAAGATGAAAATCTTGCAGCCGGAGATGCTTAAATTAAGAGAAAGATTTGGTGATGATAGGGTGCGAATGAATCAGGAAATGATGGCTTTATACAAGAGGGAAAAGGCAAATCCTGCCTCGGGTTGTTTACCAATCTTACCTCAAATCCCGGTTTTCTTCGCCCTTTATAAAGTTGTGTTTGTTACAATCGAGCTCCGTCATGCACCCTTTTATGGATGGATCAAAGACTTATCCGCTGCTGACCCACTGAGCTTTGTTAACTTATTTGGCTTGATCCCTTGGACACCCCCCGAGTACATGGTGATTGGAATCTGGCCAGTCATCATGGGTGCAACAATGTATTTTCAACAAAAACTTAATCCGCCGCCGCCAGACCCTACCCAGGCAAAGATATTCATGTTTCTCCCCTTCGTTTTTACAATTATGCTAGCCCGTTTCCCGTCAGGGCTTGTAATCTACTGGGCATGGAATAATGCACTCTCTATTTTACAGCAATACGTTATTATGCGTCGCGCTGGCGTGCCTATTGGTGGCGGAAAATCGACGCCCAGCACGAAGAATAAAGGTAAAAAAACGTAATATGCTAATAATCCGTGTTTCCACGGATAATCCAACGAATATTACATGGCCCGAAAGTCCCGCATAGTATAAAGACAGCCATCATGGTCAACCCTGCCAATTCTAGCAGCTTTAATGAAAAAGAATATCCAACCATAGAGGATGGGCGGATTTTATTCGCCCAAGAGTGCACCTTTTTAGTTGGGGCTACCTCTATAGAGACTATGCCGTTAAGCGAGCTAAATGAAGTAGCATTCGCAGGAAGATCTAATGTGGGTAAGTCCAGTCTTATAAATTCACTCACAGGACGTAAAACATTAGCTCGGATCTCAAACACACCTGGCCGAACGCAACAAATCAACTTCTTCGATCTAGGAGAGAGGCTAATGCTTACCGATCTCCCGGGGTACGGTTACGCCAAGGCCTCCAAAAGTTTGGTTCAACAATGGAACAAACTAATAAGGCTCTATCTAAAAGGTAGACCGCAGCTTCGTCGTGTCTGTTTGCTGATTGATTCTCGCCATGGGCTAAAGGAAACAGATAAGAATACTATGCAGCTACTCGATGAAGCCGCAGTTTCATATCAGGTGGTCCTGACAAAATGTGACAAGACCAAAGAAAGCCTGTTATTAAAACTGACGGAACGCACAAATATCGATTTATCACGTCACGTTGCTGCGCATCCTGAAATTATGGTAACCAGTTCGATAAAACGCATTGGCATTAGTCAGTTACGAGCGGAGCTCGCTGCACTGGCGATAAAGAGCAAGGTACGGTAGAGTTCAGCACCATGAACAAAAATATCCGAAACACAGGAAAAGAATCACGTTCTCAAGCGCGCATATTGTCGCAAGCATTGCCCTTCATGCGCCGTTACGCGGGTCAAACTATTGTCGTCAAATATGGCGGACATGCCATGGGAGATAATAATCTCGCACAACTATTTGCTAACGACATCGTGCTATTAAAGCAAGTTGGTATTCATCCAATAGTTGTCCACGGTGGCGGCCCACAAATCGGCCAAACGTTAGAACGCATGAAGATAAAGTCGTCTTTCATTGATGGACTTCGGGTAACGGATGCCGAAACCGTAGATGTCGTAGAGATGGTTCTGGCAGGGGCCATCAACAAGCAGGTTTCCGCTGCTATTAACGAAGCCGGTGGTTTAGCTATAGGCCTATCTGGTAAAGACGGTAATCTAATAAGGGCCTCCAAAATCCAGCGGACAAAACGGGATCCCGACTCCAACATTGAAAAAGTCCTAGACTTGGGGTTTGTAGGAGAACCAGATCAGATAAACGTTCACGTATTAGAGGTATTTAAGAAATCAGATATGATCCCTGTGATTGCTCCTATTGGGCTTGGGCCGAAGGGAGAGACGTTTAATATTAATGCCGATACGGCAGCTGGTGCCATTGCTGCCGCCATTGGATCTAAACGTCTACTACTCCTGACCGACGTGGCCGGTGTCTTAGATGCCGATGACACTCTCATTGAAAAGATCAATTCAAAAGAAACTTACAAACTTATAGACGATGGCGTGATTTCTGGCGGGATGATACCTAAAGCGGCAACTTGTTTACAGGCGGTAGAGAAAGGTGTTGACGCAGCTGTGATATTAGATGGCCGTGTTGCCCACGCGATTTTATTAGAGCTATTTACTGACCACGGCGTCGGAACACTTATAAGTCGGGAATAATTAGTCCCGACTGGCCCTCTCGGGCGGGGAGACTTAATCATTTGCAACTCATTTTCATTACCTGGTTTTATACAATTTGCTTGAGTGCTAAACCATATCTGTGACCAAGTTTTTGGCGTTTCTTGAAAATTTTAGTCATTGCGAAGCGTCAAACCTTACTCAATTTTTAAAAATCAGCATGTATAAAAATTTATTTCCATCCTAAACTCCATAGCTCAAACAGACACATTTTGAATGTTATTCTACAACCGTGAAAACTAGATCATGCAGCCAAGCGAACTAAAAAATTTCGAGACCTGGATATTTGATTTGGATAATACACTTTACCCTGTATCAGCTAAACTTTTTGATCAGATCGATAAGCGTATGTGCTCTTATATCGCAAACTTTTTGAAAACTAATGAAGCTGCAGCCCACAAGGTTCAAAAACGCTACTTCCAAGAACATGGGACTTCGCTTAGAGGAATGATGGACAACCATAAAATGGATCCCATTCCGTATTTGGAGTATGTCCATAAGATAGACCTCTCGGCGATCATACGAGATGATCAAATGGAAAGGGCTCTGGATAAACTGCCCGGACGGAAGATTGTCTTCACGAATGCCGCGGCTAGCTATGCAGAAAAAGTATTAGAACGGCTCGGAATCGCACACCATTTCGAAGATATTTTTGATATTGTTGCCGCTAATTTTATACCGAAACCAGCCCCCCTTGTTTATCAACACTTTGTAAAACAATACAAAATTGATTCAGAAAAATCTGTTATGGTGGAAGATATTGTCAGAAACCTAAAGCCAGCAGCGGATATGGGGATGAAGACCGTCTGGGTAGAAACAGACCGAGCTTGGGCACATGCTGACGCAGAAACTACCAAACCTGATTTTACGACCAATAATTTGGCCCCTTGGCTTACCGAAGTGACAAAATTTTAGAAAGTGTGGCCATTGACACCACCTGTTCGGTACACCATCTTCCCGCCCTCTGATATAATTTATTTTAACCAAGAAAGGTAATCGGAACCGTGTTAATTACCGATATCGAAGCTATTATAAATGCTGCTTGGGAGTCTCGGGAAGAGATTACACCTGAGACGACTGGAGACCAACGAGAGGCCGTAGAAGATGCGCTGCAACTTCTGGATTCGGGTAAGGCACGGGTAGCAGAAAAGACAACACAAGGTTGGATAGTCAACCAGTGGTTAAAAAAAGCCGTATTATTGTCATTCAGACTTAATGACATGGTCACCATTGAAAACGGCCCGGGAAATAGCTTTTGGTGGGATAAGGTTCCCTCAAAATTCTCGGGATGGACAGACAATGATTTTGAGTTGGCCGGATTTCGTGCAGTTCCCAATTGCATAGTGAGACGTTCTGCTTTCATTGCCCCTGGCGTAGTGTTGATGCCTTCTTTTGTTAATTTGGGAGCCTACGTGGATAACGGTACGATGGTTGATACTTGGGCAACGATTGGTTCATGTGCCCAGATCGGTAAGAATTGCCATATTTCTGGGGGGGCGGGTATAGGGGGTGTACTGGAACCTTTGCAAGCTGATCCCGTAATTATTGAAGATAATTGCTTTATTGGTGCTCGGTCGGAGGTTGCAGAGGGGGTATTAGTAGAAAGTGGTTCGGTGCTTTCTATGGGCGTATTTATAGGAGCATCAACAAAAATTATTGATCGCAACACTGGCGAGGTGTTCATTGGGCGGGTTCCGGCCTACTCTGTTGTCGTACCTGGCTCCCTACCAGGCAAGGATTTGCCTGATGCTTCTAAAGGACCAAACCTATATTGTGCCGTTATTGTAAAGCGGGTTGATGAAGGAACACGAGCCAAAACATCTATAAACGAACTTTTGAGAGATTAGTACCCTATTAAAGATCGCCATCTATGACAATTGACCCCCTTAATTTATCCCAAGCGTTAATTAAATGCCCAAGTGTCACCCCGGATAGCGGTGAGGCCCTAGACGTTCTGCAGGATATCCTGAGCGAAATGGGATTTAGGTGCAAACAAGTCAGCTTTAGCGCGGCAGACACCCCAGATGTTAATAATCTTTATGCAAAGTTTGGTCATTCATCACCAAACTTTTGTTTTGCCGGCCACACGGATGTGGTGCCGGTCGGTGACTTGGAAGCCTGGACCGTAGATCCATTAGGCGCGGAAATTAAAAACGGGATGCTATGTGGCCGTGGAGCATCAGATATGAAGACAGCAATCGCCTGTTTTGTCGCCGCAGTCTCACGATTTATTGACACCCGAGATAACAACTTCAAAGGATCCATCAGCTTGTTAATCACGGGTGATGAAGAAGGGCCGGCCATTAATGGAACAAAAAAACTTTTAGAGTGGATAACCGAAAAAGGTGATGTCCTGGATGCATGCTTGGTTGGTGAGCCAACTAACCCTAACGAACTCGGAGATATGATTAAAATTGGGCGGCGCGGTAGTTTAAACGGGTATCTGACCGTCTCGGGTACACAAGGTCACACAGCCTATCCACACTTAGCGGACAATCCTATCCATCTCATTGTGAAGATGCTTGAAACCATCACTTCGAAGGAATTGGACCAAGGCACAGAACATTTTCAAGCCTCTACCATACAAGTCTCGACAATAGACGTAGATAATCCGGCAACAAACGTAATTCCTGCAAAGGCCAAAGCTACCTTCAATGTGCGCTTTAACGACTTGCACAAGGCCACTGACATAGAACATTGGCTTAGAGAAATATTTGATACAATAACCAACCAAACTGATAGCAGTTATGATCTAATTACCAAGGTATCTGGGGAAGCCTTTTTATCACCCCCCGGCCAACTAAGTGCCGTACTATCCGGTGCAGTTACAGAAGTCACTGGTCGTACTCCCGTTTTAAGCACCTCGGGCGGAACTTCGGACGCTAGGTTTATAAAAAACTATTGTCCCGTAGCTGAGTTTGGAATGGTTGGCGCAACCATGCATAAGATCGATGAATCTGTTAAACTAGTTGATTTAGAAGCCCTTACTGCGATTTATACGACCACACTTAAGAACTATTTCGGTGTAAATTAGTTTCTGCCAATGATTTCCACAACACACTTAACGACCGCCCTGTATGGCGCTTATCGCCTAGCCCGGGCCGATCGAAATGGCATGGCTTATTTTGATTCATCTCTCGATGGCTTTTGGTTATCGTTCTTTGCTGCCGCACTAGTGGCACCAATATTCTTTCTCTTGATGATGATTAGGTTTGAAAATGGCGGCGTTAATGCTACGGCATTCCGTTTTGTTTCCATAGAAGCTATTGCCTACACCATTGGCTGGGTTTTGTTTCCTTTGATTGTCTATTACCTCGTCCAAGCTTTGGAGAGGGAAAGACGGTTTTTTGGATTTATCATCGCTTATAACTGGGCGTCGGTAATCCAGAATTCTGTTTATCTCCCTTTCGCTATATTTTTTGAGCTAGGAATTATTGAAGGTCCCAGCGCTGAACTTATTAATCTATTTCTACTTTCCCTGGTCCTCGCATACACTTGGTTCATAGCCAAGACAGCGCTTGATGTTAATGGTTTCGTTGCTAGTGGCATAGTAGTTTTAGATGTGGGAGTATGGATAATGCTTAATATGGTAACCGATACTATGCTTATGGCCTAAATTTGAATGCAAATTACCGGCTCAATCGAAATTAAACTTATTCGAAGCAACTTCATTTGAAAAAAGCCAATAGAACTTAAACACGTGTTTCCCATATAGTGTTTCTTTTCGATCACCTTTTAGTCTTACACTTTTGTGCAAGTAGAGAATGGCTAATATAATATTTTCCAAACTTCTAAAGTTTTTGGACCATGATTGAGAAAACATCAGATTGGTTCGAAACCTACCGAAGTGTAGTTTTACCAAAACATTGCGATCACTATGGTCACATGAACGTGCGATTTTACGCCCAACACTTCGATGATGGCGGGTTTCAAATGTGGAACCTTATCGGAATAAAACAGTCGGAATTGATGCGGGGGAACATGGGTATCGTGGTAGCTAATATTTCTATCAACTTCATTCATGAAATAACCGCGGGGCAATTAATTGTCATAAAGGGTGGATGGATTAAAGTTGGCAACAAAAGCATGACCCATGAACAACGCATGTTTGAGGCAGACAATGGAGTATTGTGCGCTACTCAAACCACTGTCGAAGTGCGCTTTAACATGAAAACTCGAAAATCAGTTCCTTTGACAAAGAATCTCAAATCCAAAATAAAAACACACCTTTTACCGCAAGAATTACTAACACTTTGAAATAGAGACCATTAATTAGTTTAGGAAAAGAGTAAATTTATATGAGATTAGTAACTTATAAAAATAATGGCGAAGACTTTATTGGTGCCTTGCTTCCAGAAGAAAATAAAATCATAGAATTTTCACATTAGATGATTCTATTTTTAATATTAGAACAATGATTATTCAAATGCAAATAACAGAATTAATTGAATATCTGCATGGATTATCCGATCTACTAAGTGTTGTATCAAAGAATGTTAGAGTTGCGTTGCCTAAAAGGGGAAGTAAGTTCACCATTAACGAAGGTATCAAAGAAACCTATGAAACTGAACCAAATCAGTTTTGGTATTCGCACAACGGAATAACAATCATCTGTGATAA
>ENA-UPTF01001508-UPTF01001508.1-marine-metagenome-genome-assembly--contig:-NODE-1508-length-14586-cov-11.430698_pt1 | contig 14586 bp, 11 predicted proteins | sample MGYA00238166_ERZ767019 | MGnify/ENA primary metagenome ERZ767019 (study PRJEB28930, sample SAMN06266391) | marine metagenome | isolation source: Sea water from 250 m depth | place: Atlantic Ocean...
TAACAGGTTTCCCAAAACAATCCTTTTAATCATTATGGCGCTTAGTGCGTTCTTTTTTTACCAGGCAAAGGAGGGTTTGTTTGACCCCCAAACGGGGAAGATACGTATCAACAGTACGGTAGAACCTTTTATTGAACGTGATTCTGGAGCCTACCAGCAATTCCTTGAAGCAAGAGAGGCATTTGGAAGCGCGGAGGTTGTTGTTGTTGCACTGCACAATAAAGAAAGAAAACCTGTTGGTCTTGAATTCCTGCTTACACTCAGCAAGCTCCAAAAAGAAATTGAGAATAATGTTCCAGGAATCTCCACAGTCTTGAGTATGCTGGATATTCCGCAGTCTTCAGGAACCTGTCCGGGTAAATCCTATTTTCATCAAATGGATTACGGATCAGTTTGTCAATCTATACTGAAGAAATATCAGCATGACATTGCCTGCTTGAGCAGTACTGCAGCATACATAGATTCAGAGAAGGGAGCAGATGAAAGCCTCGAGGAAAGTCTTGAGGAAGGAATTGAAGACAGTCTGGAAGACAACCCGGAAGATAGTCTTGAAGGTAGCCTGGAAGATAGCCTTGAAGAAAATTTAATGGAAAGTCCTGATAGTGAAGAACAAACACAGGATGAAGAAGATAGTTATACTGAACCATCTCTTGACTGCACGTTGTCTAATAACAGGCAGAGTCCGGAAAATTTACATGATCAAACTGACAGTAAAATAAGAACTATTGTAAGCAGCTTAAAAAAACATCCTCTCTTTGAGGGAGATCTACTATCCAAAGATTTGAGTACTGCAGCACTTATCCTGACTTTCGAACCGGGATCAAATCCCGAATCTGACAGCACCCAGAATATTCTGAAAGAACTGCTTACAAAACATCATCAAAACTCCCAAATCTCAGACAGGCTTCGAATAGCCTATGCCGGACAGCCTAGACAAATTAACAAGGCTGGCGGGCTGATAAACGAGGATATGGAAAAAATATTCCCACTCAGTATTCTGCTGATCGTTGTCATACTTTTATTTTCATTCCGAAGTTTGTTGACTGTTATAGTGCCGCTGGCCGTTGTACTGTCAGGAATTATCTGGACGGCAGGCATAGTCGGTTTAATTGGAGGTGAACTTAATCTGGTTACCATGGTCTGTGCACCCATTATTCTCTGCGTCGGAAGTGCTTACGTGATCAAATTTTTAAATCAATACCAGACCGAATCAATTCAGTTGCGAGAAGCCAAAAAACCCGGAGATCCAGAAACAACTATACCGGAAATAATAACTGCAACTATATCCTCTGTAACTGTACCTGTCACAGTTACTGCAATCACAACTGTTGCAGGATTTATAGCACTTGTAGTAAGTCCTATTCCGGCCGTTCAGGAACTAGGTCTTTATTCAAGTATAGGCATAATTACCATCAATCTTTTTGCTCTTACGCTGGCGCCTGCGTTGCTGCACTACATCCACCTGCCTGAGTTACCAGTCACACAAAAGCAAAGCGGGTTACTGAATGCTTTTTTCAGGACAATTGTTGAATGGCTCCGGCTTCATTCAAAACTATTAATCTTGATATGGCTAATTGTCGCTGCAACTGCGGCTCTTGGAATGTTTGGACTCAGCATCAACAGTTCAACCAAGACATTTCCTGAAAACAGCCGGATTGTAAAGGATTTACGTTTTATTGAAAATGAATTGGCTGGAACAGATTCTTTGCGTTTATTGTTTAAAGCCAAACCTGACTCCACAAGCCAGCAGGATACCTTGCTTAATCCCTTGAAAACAGCAAAAACCATTTTTGGACTGAAAAAGCTTCAGGACTGGCTGTTTCAGGTAAATGGCACTACAGAAATTGGCAGTATTGATGGACTCAAAATTGATAAAATTCATTCTCCTGTGGATGTTCTGGACCATTACCGGATGGGACTTGATAAATTGACTGATGACGAGGTAGTGAAATTTTATGCTAAAACAGGGGAAAACGGCCCTAAATTTTTAAGTGACGCTGAGGATATACTTCAGGTTACATTGAGAATGAGCAGCAGTGGTTCCACATCATTTCTTGCATTGAGGGACCTGCTCGTAGAAAAGGCTCCGATTTTTTTGCCTGATCTGCAGTTCAGTTACACTGGTGGAGGAGTACTTGCCAGTGAATCAGCAAACAACATAGCACAGGGGCAGATTAACAGCGTAATCCTGGCGCTTGCAATAGTCTTCGTGATGCTTTCAATGCTTTTTCTTTCCTGGAAAATGGGAGTGATTGCTCTTTTCCCAAATGTGATAACAATTCTGGTTTTTTTCGGTTCTCTGGGATGGCTTGACATCCCAATCGGAGTGACGATTTCCGTAATTGCAGCAATCGCCCTTGGAATTGGTGTCGATGACACAATTCACTTTCTGAGTCATTACAATGAATACGCAAACAAACTCCGCAATAAAAGAAAAGCATCCATGAAAACTGTTCCTGTAGTGGGACGCGCAATGATGTTTTCTACAATGGCTCTATCAGCGGGATTCATTTTGTTTTCTCAATCAGAAATGGAATCCGTAATTCTATTTGGTACTTTTACCGCGGTTACGTTGCTGGTTTGTCTGGCAATAGATATGACGTTCCTGCCTTCAGTTGTCATGGAAACCGGTTTAATAACTGTGTGGGACTATGTTGGATTAAAATTTGACGAGGAATTCATCAAGGATATAGACATGTTTCAGAACATGAAGGTTAGAGAAGCTAAAATGGCAAGCCTGATGGCATACACAGTTGATATGGATCCTGGGAAGCAGCTCTTTTCACAGGGAGACATAGGTGATGAAATGTACGTGGTATTGGACGGGTCAATATCAATCTTCCTGGAAAAAGACGGAAAGCGTACAGACCTTGTGCGATTAGAAAAAGGGAATACTTTTGGCGAAATGGGACTGTTCAGGAATGCTGAACGAAGTGCAAGCGCGGAAGCTTATGAAAAAACCAGGCTACTGGTTATTAATCGAGATTGTCTTGAGCCCCTGAAAAAACGTAATCCAAAAATTGCCGCCAAACTGTTTTTGAATCTTGCCAACAGTCTTCAATCATCATTAAAGGAGACCGATGAACGGCTGCTTACTCAAAAAGACTTTAACCTTTCCAGCCTCGAAGCCAAGTTAAACGAGGATGCTGAATTGGAGCAAAAAGAAATGTCCATTGATCCTAAAGCAGAATGGGAAAAGCTTGGTAAAAAATGGCATGCCAAGCTTGAACCATTCACCATTCAATATTCTGTTTCAAAAGGTAAAAAATTAACAAAAATTAATCCGGAAAAAGGCAATTTCGTTTTCATTAAATCAGGTGAAGTAGCAGTTGAATCCAGGGTTTCACCTGGAAGTAACGCATTTTCTGTAGGCTATTGCTGGACAAGGCAGGGGTTTGATTTGGTAGGTGAATTTGTGCTGTGTGAAGGAAAGGCTGATTCCAGTGCACGAGCAACGGCGCGTAAAGATTCAGAACTTATGCATTTCACTCATGAAAGTCTTTTATCCCTTACCCAGCAAGAGCCGCGTGTTGCAGCTCAATTCCTCGAAAATCTGGTCTGTATGCTCTCTGATCAACTCGCCATTGCGGATAAGCGTCTGCAAAACAATTAAAGAGTTTTATAAAATTTTTTAAATAGCTAATATGAAGTTCAGAAAATATTTATTGAATTCTCTGCTTCCAAAATCTGTTCACAGACATCAGGCTGGTAATAAACATAATTAACGTACTTAATTATATATGCCTGCTGAAAAGGATTTGAAAATTCTGGTTGTTGATGATTTTTCAGCTACACGAACTATAGTAATTAATCACCTGAGCAAGCTTGGTTACAGCAACACTGTTGAAGCAGAAAATGGGTTTTCAGCATTGGCCAGGCTGAAGTCAGCCCTTTTTGATCTGGTAGTCACAGACTGCAGTATGTCTGATATGAGTGGATTAGATCTGCTGAAACAAATTCGTTCGGACTCTGACTTGAAACACATTCCGGTTCTGATGGTCACTTCAGAGGATTTGCAGGGAAATATTATTACTGCAATCAAAGCAGGCTTGAACGATTATATCGTCAGGCCTTTTGAGGAGTATACATTTAAACAAAAGCTGGAGAAAATTTTTGTTTAAGTTCCGGTTTTAGTTTTCATTGAAAATAATTTGTAAATATCAGGCAGTTTGCAGGTTATCTAATAAAGGACCCTGAATTCACTGAACTCTTCTGTTTTTCCTTGAACTTTTTCAATATTCCTGACTATAGCGCCCGGAGGCCCTTTGTAACACCATCTTACAAAGTTGTCCATTGCTTCCTTTTCACCTTGTGCGGTCACAAAAACTGATCCATCACGTAGATTTTGCACGCTTCCTCTAATGCCCAGTGATTCGGCTTTCATTTTTGCAGAATAGCGGTAGCCAACGCCCTGTACCCTCCCTTCAATGACCAAATCCAGTCGCAGCTCAGATTCCATTGATACTTTAAATAAACTTAACTTTGTCTTAGTTTAAAATTTTTATTCGCTTTTGCTATAAGCATGTCTGAACTGTTCCTTATCGGCTGTGTCCACAACCGGGCAATCCGATCAGCGAGCAGGTTAAAATCATCCAGAAAAAATGAAATGGTATTGGTACCAGTGCCAAAATTGCTTTTCATTTAGCACAATTTACTGTAAAATCAAAGCACGTATTTTGAAACAATTTTACAATATCGGTGGTTATTTAGGAATATCTTTATGAGTAAAAAGACAAAGCCAAAAACAGAGGTACATGAGTACCAGGCTGAGATGCAGAAGCTTCTCGAAATTCTGGTACATTCTCTTTATACAGAACGTGAAATCTTTCTGCGTGAACTTGTATCCAATGCATCTGATGCCCTGAGCAAGGTCCAGCTTACAACCTTGACAGAAGAAAAGGTACTGGATAAAGACGCAGAACTGCAGATAAAAATTACCTTTGATGAAAACAAACACAAGCTGGAGATTGAAGACTCAGGCTGCGGTATGACCAAGGAAGAGCTTGTTTCAAACCTTGGTACAATTGCAAATTCAGGAACCCTTAAATTTCTGCAGCAGGCACAGTCTGAAAACAAATCTGCAGAAAATCTGATTGGACAGTTTGGTGTTGGCTTCTATTCAGTATTCATGGTTGCAGAACGTGTAGAGTTAACCACAAGATCATGGCAGGTTGACAGTCAAGCCTGGGAATGGACTTCCTCCGGAGGAGGGCAGTATGAAATAACTCCAGCGAAATATAATCAGCGCGGTACTCGTGTAACAATCTTTCTGAAGGAAGATGCAAAGGAGTTCTGCAGCAAATGGAAACTGGAATCTATCATTAAGAAATATTCAAATTATCTGCCTTTTCCAGTCAAAGTAAATGATCAGACTGTAAATCAGGTAAAAGCGATTTGGACACAATCCAAATCTGATGTGGAAGAAGACCAATATAAAGAGTTCTTCAAGCAGATTTCACATACCACTCAGGAACCTTTGCACTATATGCATTTCAGCATTGATGCTCCAATTCAATACTATGCACTTCTGTATTTTCCTGAGTCTGTTGGCAACGAAATAGTGTACGCTCGTGAAAGCAAGGACATTGCACTGTATGCACAGAAGGTTTTAATCCAATCTGGAAACACCGATTTGCTGCCTTCATATCTGCGTTTCGTTCAGGGTGTTGTGGATTCAGAAGATTTGCCCCTGAATGTGTCAAGAGAAAGCGTCCAGAAGAATGTTTTGATAGAAAAAATTAAAAGTAGTCTGACTCTTCGAGTGCTTAAGGAGTTGGAATTTCTTTCCGAACAGAATGTTGAAAAGTACGGAAAATTCTGGCAGCAGTATGGAATATTGCTGAAAGAGGGAATTTCTTCAGACTTTAAGAATAAAAACAGGCTGATGGACTTGCTTCGTTTTAACTCTTCCCTTTCAGAGGATGATTCTCATGATGTATCCCTGAAGAATTATGTTGAACGGATGAGGGAAGAACAAAAGGAAATATTTTATGTATCTGGGGGTTCTCGTGAGTCAATTCTGCATAACCCCAATCTGGAATACTTCAAAAAACAAGGTCTTGAAGTTCTTTATTTGACTGACCAAATTGATGATTTCATGGTTACTGACATGCGTGAATACGATGGGAAAACTTTAAAAAATATTTCCCAGGGTGATATTGAGGGAATCAGTGACAGTGACATTTCAGTTCCTGAATCTTCACTTTCCAAGGAAGAACAAAGTGATATTCTGGCATTTTTCAAGAACCAGCTTAAAGACCGAGTGAGTGACGTTTCTGATTCAAAACGCCTGGTTGACAGTCCATGTTCATTGGTTACGCCAAAGGATGGTATGACTGTGCAGATGGAAAAGATGATGAAAATGATGGACAGGAAATTCGAGGGAGAAAAACGGAACCTTGAAGTTAACATGGGACATCCGATTATTCAGAATCTTTCTGAAATCCTTCAAAAAGATAAAAAACATCCTTTTCTGAAAGATTCGGTTGAACAGCTGTACGAAAATTCTTTGCTGATTGAAGGCCTTCTTGACAATCCCTCGCAGGTTTTGTCTCGTTTTCAGAAATTTATGGAATCGGCCAGTGCCTATGAATTAGAGAAGATTTCCTGACTAAATCAGGAATAGCAAGTACATTTTATCCAGAATTATTGTAGAGAGGTAATCAGTAAGAATTTAACAGAAAGCGGGTATGGGGGTTGGTGTCAGTTGCACAAAGTATTGTTTGAAATTTCTTCCTCAATCTTCATGATATTTTCTTCATATTCATCCAGGGCAGTTTCAATCTGTTCAGAGTACCGTCGCAATTCTCTCAGCTGTTTTAGATTTTGTTCGATGGCGCCGTTTTGCAGTTGAATATCCCCAGGATGTTCCACTCCTTTTTCCAGCAACTCTTCACAGTCATTAGTAAGAATTTCCAGGTCTTCCTTGATGGAGATTAGAAAAAAAGAGTCTGTGTCATAATATGATAATGTAATAGCTGAGTTTTCAGGATCTTCGTGGTTGGGCTTACTGTGGTCTTTCATGTATTCAGAAATTTCTTTGAGCAGGGTATTGTAACGTTCTACAAGCTTTTCACAGTCATTTCTGAAAACCTGAACTTCTTTAGGAATTTTTTTTGGAAATGCATCAAGGGACACTCTCAGGTAATGACGTACAATATGTTTCAGAGTGTTAAATAATGTCATCTTTTAAAGATTCATGGATTAATGTTTACAAGTAATTTAACTGCAGCAAAACAAATTGTCAATGTGTGTATTAAGCTGCAAATATAATTAATCCTTTTCATAGGGAAAACAAATGGCTTTATCAATGACTGGATTCGGGACTGCAGACGTTCAATGGGAAACATGGTCCTGTCTTGCAGAAATTCGGTCTGTTAACCATCGGTTTCTTGACATAAATTGTCGGCTCCCTCTCTCGTTTCAAAAACTGGAACAGGAGTTAAAAAATCAGATTAAATCAAGCTGTTCCCGGGGAAAAATAGACTGCACCATCAGGTTGGAAAAAGAATCCGGAGATGATGACCTCCGTTTAAACCCTGAAGAAGCAAAAAAAATCCTTAAGCTTTTAAGAGAGTTTGAAGATCTTTCAGGCAGGAATGTCAGCATAAACCTGGCAGATTTGTCCGGAGCAAAAATTTTTGCAGAACAACGATCAGAGAAGCCTCCGGAAGAATGTGTGGATATGATCCGTGAATGTCTCTCCAATGCCCTTACAGACTTGCGAAACATGCAGGAGCGTGAAGGGCATGCCATGCTGGATGACATCAAGCAGCGGTTTTCCTCTTGTGCCCGGATTCTGGACACTATTGAAAATCTTTCAAAGGATGAGCCTGAACAATTCAAAAAAAGGCTTGAGCAGCGTATTGCCAGGCTTAATTCAGGAAAGGAGCTGGATCCTGAGCGTCTTGAACAGGAAGTTGCTTTAGTGGCGGACAGACTTGATATTAGTGAAGAAATCATTCGTTTTAAAACTCATCTAAAACAAATGGATAAAATTCTTTCTCAAACTGAACTAGGCAAGAAAGCAGAATTCCTTTTGCAGGAATTGAATCGTGAAGTAAACACCATTTCATCAAAAAGTAATCAGGCAGGCATCAGTCAGGCCTCGGTTGAAATCAAGAGTGAGCTGGAAAAAATCAGGGAACAACTGCAAAATATTCAATAACTGTCATGAAAATCACACTTGCAGGAAGTCCGGGCTCAGGCAAATCTACATTAAGAAACATGCTGGCTGAGCATTATGGACTGAAGATTAAAGGTACGGGTGATTTCATGCGTGAATTGTCAAAGAAACATGGATATAGTGATATCACAAAGTTTATTGCGGAGTATGTCTCTGAGCATCCGGAAATGGACCTGCAGGTAGATGAAGAGCAGAGAATTTATGGAGAAGAAAACGACGATTTTGTGCTGGATGCACACCTTGGGTTTCATTTTGTCCCGGATTCCATAAGAATCTGTCTCAAATGCGATACAGCAGAATCTGCACGCAGAATTCTGGAGGATAAAAAAAGAACCACGGAAGATGCAAAAACTTTCAGTGAAAGTATAGAATCAAGTGTGAAACGCAGAGAAGTAATGCGCAAAAATTACTATAATCTATATCAAGTGGATATTGATGATCCTGACAACTTTGATTTTGTCCTGGATACAACCAGTCTTTCTTTCGAAGAAGTTTTTAAAGAGGTGACGTCATTTATTGAGCAGAGAATTTCCAAAAACGAAGTCTGATTTCATTTCACAATCATGAAATAATCTGCTTAAAATTAAACTCTAATTAATGCTTCCACTCCATTCGCACCAGTAGCTCAACTGGATAGAGCAACTGACTTCTAATCAGTAGGTTCGGGGTTCGAGTCCCTGCTGGTGCGCCATAATATCAGTTAGTTACAGACCTTTAACACTCAAACAAAGTCAAATTGTGCCTCTAATGTGCCATTTAGTTTTAAAAAATGGCACTCACTCCTCTGAGCAACCCCCACTAATTCTTCAAAGTAGACACCTACCAATTGAACTGGTCATATCAACATAAAAGTAAACTATGCCAAAACCAAACAGCCTGTTCCTGACTCCATAAGCAAATAATAATTTAACTTGCATTTCGATCACTAATGGCATAACGTTTACTCAAATCAGGACAGTAATACCGAAAGGCAGATTCTGCATGAATAGAAAGGGTTTGAATGTCTATCGAATTTAAATTGAATGGTTCTAAAACCAAGCTTGATCCACAACCGGAAACAACGTTGCTGTGGGTGCTTCGTGAGCATCTGAAACTGACTGGAACTAAATTCGGATGTGGCTCAGGACTATGCGGTGCCTGCACTGTTCACCTAAATGGTCAGCCAATCAGGTCATGCATAACACCAGTTTCGGCTTTAGCAGGAAAATCGGTAACTACTATAGAAGGCCTCTCAAAAAACCAGTCCCACCCACTCCAAAAAGCCTGGGTAGAGGCACAAGTCCCACAATGCGGATACTGTCAGTCCGGCCAGATTATGCAGGCTGCCGCACTATTAGAATCAAATAAGAATCCCAGTCGGGAGGAAATCGTAGCGTACATGAACGGAAACATCTGCCGTTGCGGAACCTATTTAAGAATCATACGCGCCATTAAAATTGCTTCAGCCAAAGTTAACGAAGGATAAGTGATGAAAAAACCTGATATTTTAGATAATCATATGCCAAGCCTCAGCCGGCGCCGGTTTATAGCTGGTACTGGTGGTTTTACATTTATGATTTCTATAGGTGGTTTAATAAATGGAAACTGGGCTTCAGCAAATGAAGATTCTGAAGGATCAAAGAACAAAGGTTCAAATATCACTGTATGGGTTAAGATAGATTCTGAAGGAACAATAACTATACTAAATCCTTCTGCTGAAATGGGCCAGGGGTCAATGACAGCACTTGCTGTGTTGATTGCTGAAGAAATGGATGCTGACTGGAGTAAAGTTAAAGTTGAACATTCTCCAATTGATCCCAAAATATACGGAAGACCTGGTTGGGGAGGCAGAGGATATCACATGATTACTGTAGGAAGTTTTACCGTAAGTGGGTATTTCAAGCCCCTTCGTCAAGCCGGAGCTCAGGCAAGATACGTTTTGTTAAAAAATGTGTCTATGAAATGGAAAATTCCTTTGACAGAGTTGAAAACCGAACCAAGCATGGTGATTCACAGCGCTTCAAACCGGAAAATCAGTTACGGAGAAATAGCCTCATTCGCAGAGACCATAAAAGAAATTCCAGAGATTCCTGAGAAGAGCCTGAAGAAGCCGGGAGAATTTAGGCTTATCGGGAAATATGTCCCTCGTGTTGATATTCCTGAAAAGGTAGATGGAAGTGCAATATACAGTATGGATGTCAATGTACCAGATATGCTCTATGCCACAATACTGCGTACTCCTGTTAATGGTAATCAGCCAGAAAGTTTCAACGAAAAAGAAATCAAGTCGATGCAAGGTATCCAAAAAATAGTCCGTCTCAAACATGGAGTGGGAATCCTTGGAAAACGTTACGAAAACCTTATTTCTGCAAAACGTAGACTGAAGGTCAAATGGAGCAAGGGTGCACCTGCGGAAATGTTTGACAGCGAGAAGATTTTGGAAGGATATAAAAATGTTGTCGGTTCTGGAAAAAAAGGGGGTCATGTCTTAAATCAGCAAGGCGACGCAGATGCTGCAATTCAAAATGCTCACAGGATATATTCGTCTGATTATTTTAGTGACCATGTCTACCATGCCCAAATGGAACCCCTTAATGCAATAGTTTCCGTAAACCCTGCAGGTGATGGTGCTGAAATCTGGGCTGGTACACAATCACCTTCAGGAGCCATAAAGGCAGTGGCCAAACTTCTTGGGACAAGTCCTCGCAAAATCAAGCTGCATCCCTGTTTCCTTGGAGGAGGTTTCGGTCGCCGATCAATGTCTGACTATATTGTAGAAGCAGCAGAGTTGTCAAAGGCTGTCAGAAAACCCGTTAAACTGATCTGGAGCCGGGAGGATGATTTTCAATACGGAGCGTTTCGGCCAATGTGCCTGCAAAGGCTTGTCGCTGGTTTGGATGCTGATGGAAAACTCATTGCCTGGAAACATAGCATAGTAGGGGACGGCAGACGTTTGTTGAGCTCAGGAGCAAAAATTCCATTTTACGATATTCCTAATCAGCACATTGAAATACTGGGGTTGAGTCACGGTGTCAGGTTGAAACACTGGAGAGCTGTTGGTCATGGTTTTACCAAGTTTGCAATTGAATCCTTCATTGACGAGATAGCAGAAGCAGAGGGAGTAGATTCTTATCAATTCCACAGGCAGGTGATGCATAATTCACCAAGAGCCTTGAAGGTTCTTGAAACTGCAGCAGATATGGCAGGATGGGGAAGAAAACCTCCAGATGGCCATGCATTTGGAATTTCATTTGCCGAACGCAGTGGTTCCCTGGCAGCATGCGTTGCGGAGGTCTCCCTGGAGAAATCATCTGGAAAGATAAAGGTCCACAGGATATGGTCTTCTCTGGATGCAGGCATTGTAGTTCAACCTGACAATGCTGTGGCCCAGATGGAAAGTGCGATCATTTACGGGCTAAGCAGTGTTCTATCTGAACGAATAACTTTTAAAGACGGAAAGGTTCAACAATCCAATTTTCATGATTATCATGTAATGCGAATATCAGACGCACCTGAAGAAATTCATGTGAAGATCATTGATTCAAATGAAAGTCCGTCTGGAATCGGCGAAACCGGCTTGCCAATTACTGGAGGAGCAGTAGCTAATGCAGTGGCTGCATTAAGCGGAATCCGCCTGAAACACCTGCCATTCACTCCTGATCAGGTCAAAAAAGCCCTGAAATTATGACTAACTGTAGTGTTGATGCAAAATTTTTTGAGGTTTGTTGACTTCCCCACTCATCATTTCATACCATTATAATTCAACATTTAGCCTGCGATAAGAAACCATTCCACAACTTGCCTGCTTCACGTTCACTAATTTTCAAAAGAAAAAGAGAGCGTTATGAAATACGTAAAATACTATGTTGCACCTTTTCTAACATTAATTCTCTTGATAGGAATTCTAATCGGAGGACATTGGATGTGGATGGGTTTTGTGACCATATTTGCGGTTATGATTTTAGGAGATGCATTTCTCAGTGAAGATCCCTCACAACCGGAATATGATTATCCATGGCTGCTGGAATTGCCGCTGCATATGGCATTGCCATTCGTATTTGTACTACTAGTTAGTTTTGCCTGGTCATCTGGTTCTGAAAATCAGGACTTCCTAAATTTGGGAGAAATTTTAAATGGCTTATTCTCATACGATTTTTTGGCAGCTCGAAGCGGAAACGGGTTTTTCGATTATTTGGGAGCTCTGTTAGGTGTAGGATTCATGGTTTCAGGGTATGGAACAGTCGTAGGTCATGATCTTTCGCACCGAACAAGAGATAAGATGTCATTAATTGAAGCAAGATGGTTACTCTCCGCCAGCTGTAATGCAGACTTTGCAATAGAGCATGTTTATGGTCACCATGTAACTGTAGGAACCAACGAGGATCCCGCAACTGCGAGGAGAGGCGAAAATGTTTATGCTTTTTCAATCAGATCAACTGTTATGGGACACATCAGCGCATGGAAACATGAGCTTAAAAATATCCGCAAAAAAGGAATTAACATATTTAGCCTCAGAAATAAAATGATTACAGGCTACTTAATGTCAGTATTCTGGTTTGTTTTATTTTATTTTGCAGGAGGTATTTTTGGTATGATGCTTTTTTTAGGGCAGGCCGTCTTTGCCAAATTTGTTCTGGAAATAGTCAACTATATGGAGCATTACGGACTGGCTAGAAATTCCAATCAGAAAATCGGACCAGAACATTCCTGGAATACTAACAAAAGAATGAGCACAATGGTTTTGTTTTCACTAACCAGACATTCTGCGCATCATGAAAAACCAAGGAGGAAATACTGGAAATTGGATCCTTATGTGAATAAACCCAAAATGCCTTTTGGCTATCTGACTACTCTGTTAGTTTGTTTGGTCCCTCCTTTATGGTACCGTATTATGGCTCCAAAATTGAGCGCTTGGGATCAGAAATATGCTTTTTCAAGTTAATAAGGCTCTACAAAAGAAAAAACATTTACTGAAATTTTTATGATATTCCAATGCTATAGTAGCATTTGAGACATTTTTGCCTACCAAATTACAATAACATTGTAAATAGTACTAGATTTAAATCCGTACAAGGACGAGATGAAAAGCTCAAAATTGAAACGAATGGGGCACCTGATCCGGGAAGGAAATTTTTGGAGTGAGACAATCTCTCATAATAAGCACAAATTCGAAAAGCGGCAGGAAAAACTGATCCCTGCGGTTCCGATCACCGACATCGTCCCGTCGGAGGTCAAACCGAATATTCTTGATTCCACAGAAATCGAAGACGACGGGAATGTCACGCCGTTGGAGTTGGAAACCGTTTGTAAAGTCATCAATCATTACCGCCCAAAGTCAATGCTAGAAATCGGAACTTTCGATGGGATGACCACTCTTCACATGTCAATGAACGGTGATGAAGACGCTGAGATTTACACCATTGATCTTCCCCGTACAAAGATCAACGAAACCGCTCTGAGAGTAAAAACGGGCGAAAAAACCTTTATCGACAAGGACACCCCCGGACGTCTTTTTTTAAAGCGAAAGGAACATGCCAATAAGATTACCCAATTATTGGGAGACTCGGCCGCTTTCGATTTTTCCCCCTATGAGTCCAAGCTGGATTTCGTGTTTGTGGATGGCTCGCATTCTTACGAATACGTCTATAACGACACCGAAGTCGCCCTGAAACTGATGAGAGACGGAAAAGGAATCATTATGTGGCATGATTACGGCTGGAGAGAGGTCGTCCGCGCCCTGAATGAAATCTACAAGGAAAACGAAGTCTTCAAAAATGCCAAAAACATCGAAAACACCTCCCTGGTCTTCCTCAAGCTGGATTAGAAAGGCCGATGATGGTTTCTGGATTTTTCTCTGCTTGGTTCGCGTTCATTTTTTCCTGTTGGGAGTTCCATCCGGTGTTAAGGCCATTGAGAAGGAAATCCGGCTAAAATGTGGGGGGAGCAGTTTCGAATCGGTGCAGAAGTAAAGTTTCTCCAGGACAAAAGCGGAACTCTTACAACCGAAGAAGCCGCGCTGGATGACTCAGAAAGGCAAATCATAAAAAATCTCAATTTAGAATACTCCGATGGGCTATCTGACTACTTTGTTAGTCTGTTTGATCCCTCCTTTATGGTTCCGCATTCTGGCTTCAAAATTAAACGATTGGGACTAGAAATATGCCTTTTCTAATTAGTATGGCTTTTCAATCAATTCATTCTAGAGCAGTTAAGTTTGAATCTCTCTGGATAAAAAAATAAAACTTATTTTTTTGCTAAGTATCTCAGTTTAAAATAAGTTGGATTTTTATTACATTCATAATTTAGTAGACTATTTCTTTCCTGCTAAACAATCCTCTTAAGCGCTCTTTTCCTCCTTCGACTAAAGAATAAAGTGCCGGTAAAAGAAAAAGAGTCAGTAAAGTCGTAACTCCGAGGCCATA
>ENA-UPTF01001510-UPTF01001510.1-marine-metagenome-genome-assembly--contig:-NODE-1510-length-14581-cov-2.929675_pt1 | contig 14581 bp, 11 predicted proteins | sample MGYA00238166_ERZ767019 | MGnify/ENA primary metagenome ERZ767019 (study PRJEB28930, sample SAMN06266391) | marine metagenome | isolation source: Sea water from 250 m depth | place: Atlantic Ocean...
GAAGTCTCCAAAAGGAAGCGGGCCAGGATCCTCAGTGTATAATTACTCTACCGCTGTTGGAAGGGACAGACGGAAAAGAAAAAATGTCAAAAACATATAATAACGATATCGGATTGCAGGATAAACCAGAAGATATTTATGGGAAGATCCTATCCATAAAGGATGAGATGATAGAGAAATGGTTCATTTTGGCCGCTGACGCAAATGAAGAAACACTGGACTCTATAGAAAGCCAAATAAAAGACCCAACTATCAATCCCATGGATCTAAAAAGACAATTGGCAAGGAGCGTTGTTACCTTGTACTATGATATAGAAACAGCCAAAGCAGCTGAAGCTCATTTTAATAATTTGGTTGTCAAAAAAGGTATCCCAGATGATATGCCAGACTTTGTATTGGACGGTGAGAAGCTACTGGTTGATCTGGTAGCAGAATCAGGCATCTTGAAAAGTAAGAGTGAAGCACGTAGAATGATAACTCAAGGAGCCGTGCGTTTGGACGGAGCATTAGTAGATGATATTAATGCCATGGTTTATTCAGGTGGAGAACAGGTTCTAAAAGTTGGAAAACGGCGTTTTTTAAGGATCATTGAAAAATGAAAAAACTTTTAGGACTGTTTATCTCAGTTTGTCTTCTTGGTTCCTGTACCAGAGATACTCCCCAGATAAAGCTCGTTGTATTGATGGTAGCTGACCAGTTACGCCCAGACCTATTATCACGATTTGATGATCTGTACACAGGAGGATTCCGCTGGTTAATCGATAATGGTGTTAGTTTCACCAACGTACACCATGAACACAGCTATACGGCTACAGGGCCTGGTTACTTTGTGATCGGGACAGGCCAATATCCCGGACCCGGGGGTGTCTTGGGGAACAGCTTTTACGATCGAGTACTTGCAAAAAAGGTCAATTGTGTAGAAGACCCTGTTGCAAAGCCGATCGGTGGTGACGGGAATGCACGGTCTTATGTTCGCTATGGAACAACGGGGATAGGTGATTGGATGAAATCAGCAGATTCGCTTTCAAAAGTGTTTTCTATAGGTGGTAAAGATAGGGCCGCTGTATTTCTTGGTGGAAAACATCCTGATATGGTTCTGTATTATAATTATCATGATCGTTTTATATCATCAGATTATTATGCAGAAAGTGTACCTCCCTGGCTGGACAGTTTCAATCAGGATCTAAACATAGAAACATACCGGGATTCGTTATGGACCAGGTCATTACCGGATAGTTTGTATCTGAAATATGCCCGCGAAGATTATTTCTATGGTGAAACAGACAGCTACCGGAACGAGCCCTATAGTCCGGTTTTCCCTATTGGTTTCGATCCTGACGTTGATTCAGGAGAAGAGATCATGGCAATGCCCTGGTTCGAAAATTTGATCTTGAACTTGACTGGATCTGTCCTAATTGAAGAGTCCTTGGGGCAGGATGATCACGTTGATCTGCTTTCTATTTCTTTTTCCGCAATGGACTGGATCATCCACTACTATGGTCCTTTTTCCCAGGAAGTTATGGACGCCAGCATCAAACTTGATGAATACTTAGGTGACTTCATTAGTGATCTTGACAGATCGATCGGATTAGAACATATCGAATTCATCTTGACCGCAGACCATGGGGGTCTGCCTCTACCAGAATATGAACGTTCACAGGGAAGAAAATCTGGAAGAATAGACCGAGATGAATTGATTGAAGCGTTTGAATGGATCGAGGATGAGATCGCAGAAGTTTATGCTAAAAACCTTTTTGTGCGTGATGGAACTAATTATTTTTTCAACATGGATAAGCTTAAAAAAAGAAATACGCCTTTGTCCGGACCAGCAAGTATAATTAAAAAATACTTACCCAAGGTAAATGGTATTGAAAAGGTATTTACTAAACAAGAGATCTTGGATGCTGATACAACTGATAAGATCATAAGACGTATGAAAAATATGATTCACCCAGAGAGAAGTCCGGACGTTCTTGCTCTCGTTTCATCAGGAACTATATATCGATCCCCCTATGGTACCGGTCATGGTACACCCTATGATTATGATACACATGTTCCTTTATTATTTTCAAGGAAGAACAGACCTAAAAGGCAAGTATCAGATCATGTAGCAACAGTTGATATTGCACCCACTATCGGTCATATACTATCCATTCCGATTCCGGATAGTGTTGATGGCAAGATATTAAAGATTGAATGATGCTGATTTGTTCCATCAGCATTCTCATCTAAATTCAACTCCGAATGACAACCCTAATAGCCTTCTTTCTTACAGCTCTCCTGGTGTCTTTTCTTTGTTCGTTACTTGAGTCCGTGCTACTAAGCGTTTCCCATGCTCATACTGCCGTTCTTATCAAGGATGGAGATAAGAGCGGTGCAATAATGGCATCCTTGAAAGAGAAGATCAACAGACCATTAGCAGCGATCCTTACTATAAACACTATAGCCAATACGGTCGGTGCTACTGGAGTGGGTGCTCAAACTTTTCATATATTTGGTAGTAAATGGGTAGCGGTTGCATCGTGTGTATTAACCTTATCAATTTTATTTTTCTCTGAGATCATACCGAAGACATTGGGCGCTAATTACAATAAATCATTATTGGGTTTTAGTGTGTATATGATACGAATAATGATGATAATTGCCTGGCCCTTCGTGATCATCAGCGAAAAAATATCTACCTCTTTTAAACGAGGGAATAATGATCAACCTAAAGCATCTCGTGCGGAATTACTTGCAATGGCAGAACTAAGTGAGGATGAAGGTGCCATCGATGAACAGGAAGGCGATATTATTGAAAACCTGATGCAACTGGATAATATTGCTGCTGAAAGTGTGATGACACCCCGGTCGGTTATTTTTGCAATTAATAAAAAGCAAACGGTTGGAGAGGTGGTTGAAAAACATTCACCGATCGCCTTTTCGCGAATACCCATTTACGATGGTGGTTTAGACCAGATCGTTGGGTTTGTTCACCGCTATGATCTGGTACACAAGCAGGCTGAAGACCAATTTCATTTGACGATGGAAAAACTGATGGAACCAATTCATTCTGTTGATGAAAAAGAACCCATCTCGGATATTCTGGATGAGTTTGTGAAACGTCGACAACAAATATTCATAGTTGCTGATGAATTTGGTACGACCACTGGGTTGATCACTCTTGAGGATGCTATCGAAACTTTGTTAGGGGTTGAGATCGTTGATGAGCATGATGACGTAGTAGACATGCGTAAATTGGCAACGGCGAAGCTAGAAAAAAGAAAAAAGCTTCAGGCATTAAAAAATAGGTCTAAACTGTCCTAACTCATTGAACTTCCAAATATGTGAACCTAAATTCGCCGGCTGGATTTCAAAGAAAGAAATATTTCATGGTTAAGAAAACTAAAAGTTTTGCTGATAAAATTGGTGGTAAAGGAAAAGAAGCCGATTCAGTACATGTAAAGTATGTAAAAAGTATTCGGTCAGAAAAGACGGGACACTGGAGATTTAATGAAAAAATGATAGCGATGAATGATGGTGAGGATTTGGACACTGCGCTCAAACGTATGGACGAAACTGCAGAAATGATGGCAGACATTAGTATGCCAGATACAACTGAAGAAGGTGTACAAACAGCCGCTGACGAGGAAGAATAATCAGATTATCTTATTCACTTGAAAAATAAAATAAAAACCTCGTTTCCGACGGGGTTTTTTTATATTATTCTGTGAACTAACTGTAACTTGAACTTTATTAATCCCTGTAAATTCACAGGACAGGAATTATTGATATTGATAACTATTTCTGGAGAGGTGGCCGAGTGGCTGAAGGCGCACGCTTGGAAAGCGTGTAAACGTTCACGCGTTTCGAGGGTTCGAATCCCTCTCTCTCCGCAACATGACCACTGTGGTCCATTATTAAACATCTGGAGGGGTGGCAGAGTCTGGTTGAATGCACTGGTCTTGAAAACCAGCAAGGGTTTATACCCTTCGGGGGTTCGAATCCCTCCCCCTCCGCGGTCCAAAAAATTAGTATAACCGTGTCTAAAAATTAGTGAATCCTATAGTCCGTTTTGCCCCAAGTCCCACTGGCCAACTGCATTTAGGCGGTGCCCGAACAGCCCTGTTCAATTATTTATTTGCCAAGCGATCAAAAGGTAAATTTCTTATTAGAATAGAGGATACAGATAGGGAAAGATCCAGACATGAATATGTTGAACAAATTTTGGATTCTTTATCATGGTTGGGCCTGGACAATGATGATGAACCTATTTTTCAATCATCTCGCTCAGATAGGTATTCAGAGATCGTAGAGCGACTCCTTGCGAATAGGACTGCCTACCGTTGTTTTGCAACTGAAAAAGAGCTAAATAAGATACGTGAGGAAACTAAAACATTCCTGTACCCTGGGTTGTGGCGTGATCGTTCCGATAACGATGTGCAGTCTAAAATGGATGCTGGGGAATCTTTCACTGTTCGTTTACGAACACCCCTATCAGGTTCAACGTCATTTATTGATCAGATCTATAACAAAATTGAAACACCCAATAAAGAGATAGATGATTTTGTTATTGCGCGCTCTGATAGTAGTCCGGTCTATAATTTGGTAGTGGCAGTGGATGACCATGACATGGGAATCACCCATGTGATTCGTGGTGAAGATCATGTTTCAAATACACCAAAGCAGATTATGATCTATGAAGCCCTTAACTGGAACTTGCCGAGCTTTGCACATCTACCCATGATCCTGGGTCCTGATCAAAAGCGCCTTAGTAAGCGTCATGGTGCTGCAGGAGTGCAAGCTTTTCGGGAACAAGGGTATCTGCCAGAAGCACTGAATAATTATCTTGCCTTAATTGGCTGGAATCCAGGTACCGATCAAGAAATGTTTAATATGGAGCAGCTGGCAGAAACATTCGATCTTGGTAAGGTAAATAAAAAGAGTGCAGTGTTTGATGATAAAAAACTCAATTGGATCAGTGGTCATCATCTTATGTTTAGATCAAATAAGGATATCCTTGATAACGTTAGAGGTTTGATTCCCGAATGGGGTAAAACGGAATCGGATGTTTATGTAATGAAAGTTATCGATCAGTTAAAGGTCCGTTCTAAGACACTTATCCAGTTGGCGGAACAATCAAAATATTTTTTTACAGATCCGGAGTCAATTGATAAGGAAGCAAAAATGAATTCGTGGAAAGACAATACACGAGAATTATTGGCCACCTATTTTAAGCATATATCTGAACTTGATGATTGGGATCAGAACTCGCTTGAATCATTACTCAGAACTGTTGCAAATGATGCAGGCGTGGGTGCTGGAAAGATCATACATCCTGTGCGATTGGCGCTAAGTGGGATAACTCATGGCCCATCGCTATTTATCATGATGGAACTATTAGGTAAAGAACGTTGTACTCGCCGAATAAGAACGGTCATCAATTTGTTATAAAAGAAAAAAGATCTAATGAGTGCAAACAAAGATCAGTCTTCGTCCCATTTTATCAAGAGGATCATTGATACAGATAATGAATCTGGTAAATGGAATGGTCGGGTTCATACACGGTTTCCTCCTGAGCCAAACGGCTATCTTCATATTGGCCATGCCAAATCCATCTGCCTGAATTTTGGATTAGCGGAAGAGTATGGTGGCAAGTGCAACCTGCGTTTTGATGATACAAATCCTTTAAAAGAGGAGGAAGAGTATGTCAGGTCGATCATTGAGGACGTGGAATGGTTAGGTTTTGATTGGCAAGATCGCTTGCTGTTCGCATCTGATTATTTTCAGCAGCTGTATGACTTTGCTATTGATCTTGTAAAAAAAGGTGATGCTTTTGTTTGTGATCTGAGCACGGAAGCAATACGCAGCCAAAGGGGGACGCTAAAAGATCCGGGTACGGAGAGTCCTTTCAGGAATCGCTCGATACAGGATAATATGGACCTTTTTGAGAGAATGAAAACGGGAGAATTTTCTGACGGAGAGCGGACGCTTCGCGCAAAGATAGATATGGCTCACCCGAATCTGAACATGCGGGATCCGGTGATGTATCGTATACTTCACGCTACCCACCATAGGACCAAAGATGAGTGGTGTATTTATCCTATGTATGACTGGGCCCACGGACTGGAAGACTCTATTGAAGGAATAACTCATTCTATCTGTACTCTCGAGTTTGAGGATCACCGACCACTCTATGATTGGTACTTAGATGCACTGGATACCTATCATCCTCAACAGATCGAATTTGCGAGGCTGAATCTGAACTTTACGGTAGTTAGCAAGCGAAAACTGAAACGCCTCGTGGATGAAAGGGTTGTGGATGGCTGGGATGACCCGCGTATGCCAACTATTTCGGGTTTAAGGCGCCGAGGCTATACACCGCTATCAGTGCGCAAGTTTTCTGAATCAGTGGGAGTGACCAAGAGAGATACGGTTGTGGATGTTGCTAAGTTAGAGAACGCCCTTAGGCATGATCTGAATAAAATTGCTCCCCGAGTAATGAGCGTGCTGGATCCATTAAAAGTTGTGATCACAAATTATCCGGTAGATAAAGTGGAATATGTTGATGCTGTGAATAACCCGGAGGATAGATCTGCAGGAACAAGAAAGATTGCTTTTACAAAGGAACTGTTCATTGAGAGAGCAGATTATATGGATGATCCGCCAAAAAAATTCTTTAGACTAGCCCCAGGGAGGGAGGTCCGGCTCAAATATGCATATTTTGTCACTTGTTCCAATGTGGTCAAGAGTGAGACCGGAGATATAACTGAGCTTCATTGTACCTATGATCCAAAGACAAAGGGGGGTGCTGCTCATGATGGACGCAGAGTGAAGGGTACCCTACATTGGGTCAGTGCGACCGAGAATATATCTGCCAAGGTAAACCTTTATGATCGGTTATTCATTAATGACAACCCTGAAGAAGGGGGAGATTTCATGAACAACCTAAATCCGAATTCATTGAAGATCGTTGAGTCTGCCTTCTTAGAGAGATCCTTATCGGAGCCAGTACACGGGTGCACTTATCAGTTTGAACGGCTTGGCTACTTTATAGCTGATAAAGATCATTCTATACCTGGGAGACCAGTGTTCAATCGAGCGGTTTCTTTGCGAGATTCTTGGGCAAAACAAATAAAAAAAGTGCACAAATGATCTTAGTTTATTTTCCATTGGTTATAACAACTAAACTCCGTTAACTTGAGTTTGTAAATCGTTTCAAGCGGATGCGGAAAATCCTTGTAATAATATTCATTGCCACCTGGTTGGCTGCGCGGCAGCCTCTCGCCTATTTCTATGTGCTCCCATTTGATAATCTTAAGGCAGATCCCACTGTAGAGTGGATCGCTTCAGGCCTAACAGACATGGTTCGTGAGAATTTTAAAAATGAGATCGGACTAAAACTGCAATCGAAAGAGGATCTGGAAGTTATAATGAATGATCGATCGCTCATGCTTAAGCAACCCATGGGGTCCCGTAATTTCCTTTTATTAGGAAAATATAGCCGTCAACTTGATCAGGTCGAAGTATCAATGCAATTGATAGATGTTGCCACATGGGATGAGCTGGATGCTCGTACTGTGAATGCTGGTTATAGTGATATTACTATTTTGAATGACCAGGTCAATGAGACCGTTCGTACCATGCTTTCACCTTATACTCCAAAAAGGACAGTTTCATCAGCTCCTATTATACCAGAATTCGCAGATCCGAAACCGGCAAAGAGACGTCATCCTGTATCAGTAAGATCGGAAATGGTTGCCAATAACCTGGAAAAAGAAATAAAAGCATTAGAAGAATCCATGGATGTGTTGTTTGGTGCCAAGCAAGATAAACAGGTAAAACCGAAAAAAGATGTTACCCGTTATGAAGAAGGGGAATGGGCCATGGATTTTTCGGCCCACGAACATGTGGATGAGGACCCAGAGCTGGCCCCAAACACTCAATTGCTTACAACAGTTGTAGAGCGATTGGTAGCAAATCCTTATGATGTAAAGATGGAAAAGCCAAAATTCATTTATCATTCAGATGATGATCAGTATATGACCGTTCAGTTTCAGGTAGTGTATTCACTAAAAGATGAGATCATTAAAGAAATGCTCAATTCTCTTCCGTATACGAGGCTTGAACAGAATGGCACCTTGAACGTTTTTTATTTCAGTCGAGAGTCGTTCAATTTCCCTGATAAGATTACTGAGACAATAAAATCAGGTGATTATCGATCAGTACCGGTGATTAGGTTTTTTAATACAAAAAAAATCCCTATTGTCGTTTTAGCCGATACGCCGGAAGAGCAATGGCACTCACGTAGAAGCCAAAAGGTCTTATACATTCCTGAGCGTCAGTTCTCTCCTCTGATCGAATTCACAATAGGAGGCTGGTCACTCCAGGTAGCGATGGAAACTGTTAACCTCTATGCCACGTATGAGTTCACACTCCCCATGTCCGATGTAGAGAGTTTGAGTAATGTTAGTATCAAATTCATTAATGAGAATGAGCTAAATTCTTTCTTGGATCCGATATTGTAGATGAGAGCCTTACCCAAAATTCAGATTTTAGTATTCTTATTTTGTTTTCCAGTGCTTATCGCTCAAGTCCAAACCACCATCGGAAAAATGCCAGACATGGATATACGTCTGCTTGATGGTAAAAAGACAACCATGTACAAACTACTCGATTCTGGTCCCATACTGATTGATTTCTGGGCCACATGGTGCAAGCCATGCAAGCAGGTCATGGTACATTTGAACCGATTCCATAGTAAATACAAAGATACCGGTCTTAGGGTTCTGATGATCAACCAAGATACCCCAAGAAGTTTGGGGAAGGTCAAATCCTATATTAACTCAAAAGAGTACCAGTTTCTTGTTTGTATCGATCCCAACCAGCAGATCGCAAAAAAACTTAACGGACAGATAATGCCAAACCTACTGCTTGTAGATCAGGACAGATCGATCAAGTGGCGTCATCAGGGATATATGGCAGGTGAAGAGAGAGAGATAGAAGAACAAATTAAGATTCTATTGGCCGCTCAATAAATCATTCTTTAAATATAGTTTATTCACTTCATGATGTCCGCCCTGAAATATCTACTAAAGATCACTGACCATTAGTTGCAAGAATAGAGATTGTCTATGTTAAGAAAGATCATATTGGTTTGCTTACCATTCTTAATATTTGCCAATGATGGTCCACTTTCTTTATTTGACCTTGACTATTGGAACTATAATGCAGGTGTCATAATGAACTTTGGTGACAGTTACGATGATTACACGTACATGGAAAACCGTATGGACATTAACTTTTTTAAGGGAAACTTTGCCGGATGGCTTCAGTATGAATACTCGGACCCGCCGGAGCTAGGTTTTTCTATTATGGACCTTCGAAAGTACAGGATGGAGTACAGCTCTGGGCCCTGGTCCCTAAAGTATGGAGACATGTATGAGGTTTGGGGTAGAGGACTCATTCTAGTGCAGCTGGATGATCAGAGCATTGACTTTGATAATAGCACAAGGGGACTATTAGTTAGATACGACTTAGAGAATATCAGAGTGTCGCAGATGAATGGAAGAACAAAGAATGCACAATTGGGCAATGATCTTCGTCGACCGGAATTTGAGTTTACGCACGATATGGATGCAACAAACATAGAGTTTGATATTTATCCCTTTAATGTGGGACTATCATTCCTACAGTCCAATGAGAAACACCAGGTAAAAACCTACGGTCCCATGGACACGGTCAATGTCAACCATCGTCTGCACGGTGGGTACATATCCTGGTTTGGTTCATTCTCAGATGTATTTATTGAATATGTTGATAAACAGTCAAAGCTGAGGAAATTTGAGACCAACTTTTTTGGAGAAGAGAATGAGGTTCTTGAACCACTAAAAAAAGGTTCAGGAACATACATTAACACTAATTTTTATCTTGGTTCTTGGTCCTTATTCTTTGAGTACAAACGATATAATTTTGACAAACTGAATCCTGTTGATACTGACTATGTTATCAACAATTATGGTAACAGGATCGATTATCAGGTAATGCCCATTCTGTATCGTGAGCAGAACCATAGCTTTTTAGGACGAGCAGCGCACCAGACCAATGCCAATGATGAACGCGGGATCCAGTTTGAGCTGACAGGGGGACTACCCTGGGGTTTTCAGTTTGTTTCTCAGTACTCGCACCTGAGCCGTAATGACACATGGCAATCTTTTAGTCCTATAGTCTGGGAACACCAAAGGGTCAAAGGATTGCTACCAAGTTCATCCACCGGGTCCTTGCCCTACAAAGAGAACTATAATGAATTGAACGGGTACCTGCTTGGGGATAAGCTTTATTTCAAGATCGCCCATGGGCGGAACAAGGAGATACCAAAGATCACAAGGTTCTTTGATGGATCGAATTTTTCCATAATGGAGAACTGGGTATATACCGATTCTATATGGTTCGGAGATGATTGGTATTATCTGGACTCGCAGTTGGTCAGTATTGACACATCGATCTATAATGTTGAAACTAAATTATATCAGCGCGCAAGCTCTTTCACGATTCCACTTGAGATCAACTATTCTTTTGATAACGGCTACTCTATTGGGCTTGGTTTTGCTTATCAGGAGAGAAGAAAAAGAAATATTACCAGAGGAAATTCAAGTGGATTCTATAACTATATTGACTCAACCTGGGTCTTGTATGAACCAGACGATCCCGGTTACTATCTTGAGGAGGCTACAACAATGTATCCGAACTCTATGCCAGTTCAGATCAATAGGATGATCACTTTATCTATGGGCAGGGCTTCCAGGTGGGCAATGACACTCAACTGTGACTGGACCGATGTACAAGAGATCATAACAAAAGATCCTCACTATAACCCTTTGGAGGCTTTGGTCTATGGTGACATGAAGTATTTCTCTGGGGATAGAGATATTTCTGATCCCCCTGCTTTTGCACAGAATAAGTGGATATCGTTAGAAATATCTTATAATCTTTCATCTACACAGCGCATATCCCTACTATATGGTTCTGTCCAGGGTGGACTCATTTGTAGCAATGGTATCTGCCGAGTTCTACAGCCATTTAACGATGGGCTAAAGCTATCGTATAGCGCAATCTTTTAACATAATATTAGATTGGTATAATTGAAAGAATATCAATACATTCCGCTTGTCTAATAAAATGGATATCCTGTCTTGTTTAAAAACTTAATTCGATTTGTGCTTTTACCGAGGGAGCGTAGGGTTAGGTTTTATGCTTAAGCGTATTGGTTTAGCCACTCTTTTCATGTCTTATCTGTTTGCCCTTCCTTTGCAGGTGGGTGATACATGTCCGGACCTTTCTGTCCCTATCTGTGCGAACGGTACCGGTGATTTTGAATTATATGCGACTGCAAACGGGGAAGAGAACGGTGGTGAGTATCACGCGGTATGGATAAATATCTTTGCCTCCTGGTGAGGGCCCTGTCAATCGGAGGCTCCGATTACAGAATCCATTTTCCAGCAGTACAATGACCAAGGCTTAATAGTAATAGCGAACGGCTTTGATTATTCACCCGATGGACCATATTCATGTACAAGCTGGGCCTCTTCTTTTGGTATAACCTATCCTATCTTAGATGGTGATGCAGATGGAACCATCTGGAGTTTGTTCGGTCAGGGCTATATTCCGCACAATGTGGTGCTGGACCATAATATGGAGGTCATTTATACGGATGCGGGGTTTAATCAGAGTGCGGTCATCAATGCCATTGAACAAGCTTTAGCAGATCTTCCGGCTGATGAGGATGAGGACGGGTATGATGATCCGGAAGATAATTGTCCTGATGTCTATAATCCTGATCAGAGTGATATTGATGGTGATAGTTCAGGTGATGCGTGTGATATCTGTGATAATGCAAATATCTTTGTTATAGGGAACGTGAACGGAGACCTGGACCAGGAAGGTCTACCCATTATAGATATTGTTGATGTTCTTGCTCTCGTTGATCTTATTCTATTAGGTGGTGATACAGGATTGCTCGAGTGCGCCGCCGAGGCTGGTAACGTGACTGGTGATGTACACGTTAACGTGATCGATGTCATACATCTTGTGCAAATGATCCTGGGTGGAGAAAACAGTGCGTCTACGGGTGGAGGAGAACCTGCGGAGGGAACACTTTCGGTATTCCACACAGGGGAAACTGATAAGGTCATTCTTGCCAGTCCTGAGAAGATCAGTGGTTTCCAGTTCGAGTTTCCGCTTTTTGTGTTAACACCAGGAGATCTTGATAAAGTGGTCCTGCCTGAGGGTTGGTCAATGAATTATGCATTTAATGAAGACCATGTCAGGGTTCTGGCCTATGATCAGTCTGGTGAGAATTCCCAACAGAAGATCGAGTTTGAACTGCCAGGGGTTGATATTGGTTCTTTCCAACATACCGTTGTTTCGAGCCCGAAAGCCGGGGAGATCAATATAAGTTTTTCCGAGTTCGAGCCGGGCTTTAATGAGATCTTATTGCCGGATAGTCCGGTGATCAATAGTTTGTATCCTAATCCTTTCAATCCGGTCCTATCGGTCACATTTTCCATTCCATTCGAGATAGAGACCCGGGTTGCTGTATATAATACGCTTGGTGAAATGGTGAAGATCCTGTATGATAAGAATGATCTAAAACCCGGGCACCACACGTTCTACTGGAACGCTGCTGACCAATCATCAGGGATGTATTTTATTCAGATACAAACTCCGATAGGTACTGATACAAAGAAGGCACTACTTGTTAAATAAATAGGTCTGTTTCATATGTATCTGGCTCTAAATCAGGTGGTGGTCTTTCGCCGCCTTTTTTTTAGTCTATTTTGAGTGAAAGAATAATTCAAGTATCACTAAACAAAATTTTTTTCTTGGTCTAAATTCGATAGCGTTTTTTTTGACGCAAATTATTTTTGGGGTGTCGTCTAACGGTAGGACACCAGGTTCTGGCCCTGGCGGTTGGGGTTCGAGTCCCTACACCCCAGCAGGAAGAGATCTTATGCGCCTGTAGCTCAATTGGATAGAGCGTCTGGCTACGGACCAGAAGGTTAGGGGTTCGAGTCCTCTCAGGCGTACTTAATGCCCTAAAAGGGTCTGTTCCGATTAAAAGCATTAGATATTTTAGATTTGCCTTCGACGGAAGCTCACTATTATATTCAACTGGGTGGTCGCACGCTCGAGGTAATTAAAGTTTGATTGAAAGTATTGTGATAAATAAAGTTTTAAAAGCACCAGAGCATATTTCAGACCTTGTTTGTGGGTTTTCTCTTCGGGAAGACCTGTTTCGGTTTCTACTATGGTCTCTGCTGACCATGGTCATATTTTTCCCGATATCCTTGGTTCACGCTCAAGATCCTGGCGATGAAGAGGGCGAGATCTTCTGGGGCGACGAAGAAGAGGACGAAGGGGAGGAAGAAGAGTATGAAGAAGATGAATATCTCGATGATGAAGAATACTATGAAGAAGAGGACGACGAAGAGTATGATGAAGAAGACGATGAAGAATATGAAGATGAAGGTGACGAGGAGTATGACGAAGAGTATGACGAAGAGGGTGACCTTATTGATGATGAGATCGCCGATGAAGCTGCTCCCATGGGCTGGAGCGTGGATATCTCAGGTTCAAGGCCCCGTCTTGTTAATTATACACTCTGGGACCAGTTCAACCTTCAAGAGTCCATCTGGTCTCCCGGTGTGGATGCTCGAGTGAGCATTGAGGCACCCTATCTTTTACAGATGATGGGTATGAGATTTCGGATCGGTGCAGAGGTTGGGACCTTCGGGTTCAAGGATCTATCACCACGGGAAGCAGAGTTGACAGGTATCACTGCCATGGGGATCGTCTCTTTCCCCGCTGGGCCCGGGAAGATCAAGGGTGGAGCCGGTGTTATCGGAACATCACCGGGCTTTATCTTCGAGGCAACATATGGCATGGCCATTGGCACGCTGGATATGCGATTGGGTATACGTACCACTGAGGTTATGAGCGCCATTGACAGTGTAGAGAGAGAGCTTGGACATCTGGGCTGGATGGATATGGTAGTAGTGCTCGGGGTCAACTTTTAGGTCTGTATATGATCGAACGAAGTCCATATTCAATTTTTAGCATTCTCGCCAAAGTTTTCCTTTTGGCCATACTATTTTTACTGGTATTGCCTACCACATCCGTGGTGCATGCACAAGATCCTGATGAAGAAGGTGAGATCTTCTGGGGGAGTGACGAAGAAGAAGAGGATGACGAATATGCAGATGATGAAGAAGAATATCTTGACGAAGAAGAGTACGAAGAAGAATACGATGAGGATGAAGAAGCAGATGAAGCTTTAGATCTTGAATCTATCATCAAAGAACTTGAAGATGAGATGGAAGATGAAGAAGCTGCTGATGAAGATGAAGAAGCTGCTGAAGAATCCGTGAAAGCTAAATTCGCAAAAGTCAATGCAGATCTTGCTGAACACAGAAAAGTAGTAAAATACTTGTCGAGCAAATTGCACGAAGTGAACTTGCTAAATGCTAAACTGCTTTATACAAATAAGCTATTTAGAGCACATTCACTTAAAGAAGGCCAGAAACTTAGAGTTATCGAAACTTTT
>ENA-UPTF01001511-UPTF01001511.1-marine-metagenome-genome-assembly--contig:-NODE-1511-length-14574-cov-2.278402_pt1 | contig 14574 bp, 15 predicted proteins | sample MGYA00238166_ERZ767019 | MGnify/ENA primary metagenome ERZ767019 (study PRJEB28930, sample SAMN06266391) | marine metagenome | isolation source: Sea water from 250 m depth | place: Atlantic Ocean...
AAACTCATCTTCCGGTGAAAAGAAGTCCCCAGGGCCAACTCAGTGGATCAGCGAAATGACCAAGAAATAAATATCGAAGCCGTCGCGGAACCTTACGAAAGTGGAATCAGGGGTCGTTGTGAACGGCAAGCACATCACCGGTCTCGGCACTGACCTCCACCGCCGTCCGACGCTCGAACAGACCCTCGCCGTCCTTGGCCTCGATCCAGAACGTGATCCCCCAAACGGCCCGTGGCGGAAAGCCTTTTTTGCCAAGTTCGGCATTGAACTCCTCGGGCACAAAGTCGATCTCGGCACGAGCGATACGAACCGCCTCGTCCCCCGATACTGAAGTTCGACCGAGGCACCCGCCCAGATAGCCGCCCACCACGACCACGAACAGGACGATGAACATCTTTGATGCCGTCGACCACTGCCTAATGGGAGTCACCGGCCCCTCCGTTCCTTGGCCGCAACCCAGGCTCGAAGGGCCAGGTAGCCGAGGACGTGGGTCATGCCGACCACTGAGATCCACCAAAGAGTCAAGCGCCGGTCGAAGCCCTGCTGACGCGCTTCCCAGAAAGTCAGCCCGATGGCAGCCAGCAGCAGCAGGAAGAGGAAGCCGCTCTGGTGAGCCTCGAGGAGCCAGAGAATGCCCATCGTCTCGGCCCGGACCTACTCCGCCGCCGGGAAGACCTTGACCGACATGAACCGGACCGGCAGCTCCACCAACTGCACCGGACCGTGGGCCACCTCACCGTGGATCTGAATGGTGTCCCCGGCCCCAAGGCGATAGTTCTTAGGTCCATAGCCATAGTCCATGGCGCCTTCGAGCATGTGGAGAAACTCCACACCCTCGTGCTGGAACAGCGGGAACACTTCGTCGCTGGACTCCAGCGTGACCATCATCGGCTCGATGATCCGCGTCTTGCCCCGCAGCGATCCGAGGTCCTCGTAGACGTGGCCCTCGCGGGTTCCCTCGTGGAGGATCTCCATGCGTTCGCCTGACCGCACGATCACCACATCGTGCTCTTCGTCGAGTCCACGGAAGAAGGCCGTAATGGGAACACGGGCGGCGTGGGCAAGTCTCGTCAGGGTCGACAGGCTGGGAGAGGTCTGCCCGTGTTCGATCTTGGACACCATGCCCAGGGAGATCTCAGCGGTTTCGGCAAACTGGGCCATGGTCAAGCCGAGCGCACGCCGAGCGTCTCGCACGCGCTCCCCGACCACCCGGCACACGTCGTCGGAGGAAAAGACGTGCCCGAACTCGTCATCCTTCTGAATCATCCCCTGAACCTCTCGCGTCAAACACGCACCAGGATCCCACCCGGCTTCGTTCAAGACGATGGTACCGGCATGGTGTTGATGCAACCCGTACCAGTGGAATCACGTCCCGACCTACGCTGCGATCCATGCCGGACGTGGTGGTGGTCGGAGCGGGGGTCATGGGAGCGTCGATCGCCCTGGAACTGCAACGTTCCGGTCGATCGGTCCTGGTCGTCGACCGGGGGGACGCTGTAGGAGCCGGTTCCACCAGCGCCAGTTCGGCGGTGGTGCGCTTCAACTACTCGACGCTGGCCGGCGTCATCGCTGCCTGGGAGTCAGCCCATCGGTGGGCCGACTGGGCCCGCCACCTGGGAGCGGACCAACTGGAGGCTGACTCGGGTTCGGGGCCCCTCGCCCGGTTCGTGCGATGCCCGATGCTGTTCATCCAGTCCCCCGGATTCGATCGCGATGGATCAACGGCCCTCCTATCGGAGGTCGGTGTGCCCTGGGAGGTCCTCGACCAGGACCAGTTGGCCGAACAGTTCCCGGCGCTGGACACCGGAAAGTTCCACCCACCCCGACGACCCGACGATCCACGGTTCGGCGACGACCCCTCCGGTCGGCTCGACGCCGTCCGGATCCTCGATTCGGGATTCATCGACGATCCGCAACTGGCGGCGACCAACCTCATGGACGCCGCACGACGGCTCGGTACCGAGATCCATCTGGGCACCGAGGTCGTAGAGGTCCGACACGCCAACGGTGGCACCGGCCGCACGGATCGGCACACGGTCGGCATCGCGACGGCCGACGGCCGGGAGATCGACGCTCCGGTGGTCGTCAACGCCGCCGGTCCATGGAGTGCCGGCCTAAACCACCTAGCCGGAGTGTTCTCCGGACCGGACGACGGCGTGGCGGCCAACCGCCCGATGCGTCAAGAGGTGCACGTGGTCCCGGCACCGTCCGGGTTCACCCTCGACGACGGTGGCGTCATGATCGCCGACCTGGACCTCGGCTACTACTCCCGCCCGCAAGTCGGCGGCACGTTGCTGGTCGGCGGAGTCGAGCCCGACTGCGATCCCCTCGAATGGATCGACGACCCGGACACTGTCTCGCCGCACCCCACAGTCGACTGCTTCGAAGCCCAGGTTTGGCGCCAGGCCCGGCGGCTTCCCGACCTGGCCGTCCCCCACCGGCCCACCGGCCTGGCCGGCGTCTACGACGTCACGCCCGACTGGGTTCCGATCTACGACCGGACCTCGCTGGACGGCTTCTACGTGGCCATCGGCACCTCGGGCAACCAGTTCAAGAACGCACCCCTCGTCGGGCAGATCCTCCGAGACATCGTCGACGCGTGCGAAGCGGGCCACGACCACGATGCCGACGCGGTGAGCACCAGATGCGACCGAATAGGTCGGGACCTCGACCTCGGGGCGTTCTCCCGGTTGCGGTCAATCACAAAGACAACTGGAACAGTTCTCGGATGACTGGCCAAGGCCCGTTGCCAGTCTGCGTTCTGGTCGTCCGAGTAACGCCGAAGTCTCATGGCACCGATGTACGGCTCACCGACGGCGTGGTCCAGGTCCGGGTCACCGCTGCTCCCGATGACGGCCGGGCTACCGAAGCCGCCCGCCGGGCTCTGGCCTCTGCACTAGGACTCCGCCGAGTAGCAGTCAAGTTGGAGGCAGGAGCCACATCGCGTATCAAACGGTTCCTGGTGGATGGGCTGAACGAAGCGACCGCCCGACAACGGCTAGCCGGCTGACTAGTCGCCGACGGGTCAGCGTTCGGAGCCGCAATTCGGACAATGGGTGTCCGAGCTGTCCAACCACTCGTTGCATGCGTCGCAGTGCTTGCCACCACGATCACCGGAGCCACCCGATCCCCCTGAACCCTGGTCCTGTCCGTCATTCCAGAAGTCACCCATGACTGAAACGTACGCAATCTCTGTGACAGGCGCTTGTGGGCTTGCCTGTCACAGCCGCCGCATAGGTTCGGGCGATGGGCGAGGCAAGGCACTGCTGGTGCTGTACCGAGTGGTTGGGCTTCGGCGAGGACGTGTGCCCACGCTGCGGATCAGTCGACCGCAAGCCGTGCGGTCGTGGTGGTTGCAACGGCTATCTGGAACCCGACGACGAGTATTGCGGCTGGTGCCTCCGGGAACCCGACGAGGACTGACGACCTTCTATCCGCCTACGCGGGCCTGGACACTGACTCCACCACTGAAAAAGCAGACCGCCATGAACTCCGCCAGCACCCGGCGGCGGCTGGGCAGCACCCTCCAGACGGCCTGCGCTGACCCCACCAGAGCTGGGACGCCCGAATCATGGACAACCGGTCGCAGGCTCTACGGTTGGCATATGGCCAAGGCCGAACGGCGGGCCAGAAGAGGAGCAGGACCATGGGCGCCGACGGCACCTGGAACGTAACCATGAAGACCCCGATGGGCGATCAGGCGGGCACGCTGACTCTCGCCACTGATGGCGGCACCCTCACCGGCTCGATGTCCGGGCCACAGGGCTCGACGGAGATCGAAGACGGCACGGTAGACGGAGACAACCTGGCACGGACGGTGAACATGACGTCGCCCATGCCCATCAAGGTCGAGTCCACAGCCACGGTAGATGGTGACTCGATCACCGGAGAGGCCAAGCTCGGAGCGTTCGGCACCGCCTCTTTCAGCGGCACCCGCGCCTGACCCGACAAGCTGCACCAACAACAGGACGACTGACCGTCAGGTCCGTCGTCGGGTGGCCCCCTCCCACCAGTCGCGCGGTCGAAGTCTCCTGCCATAGCCGAGGCGACCGTGCAACCAACCCATCGCCCGGCGTAGTCGAGTGGCGGCCAGCCGTCGACCTAGCCGGTTGTACCACTTTGAGAAGTCCTTGTTGTACGGGCAGACCCGGATGCAGATCATGCAGTCGCTGACGATCTGGGCCCAATAGGAAAAGCACTTCTCTCCGTCGGTCGTCCACTTGCGGACACCACCGATCGTCGACCGGTTCAACTTCACCGATGTCGGCGACCCGTCTGTGATGGCTCCCGGCGGACACGCCTCGGTGCACCGGCGACACGACTCACAGAACTCAGTCACCCCGAACCGGGAGGGTGAGTCGTGGTGCAGCGGGGCATCGGTGAAGATCTTCCCGAAGCGGACCCGCGGACCGAACTCGGGAGTGATCACCAGCCCGTGACGTCCGTACTCGCCAAGCCCAGCCTGAATTGCCAGCGGTATGGCCAGAGCCGTGTCGTTGAGGCTCGGCACTGCCCGGTAGCCGAGGTTTCGGAGCCACTGGGCAGTAGCCAAGAGGACCATCACGTCCTTCGAGTACCCGAGCCCGGTGGCCGCACCCGACAACGCCGAGGGCACGGTGTCGACCAGATCGTGGTCCATGGCCTGGCCCACCACGATGACATTGTCCAGGTCCTCGTCCAGACCCAACGGGCGACCCTCATTGGCACGCCGTGCGTAGCGCTCGCTGTACAGCCACCGGTCGTCGTTGGCACAGATCCCAACCAGGTCGGCCCCGAACACGGTGGCTACCTGCTTCACGGTGGCCGAGGCATCGCCCGGTGACCCCAGATCGAAGCGTTCGTCAGGCCCATCGCGGAGTTGGCTCAACGGGCTCAGGAAGCCGTCACGCAGGTCGTCGGCGTCGTACATCTCGGAGAACACCCCGACTACGTGCCATGCAGCATTGCGGATCGCGTAGTCGCGCTGCCCGAACCCGGCAGCGTTGCGCCACTCAAGAAGCTGCTCCCGGTATGAACTGAAAAACCGACGGGCCTCGTCGGTGGCGATCTCCGGGTCCCAGAAGGCCCGGTTGAACACGTCGTCGACCTGGCTGAACCGTTCGAAGTCGTCCAGCACCTCCCAGGACGGCCCCCGGGGCCGCGGCCCCCGGGACAAGTCCACGGGGACCTCGCTCCCAACGTCAGCGGTGTCAGCTCCAGACCTGGTCACTCCGGTGACCAGAGCCCCTCGGCGATCAGGTCAGCCTGGACCTCGATGATCCCCTCGCGCAGAGTGTCCACCATCCAGTCAATCTGTTCGACGGACAGGACCAGCGGTGGGGACAGCACGTTCAGATGGGCGATGGGACGCACGATCAGGCCCCGCTTCTCGCAGGCGTCAGCCACCCGGTCGCCCACGTGCACCGACGGGTCGAAAAGTTCCTTCGTCTCCTTGTCGGCCACGTTTTCAACGCACTGCATGAAGTGGCTGCCCCGGACGTCACCGACGATCCCCAAGTCCGCCAACGAGGCCAGGCGCTCACCGAAGTACGGACCGACCCGCTGCACGTGCCCACAGATGTCCTCACGCTCGAGAATGGCGATGTTCTCCAACGCGGCGGCACAGCACACGGGATGGCCCGAGTAGGTGAAGCCGTGGGCGAACACCGAACCCTCGGCCTGGGGAACGCTGATCACGTCATAGATCTCGTCGGAGATGATGGTGGCCGACAGCGGGGCGTACGCCGAGGTCAGACCCTTGGCCGACGAGATGATGTCGGGCACGATCCCGAAGGCGTCCTCGCTGGCGAACATGTGGCCGAGGCGCCCGAAGGCGGTCACCACCTCGTCGGACACGTACAGGATCCCGTACTCGGTGCAGGCCTCGCGCATGCCCTGCAGGTAGCCGGGAGGCGGCATGAGCACGCCGCCGGCACCCATGATCGGCTCGGCGAAGAAGCCGGCCACGTTCTCGGGCCCGAGTCCCTCGACCTTGGACCGGAACTCGGCAACCAGTTGCGCCCCGTACTCCTCCGGCGTGGTGCCCTCAGGTCGTCGGTACAGGTCGGGGCCCGACACCCGCTGGATGAGCGGCTCGCCGATGACGTCGAAACCAATGTGGTCGTAATCCACGCCGGTCAACGACATGGCCATGTAGGTGGACCCGTGGTACCCGTTGGTACGGGTGATCAGCATCTTCTTCTCGGGCTTGCCGAGCATGTTGAAGTAGTAGTGGATGAGGCGCACCGCGGTGTCGTTGGCCATCGACCCACCAGAGCCGTACAGGACGTGGTTCAGCGGCCCCGGAGCAAGGCGGGACAGCACTGAGGACAGTTCAGCCACCGGAATGGTCGTGTGATGTCCGAACGACGAGTAGTAGGTCATCCGCGTGGCCTGGTCGGCCATGGCCTGGGCGATCTCGCTTCGGCCGTAGCCGGTATTCACGCACCAGAGACCACCGATGCCGTCGAGGTAGCGGCGACCGTCGCTGTCGTAGATGTAGGCCCCCTCGGACTCTGCGACGACAAGCGATCCCTTTTCGTGGAAGGTGGCGAAGTCGGTCCACGGGTGGACAAAGTGATCCTTGTCCTTCTGCCAGATGTCCTGTGTGTCGTAGGAGGCGAACCGAGCGGCCGCCTCGGCATCGGCGGCTACTGAGATCTCACGTTCGATAGTCATGACGTTCCCTCCTGGAATAGATCGCAACCCACGAGCATCACCGACGACTGCCCCGATGCTTGATCCGGCCCCCCTGGTACACAGGACAGCCTGCCATGTGGACCACTGGACATTTCTACCCAACCGGTCCCATGCAAGGATCAAGCATCCTTGACCATCTACGAGGGGACATGAGGATGGGCCCATTTGGGACCGGGATGGTGGTGGCCGCTCAACCCGAGGCGGTGGAAGCCGGTGTCGACGCACTAAGGGCTGGTGGCAACGCTGTGGATGCGGCGGTGGCCTGCGCCCTGGTGGCCGGCGTGGTCGATCCCCAGATGTGTGGCGTAGCCGGATTCGGGAGCGCTCAGTTGTTCCTGCCTGCCGGCCGCCCAGGCGCCGACTCTGGTGAGACCGTCCACACCTGTGTCGACTTCCACGGCACGTCGCCGGCTGCCGTGCGCCCCGACATGTGGGAGCACCTGCTGGTCGGCGAAACCCGAGACGGATTCGGCTTCATCCTCGATGGCAACGTCAACGACGTTGGCTACCAGTCGATCACCACGCCCGGCTCGCTACTGGCCTACTACGAAGCCCAGACCCGCTACGGCCGTCTCGACTGGGCTGACGTAGTCGCTCCGGCCATTGCCTGGGCTGCCGATGGCTTTGCGATCCGGCCGTCGGTGTTCCACTGGTGGAAGGAAGGCGCCACGCTCGGCCGAGCCGACAACGTCGGGCGTCTGGCCCACACCCCGGCCGGGCGCCGCATCTACTTCGATGAGAACGGGTCGCTTCGACCCATCGGTGACACGCTCCGAAATCCCGACCTGGCCCGGACGCTGACCCGTATCGCTGAAGGCGGTGCGGATGAGTTCTACCGGGGCGGGATCGCCGCCGAGATCGATGCCGACATGGCTGCCAACGGTGGTCTGCTGACGGCCGCCGACCTCGAGGGGTACCGGACCGTCTGGGGCGAGCCACTGCGCACGACCTATCGGGGACTGGAGGTGGCCACCAACCAACCGCCCGGCGGTGGGGTCATGGTGGCCGAGATGCTCAACATCCTCGGCCACTTCGATCTGGAGGCCATGGGGCACAACAGCGTGCAATACGTCCGCACGGTGGCCGAGGCCATGAAGTGGGCCACAGCCGACAAGGAGGCCCACGTTGGCGACCCAGCCTTCGTCGACGTGCCACTGGAGCGTCTCTTGTCGACTGACCACGCCGCCGAAATGGCCCAGCGCATCATGGCCGGCGAGCGTGCCCACGTGGATCGCATGGCTGGTGAGCCGCCTGACACCACCCACGTCTGCGTGGTCGACGCCGACGGCAACGCCATGTCGATGACCCACTCGCTGGGCATGCCGTCCGGCGTCGTCACCGAGGGCCTGGGCTTCATGTACAACGGCTGCATGGGGGTGTTCGACCCCCGTCCGGGGCGGGCCGGTTCGCTGGCCCCCGGCAAGCGTCGCTTCACCTCGCTCTGCCCGACCCTCCTCCTGGACCGAGGGCTCCCAGACGACGAAGCGCTGCGGTTCGTAGTCGGCGCTCCAGGGGGCACCCAGATCGCCATGGGTGTGCTTCAGGTGATCCTCAACGCCGTCGATCTCGACATGCCGGTGCTTGAGGCGATCTCGGCCCCCCGGTTCTCGGCCACTAGTGACACCATCGACGTCTGCAACCGCATCCCCCGGTCGGTCACCCGGGAACTGGAGGCCGACGGCTACGAAGTGGCGCGGTGGCCCGGCAGCTACGAGTTCGCCCGGGTACACGCCATCTCCGTGGGACCCGATGGGCTGTCCGGGGCCGCCGATCCGGGCGGCGACGGAATGGCGCTCACTCCCTGACGACCACCCTCGGAACGGCGGTGGTAGCCGGTCGGCCCGGAGACGAGGCGGTCAGGAACCTGCCGGGCAGGTCAGGTCGAGGTCCTCGCCCATCGCAGCGTTGAACCCCTCACGGCCGTGCATGAAGAGCGCGACGAACCACTTGGCAACGTCCTCCTCGCCTACGCCGGCCAGCAGGCAGTCGGGGTCCTGTGGGACACCGAGGTCGACCATGTCGGTCTTCATCAATGCCAGCAGGTCGGTGCAGTAGCCCACGGGTTGCACCAGGGACAGCGCGTCCGCAGCGGCCATTCCACCCACCGAGGCGCCGTTCATGAGCGCACCGGTCCGGCCGATCCCCTCTACCTGGATCATGGTGACCACCGCACACTCGGCTTCGTCCTCGGTCCAGTGTCGACCCAGGACGGGATGCGACTGGTGATTGTCCATCCAGTTGGCGAAGAGGGAGAACTGCTGGTCGACAACCTCGGTGTCCACGCCGCGCTCCATGAGTTCGTCGGCACGGACCTCAGCAGCCGCCCGGTCGAGGCCATCACGCTCCATGACCAGGCGCACGACATCCTCACGCACACCATCCATCGCCTCGTCGACGTCATAGGTGCTGGTCGGCACAGCAGTGGTTGTCGGTGCGGCCCGTTCGGGCCCGGCGTCGTCAGAGCACGCCCCCGCAACGACGCAGGCCACGATCAACAGGACCAGGCGGGTGCGCATCCGGCAGTCTCACACCGGATCGGTCCGACCAAAACTCTGCTCGGGACTCCTCGGGACTATTACGCTCCGCGGCTGATGTCCGAACCTCCGATGCCGGTGCTCTCCGCGGAGCAGGTCAGCCGGTACGAGGCCGACGGATACCTGTACCTAGAGGATGCGCTCACCTCCCAGCAGGTGTCCGACCTGCGGGCGGTGTTCGACGATTGGGTCGAGGAGAGCCGCTCCCATGCCGGACCGTACGGCGAGACCTTCGATGGGCGCCCCCGGTTCGATGTCGAACCCGGCCATACCGCGGAAAGCCCGGGCCTTCGCCGCGTCGCTTCGCCCATCGAGGTGTCTGAGGTCTACCTCGACGTGATGCGCTCCAACCGGGCGCTGGAAGCCGTGACCCAGTTGATCGGTCCCAATCTGCGGTTCCGTGAGTCCAAGATCAACTCAAAGTTGCCGGGGACGGCCACTCACCTGAAGTACCACCAGGACTTCCCATTCGGCCCGCTCAGCAACGACGACCTGGTCACCGTGCTGTTCCACCTCGATGAGGTCGACTCCGACAACGGCCCACTGGAGGTCGTGCCAGGTAGCCACAAGGGGCCGTTGCTGGACCACTGGCACGACGGGGTGTTCACCGGCGCGATTTGCCCCGAGATCGAGGCCGAGGCCCGGAAACGGGCCATCACCTGCCATGGGGCCATCGGCTCGGCCTACCTAATGGACGCTCGGGTGCTGCACGGCTCTGCCCCCAATCTGTCCGCGTCGCCCCGGACGCTGTTCATCGTCCAGTACCACGCCGAGGACGCCCACCCGTTGGCCCCCAACCACCTGCCCAGCCGCTTCGACCAGGAGGTGGTGGCTGGCGTTGCCACCGGACGAATACGCACCTCGGACTATGAAATGGCACTACCCGAGATGCCTACCGTGGCCTCCTTCTTTGCCGTCCAGGCGGTGAAAGGTGGGTAACTAGAAGCTGGTACTGGCTCTGGCCGTCGCTACGGGGTGTATGTCCTCCTACGGGGGAGACCGGGAGGACGCCAATCTCGTCTGGGCCGGTTGACCAATGGCGCTAGTTCGCGCGTCGACAGTTCTCGATTATGGCGTCACATATCTCCGACCAACGCTGCTCCGGTAGGTCGTGACCCATGTCGGGTATGCCCAGGAACCGTGACCCCGGCACCGCTTTGGCTGTCGTCAGGCCACCACTCGGCTTGACCAGCGGATCAACCAGTCCGTGGATGACCAAGGTCGGGGCTGTAACCGCTTCAAGCAGTTTCGTTCGGTCACGGGTGCTGGAGATGGCGGCCATTTGCCGCTCCAACCCCTCCGGTTGGAAACTCCTTTCCACATTGAGTCGAGCATGTTCCCGGTACTCATCAACATCAAAATGGGGTCCGGAAATCAGGCGGAAGATCTCGACGTTGTCTTCGACGGCGTTTTCCAGCGTGGGTTTTGACCTCCACGCGAACTTGGGAATCAGCGAGGCCGCAATGCTCCCATTTCGGCGGTCACCAGTGTTCGACATGATCGAGCACATGGTCCGGACGCGATCAGGATGGTTGAGAGCGACCTCCTGGACGATCATCCCGCCCATCGAGAGGCCGACAATGTGGGCCGAATCAATCTCGAGGAAATCGAGCAGACCGACGGCATCGTCCGCCATGTCGACCATGGAATAGGCCACCCCCTTCACCGGTTGTCTGGTGATGAGAGCACGGATGATGGCTGACTGGCTGGGTGGCTTCCAGGTCCCCTGCGAAGACAAACCGCTGTCACGGTTGTCGAAGCGGATGACCTTGAAACCCCGGTCGACGAACAGGCCAACGAACTCGTCTCGCCAGTCCGTCAACTGGCCCCCAAGGCCCATGACCAAGAGCAGTGGCTCACCATCGCCTTGGACGTCGTATTCGATGGCGATTCCGTTGACTTCGGCCTTGGGCATCACCGGACCGTAGTTGTGATGGACGATTTCCCGGCTACCGGTCCCCATCTTCGAGCCACTGGCGCTCTTCGCTGGTGAGTTCCATCTCCGTCGCCTGGAGATTCGCGGCGGCCTCCAGGCCACTACGCGCAGCGCAGACGACATGGGCGCGAAACGGTGAAGTCGCAACGTAAGCAATGGCGACCTGCTCTGGGCTGCATCCCCGCGAAGTAGCTAGTTGCAGCGACCGGTCCCTTCGATCCCGGTTCTGTACCGAGTCATAGCAGCGGGTCGTTTCCGCATCAGTGGCCGACTCGGGTCTCCGCGCTGCGGTCAGGAAACCTCCAGCCAGGGGCGACCAGGTAATGACCGAAATCTCGGAATCGGCGAGGCGAGCCCGTTCTTCAGCGTGAGCTGGCCCCGTGATAGTGGTGACCCCTGGCCAGGGCTCTGCGAGTTGATCGACCAGCGAGAACTGAGGGCTGGTGGCTACCGGCACAGCGACGTCTGCCCTAGTTCGAGCCTCCCAAAATCGTTCAGCCGACCAGTTGGACACTCCCCAGGCTTGAATGCTGCCCAGGGCCACCTCGCGCTGGGCAGCATCCACCAACTCGCCGACTGGCACGGTGACATCGTCCCTGTGGAACAACCAGAGGTCGAGCCTGTCAGTACCCATCCGGTCGAGGGTCACGGCGACATCGGTAGCCACCGTCTCGGGCGAAACTCGGGAAGCCTCCCAATCGGGGGGCCCGGGATGACATCCCTTTCCGATAAGCACGACCGACTCGCGGACATCGCGGCTGGCTGCCCAGGCGCCGAGGCGCCCATCACACGTGCCGCCTTCGTCGGCGTAGACCAGACCCGAGTCGAAGGCAGTGACGCCTGAGGCATGGACCTCATCGAGAAGTCGGTCCGGATCTGGAACCAGGGTTGCTCCGAATAGGGGCGTTGCCCCCTGAATCACAGTTGGCAGCATTTGGATGGACCGTTCACGGGAGAGTCTCTCCGTCGCATGGGTAGACGACTCCGACTCGAGACCGGATCTCGTCCATCAGAACCGCCGTGGCCAATGACCACGACCCGGGGACTATCGGACTCTCTATCATCCCGGCCTCGAGGCACCGGGCCACCTCGGTGATCTGGTATTCGAAACCGTTGACCCGATGGGGCACATGCACCTCGTCGACCTTTTCGCCTTCCACAGATGTAAGCGTCATCTGCTCAGCACGCCAAAAGCATGGGATGTCGACATGGCCCTTAGACCCGACGATGCGTCCATCGACGCCAAGGTCGGTATTGATCGCTGAGTTGAGTCTGGCCAACCCTCCAGCGGGGTATTCGGCAGTCACGGAAAGGCGGACATCCACGCCATCGCGAGATAGTTCAGCCTCAGCTTCAAAGGAGAGCGGCTGGGACTGGAACACCAGTTCCGCCAGGGTCAAGGTGTAGATACCGACGTCGAGCAGGCTGCCTCCGGCCGATTCGAGAGCCCAAAGACGACTATTCGGGTCATAGGGAGCGTTGAAGCCGAAGTTCGCTTCGACCATTTGAATCTCGCCTAGACGCCCCTCCTGAATCCACTTCCTGCATGCCGCCATGACAGGAAGGTGCCGGGTCCACATGGCCTCCATCAGAAAAGCCCCCGATAGTTGAGAGATCTCGATCATCTGTCGGACCTGGGCGGCGTTGACAGCCATCGGCTTCTCGCACAACACGGGAACCCCCGCTTCGAGAAGAGGCACAGAAACGTCTCGATGACTGCTATGTGGGGTAGCGACATAAACGGCGTCCACCTCGCCTACAAGGTCGCCCAACTCGCAACTCGACGCTCCAATGCCGTGATCGTCTGCGAATGCAGCAACCTTGGTGGCACCACGGCCGACAACAGCGACGACCTCGTGGCCGACTCCTCGAGCCGCTTGAAGAAACGTGGAGACAATGCCCCCATGCCCGACAATCCCCCACCGCATGAGTCCAGCATCGCACCCTGAAACAGGGTTACGGCTCTCCGGACAGCGAGGTGACCCTGGCAGCAGGATCCCGATGGTCCTGAAATCAGGAGATGTCCGATCCCCCTGGGAAGTTCAAATCTGACTGAGGAACTAGTGCTACGGCTGGAGCTTTCACGATGCCGTTTGCCAGACTCCACCGGCCCGGCTGCTGGGAGGGATCGATGACTGAAATACATGGTGAGGTGGCGGAAGGGTTCGGGCCCATCGCCGACGCCTTTGCCAACAACTTCGACGAATTCGACGAGGTCGGAGCCGCCTTTTGCCTCTACCTCGGTGGTGCACCCGTGGTCGACATCTGGGGAGGCATGGCCGACCCTGCTGTCGGGCGTCCCTGGGAGCGAGACACCCTCCAGTTGCATTTCTCAACCACCAAGGGCGTAGCGGCAATCTGTGCCGCGATCCTTTACGAAAGAGGCCAACTGGACTACGACGCAACGGTTGCCTCCTATTGGCCGGAGTTCGGCCAACGTGGAAAAGAATCAGTGACCGTGGCTCAGTGCATGTCTCACCAGGCCGGGCTGGCTGCTCTCGACACCGTCTTAAGTCTCGATGAAATCTGCGACCTGGAACCGGTCCTTCGGGCCCTTGAGGATCAGGAACCCCTGTGGGAGCCGGGGACAGCCAACGGCTACCACGCCATCACCTACGGATGGATCGTCGGCGAGATTGTGAAGCGGATCGACGGACGGCCCATTGGCCACTTCCTGGCCGATGAAGTTGCTGGTCCCCTCGGCGTTGACTCCTTCATCGGGCTTCCCGAATCCGAGGAGCATCGCGTGGCACCGATAATCGCTGCTCCAATGATCACTGACGCTCCGACCCTCGAACTGATAATGGCGCTCATGGGCCCCGGATCCCTTGGTTACCGGGCGCTGACCATGGACGGGGCAATGTTCAGTGGTGCGGAATACGACCCTTCAACTCCCCTTCGAATGGACACCTTCAACTCTCGCCAGATCCATGCAGCGGAGATCCCGGGAGCGGCGGGCATCAGCGAGGCCCGGGCTCTGGCCCGAATGTACGGAGCGTGCGTCGCCGAGGTTGACGGGATCCGGCTGATCAACGATGACACGGTGCGAAAAGTCCGCTCTGAGTACTCACGCGGACCGGACAAGACACTGGTGGTGGAGTGTGCATGGGGAATGGGATTCATGAGGCACCTTGAGACGAGTCCGATGTTGAACGGGGAGTCGTTCGGACACTCGGGGGCCGGCGGTTCGCTCGCCTTCGGCGACTTGGACCATCAGGTGGGTTTCGGCTACGTCATGAACCAGATGGGCAACGGAGTCGCCGGCGACCCCCGGGCAAACGCGTTGGTCGAAGCGGTCCGCTCCTGCCTCTGAAAGGCCGGTCTGGCCCCTGGGCGGTGATAGGCGCCGGGCCCACGGCTACTGTCGGCGGACGCCCCTGACGTCCGGGCGCCGCTCACCGGAAGGGCAGGCAATGGCATTCGACC